>VAPL010356374.1_pt1 | contig 18159 bp, 14 predicted proteins | sample 3395061 | NCBI WGS metagenome assembly VAPL01 (sample SAMN08290444, study PRJNA428436) | hydrothermal vent metagenome | isolation source: Deep-sea hydrothermal vent chimney 2 | place: Pacific Ocean: Juan De Fuca Ridge | depth 2182 m m | reverse complement strand
CTGTTCGCCTCATCCAGTTGCGCGTTGATAGCCTGCAAGGCTGCAACCTTCGCGCCTCTGGTAAAGTTTGCGCAATGCGCCCATTCGGACCCGTCCGCCTTGGTTTGTTCATGGGTTACAGCCCAGACCCGATCCCAGGGCAAAGTACGCCCCTCTGTCAGATCGACCTGTTGCAACGGTTCCCGGCCATGAGCTTTGATCGGGTGCCGCCATATCTCGGCGACACGGCCGGTCATTTGGGCTCGCTTTTTTTACGCTTAAAGCCCTTTAAAATATTGCCGAACACATCCGGCTTGGCACCATGACTGCGCATAATCACGTATTGCTGGATAAACGTAATTGTGTTGTTGGCAATCCAGTACAGCACCAAGCCACTGGCAAACCGTCCCAGCATGAACATGAATACCCAAGGCATCCACGCGAATATCATCGCCTGAGTTGCATCGGTTGGTGTTGGGTTCAGCTTTTGCTGCAACCACATCGAGATACCCAAAATGATTGGCATTACCCCAAGTGACAGGATGAACAGGAATGAACTTGGATCCGGCGTGTTATATGGCAATAGGCCAAACAGGTTCAGAATTGAGGATGGGTCCGGCGCGGAGAGATCTTTGATCCAGCCGATCCAAGGGGCATGGCGCAATTCCAGGGTGACAAAGATCACCTTATACAGCGAGAAAAATATCGGAATCTGCATCAAGATCGGCAAACAACCAGCAGCCGGATTCACCTTTTTATCCTTGTATAACTGCATCATTTCTTTTTGCAGTTTCTGCTTATCTTCGCCCGCCTTTTCCTTGAGCTTCTCCATCTCAGGCTGCAGCTCTTTCATCCGCGCCATTGAGACGTAAGATTTATACGCCAGCGGGAACAGGATAGCCTTGATGATCAGTGTTAAGGCTATGATCGACCAGCCCATATTTCCAATAATACCACTTAACCAATGCAAGACAGCAAAAATTGGCTTGGTCAGGAAAAAGAACCAACCCCAGTCGATAGAATTCAGAAAATCCGGGATACCGCTTTCATTTTCATAATTTCGGATGGTTTCCCATTCCTTCGCCCCGGCAAATAATTGCGTCGAAAACGAAACTGACTGACCAGGCTGGATATCCAGGGGCTGATATCTTGTAATAGATTTATAAACATCGTCAGCTGCCCCATAGAGCAGGACAGATGTAAAAGGAACATCCGGCGCCGGGATAAGCGTTGTCATCCAATAATGGTCGGTAAACCCGGTCCAGCCATTGCTTTGCACATCAAACACGTTGGCGTTTGCGCTCCAACCACTGGCAGGATCAAAGCCGCGGATTTTCTTGTAATTAAACTCTTCTCGTTCTTCGCCATTATTTCTGATGGCGCCCTCATGAATTATGAAGAACCCTTTTTGATCACTTGGCTCGCCTTCGCGGACGATCTCAGCAAAGGGTGCCATTCTGACGGTGGCCGCCGAAGAGTTTTGGATTTCCTGAAGCACAGTGAAAAGATAGTTTTCGTCAATTGAGATTGTGCGCTTGAACATCAGTCCAGCACCATTGTCCCAAGTCAGAAATACCGGTGTCGTGGCGGTTAGCACCTGTCCGCCAGCGATTTGCCATATGGTGTTCGCGTCCGGGACGTCGGTATAGGCCAGATCACCACCCGGGGCCCAGCCAAATAGGGTATAATATGCTTCTTTTTCTCCAACCGGTTTTAGCAAGGTGACGTTGTCACTGCCCGGCTCAAGGGTATCTTGGTAGCCTTTCAAAGACAAATCGTCGATCCGCCCACCTGCCAGTGAAATACTTCCAGACAAGCGCGCAGTTTCAATTTGTACACGCGGAGCCGACGCCACAGGAGTTTCTGCAACAGGCGCTGAATTGATAGGAGTGGTCGGCGCTTGATTTGGTTGAAGTGTAGCAGCAGGGGTTGTTTGTATGGCTGTGCCGTTTGCGTTTGGATCAACTACTTGCTGCTCAGGTGGGAACAGAACAAACCAGACCAGAATAACCAGGAAACTTAGCACGGTAGCCAGAATTAGGTTCTTATTTTGATCGTCCATTTAGGCCTACCACCTGTCCGTTTTAGGGTCAGGGTGTTCAACATTGCAGGGCGGGGAATGTCAACAGGCATTGGGGTTCAAACGCTGCGTTCGGTCTGTTTATCCGGCCTTTTGTTTGAGCTTTGAAGCGCTGGCTAATTTGGAATTGTGCCTAGTCATCCAATCTGCTGTTTCAGCAATGGGCATCGGCTTGGCGATGCTAAAACCCTGAACATGGTCGCAACCAAGTTCGGTAAGCATGGCATGCTCATTTATTGTCTCGACGCCTTCTGCCAGCGTTTCGATTTCCAGCCGCTCTGCCATAGTCAGTATTGCCGCAACCATGCTTTTCTGTTCAGAATCTCGATCTATTCGAGTGATAAATGAGCGGTCGATTTTGATCCTATGCACTGAAAAACGACGAATACTCGCAATTGAGGCATGGCCAGTTCCGAAATCGTCCAAGTCTATTCTACACCCAATTTCCGCCAGTTTCTGGATGGAGCGCACAATCACGTCGTCCTGAGAATCAGCCACAACATTTTCAAGAATTTCGACACAAAGCCGCTCAGGCGTTAGTTCGTAGCGGTCCAATTCCCAACTGATTTTTTCGTAAAGCTTAGGGTTTGAGAGCTCTTCACTTGAGAAATTTACAGCGACGGCTGGGACCCCGTAATCTGATTTATCCCAGTTTCTAAGCGCAGAAAGGCTGCCGGAAAGGATTACTTCACAAAGACGTTCCTGCAGGCCCATCTCTTCGATAGCGGGTAAAAATGCACCCGGTAGAATAATTCCCCGATCGGGATGCTCCCATCTGGCCAATGCCTCAAAACCGGTGATTTTGCCAGTTTTTGTCGAAACCTGTGGTTGGAACCAAGGTGTTATCTGTCCGTTATCAAGTGCGCCCTGAATCTCTCTATGAATCATCGATTTATCTTTGGATTGCCGAATTGAATCTGGAGAATATGAACGAATTGACCCGTTTCCATTTATCTGGGCCGTTTCCAGCGCGCGTTCAGCAGATTCCAACATAGAAGCACCTGACAATATTGGTGCGCGTCCTGACAGGCAAAAGCCAACAGAAGCGGTAACAAACACGCGGGTTGCATCAATTGAAAACGGCTCCGCTATGGCAGCCTGCAGGCGGGCTGATAGTTGAATAAGTGTTTCAAGGTCAGCCCGTCGCACCGGCCCCAATGCAACACCGAAGCAGGACCCATCCAAGCGAACAACTTTGTCAATTTCCCTTAAGGTATTTGTCAGTCTTTCAGCCGATTGCTTCAAAATCATTGCCGTCGCTTTTGTCCCATATTGGCGCTCAATTGTGCTAAATTCGTCCAGTGCAATTACGACGGCGGCCGTTGTCTTGCCGGTGCTATTTTCGGTGGCAAGTATTTCACTAATTGCTTTTTCTGCGGCTCCACGAAGGTGGAGCTCGGTGTCGCGATCTCTGGCCGCTGACCACGCCGGGCCGGTTCCCGAAAACAACCCGGCAACAGCAAATGCGGCTGGAAAAGACAGGGCAAAAAACAGCAATATACCTTCGCCACCAAACCAGTATCCGCCAAGAGTAAGCAAAGGCAGGAATGCGATTATTTGTGGACCGGTAAGGGCGCTGCGCAGATGCTTTTGATGTTCCCGAATTCTAGATAATATTCTGATCGACATGTATATCGCCTTTGATTTACGTGCGGCGCTTCCGCGGAAGTTCATCAAAGATAGTGCGGCTCAGATATTTGTGACGTTAATAGAGTAAAGGAAACTACTCTGCATTTGCCTCAAATAATCGCGTTTATCGGACGGGATTATTTGTCGTTTTCTTCGCAACGCTCTGGCACAGGGTCATAACCGTCGCTGCCCATGGGATGACAGCGGCCAACACGCCGTGCCGCCAGCCAGCTGCCTTTAATCGCGCCGTGTTTTTCTAGCGCTTCCAAAGCATAGGCCGAGCAAGTCGGCTGGTACCGGCAGCTGTTTCCAACCCAAGGGGAAAACAGCAAACGATAGGCGCGCACGGGTAGGGCGACAATATGTGCAAATGGGGTCATGGTCAGCCCTGATGTAGTTTCGCCAGCGCCTTTTGCAAGTCTACGCACATGTCATCGAATGGATGGATCGCAGTGATACTGGCGCGGCCTATCAATACATAATCCCAACCCGCGCGACCCTGTGTTGGTAAAACCTGACGCGCAACTTCACGTAACCTTCGTTTAGCGCGATTACGAGCAACGGCGTTGCCGACCTTTTTAGAGCAGGTGTAGCCAATACGGATGGCATCCGGTGCTTCATCGCTGTTACGTTTCCGTGCCTGAACAACAAAACCACGAGTTGGCTGATGACCTGCTTTGGCCGCTTTCAGAAAATCTGCGCGTTTGCGTAAAACCTCCAGACAAACGGAAACCGCCGGTGGCGCTGCTGCACTGGCTGAATTGCCTGCTACAGATGCCCCCGGCGGTTTCATTTCCTATTGCCTTTCGGCGAGCGTTTAGGCGCTAAGTTTTTTACGACCCTTTGCGCGACGCGCGTTCAGGATATTGCGTCCGGCTTTAGTTGCCATACGCGAACGAAAACCATGGCGCCGCTTACGGACTAGGTTCGAGGGTTGAAATGTACGCTTCATAGCGGTGTCTCCGTCTTCTTCGGCCCAAATCCAACACAGATTCGAAGGCCGTAATGTTCGAAGTCCGTCCTTTAGGCTGTCACAGGGGTGCTGTCAATTCGCATCTGTAGCGATTTCTGCAACAATTTGGGTAGTAAAGGGGTGGTTCAATGTTTCAGTTAAGGCCACAAGTCACTTAAATACTGGTAGAAATTCTCACCAATGATCAAGCGCGCGTGATCGGGCTATTTGTACGGGTCAAGCATAGGCATGTTAGCCGCAACCCAGAGGACCCTATGCAGGACAAAAACATGACCGATATATCCCAACAAGAGCAAAAGAGCGCTTTCGTGCGTGCAATCCCGGTGCTGGCCATTCTGATAGTGGCCACCATCGGCTTTTTTACGCTGCGCGATTACATTTCATTTGAGGCCTTGCGCGACAATCGTGAGACATTGATAGCCTTTCGTGACGCGAACTACCTTGGCACCGCTTTGATATTTATGGCTATTTACGTCGGCATTGTCGGTTTTTCGCTGCCCGGTGCAACGATTGCCACGCTGACAGGGGGGTTCCTGTTTGGGGTGTTTCCCGGCGCGCTTTTCAATGTGGTTGCGGCCACGACCGGAGCAACCCTGATCTTTCTGGCCGCAAAATGGGGGTTTGGTGAACGGCTGGCTGCAAAAATGGAAGCTTCAGACGGGGCCGTAAAACGGATCAAAGACGGCATCGATGAAAACCAGTGGTCGGTGCTTTTCCTGATGCGCCTTGTACCGGCGGTCCCGTTTTTTGTGGCAAACCTGATCCCCGCACTGGTTGGCGTCAGCCTGTGGCGTTTCGTGGTCACCACCTTTATTGGAATTATACCGGGCGGTGTGGTCTATACCGCAGTCGGTGCAGGGCTTGGCGAAGTTTTCGAACGCGGTGAGACCCCGAACCTTGGCATTATTTTTGAACCACAGATCCTGTTCCCAATTCTTGGTCTTTCAGCGCTTGCGGCACTACCAATCCTGATCAAAGCATTCCGTAAGAAGGGTACCGAGTAAATGAACCGTATTAAGACCGACATTTGCGTCATTGGCGCAGGATCAGGCGGGCTGTCTGTCGCTGCCGGTGCCTCACAAATGGGGGCATCTGTCGTCTTGCTCGAAGGCCACAAGATGGGCGGTGACTGCCTGAATTTTGGTTGTGTTCCATCCAAGGCGCTGATCGCGGCAGGTAAACATGCGCACGCCATGCAAAGCGGAGCTGATTTTGGCGTTACGCCGGTGAAGCCAAAGGTCGATTATAGCGCGGCCAAAGACCACGTTCAGCGGGTGATCGAAACCATTGCCCCGGCTGACAGTCAGGAACGCTTTGAAGGGTTTGGTGTAAATGTTATCCGCGAATATGGCCGCTTCATTTCCGCAACCGAGGTGCAGGCAGGTGACACAGTGATCACCGCCCGGCGGTTTGTGATCGCGACGGGCTCTTCGCCGCTGGTGCCGCCAATTCCGGGACTGGATAAGGTGCATTATGACACCAACGAAACCATTTTTGATCTGCGCGAAAAACCCAAGCACCTGTTGATTGTTGGCGGCGGTCCGATTGGCATGGAAATGGCGCAGGCACATATCCGCCTCGGCTCTAAGGTGACAGTAATTGAGGGTATGAAAGCCCTTGGCAAAGATGATCCGGAACTGACTGCAATTGTACTGGACCAATTGCGTAGTGAAGGAATTGAAATTGCCGAAGACGCAATGGCCAAAGAAGTCCGCAGCAAAGCCGGGGCAGTTGAAATCGAAGTTCAGGACGGCCGGGTGTTCAAAGGCAGCCACATTCTGATGGCTGTGGGCCGCAAGGCAAATATCAATGACCTTGGATTGGATACTGCCGGCATTGAATTTGACCGAGCGATTGAAGTTGACGCAGGCCTGCGCACCTCCAACAAAAAAGTCTACGCTATTGGCGATGTAGCTGGCAGCCTGCAATTTACCCATGTGGCCGGATACCACGCCGGGGTAATCGCTCGATCAATGCTGTTTGGCTTGCCAGCAAAGGCCAAGACCAGCCACATCCCCTGGGTAACTTACACCGACCCGGAACTGGCACAGATCGGGCTGACCGAAGCCCAGGCACGCGACGTGCATGGTGATCGGCTGGAGGTCGTGCGCTTCGAATACGCAGAAAATGACCGCGCGATTGCCACCGGGCAAACCGCCGGCCTTATCAAGGTGATGATCGTCAAAGGCCGACCCATAGGGGTAAGCATTGTCGGCGCATCAGCGGGCGAGCTAATCGGTGTCTGGGCGCTGGTCATCGCAAACAATCTGAAAATGTCAGCGGTAGCGGCAATGGTTGCGCCCTATCCAACATTAGGAGAAATCAACAAGCGTGCGGCGGGGGCCTATTTCTCACCGCGATTATTTGATAGTTCTATGGTGAAACGGGTTGTCGGGTTTGTGCAAAAAGTGCTGCCTTAACAACCATAGCGACGGGTAAAATATGTTTCTGAACTCACTTTCAGGCAGATTCCTGATTTTGACAGCAGTGTTCGTCATGCTGGCAGAAGTATTGATCTTTGTGCCGTCCGTGGCCCGTTTCCGAGAAGACTACCTACTGCTTCGTTTGGAACGGGCTCAAATCGCATCATTGGCACTGCTTGCAAACGATATGATCGAAGAAGAGCTGGAAATTGAGCTTTTGCAAAACGCAGGTGTATTCAACGTCGTTCTGGTGCGCGATCAGGTACGCCAGCTGATGCTGTCCACCAATATGCCATTTACGATCAGCCAAACCTATGACCTGCGCTACGCCGGGCCGGTGCGACTGATGCAGGACGCGGTGAAGCGCCTTTGGGAACCGGACGACCACGTTATACGCGTTGTTGGCCACCCGATCCAACAGGCTGGCCTATTGATAGAGGTCACGATGGCCACAGGCCCATTGCGTACGGCAATGATAGACTATGGCATTCGTATTCTGGCGCTCTCGGCGGTAATCTCAGTATTGACCGCCTTCCTGCTGTTTTTTGCAGTCCGCTATTTCATCGTGAAACCAATAAAAGGCGTTGTCAGCGCAATGAGCTCTTACGCCCAAGCGCCAGAAGATGCCCGACGAATTATAGAACCCTCTGCCGGTGTGACAGAAATCCGCGAAGCAGAAACAGCTCTGCGTTTGATGCAAACCCAATTGACCAGCGCGCTGAAACAAAAAGAACACCTTGCCCAGCTGGGCGGGGCCGTCGCAAAAATCAGCCACGATTTGCGGAATATTCTAACAACTGCGCAGCTATTCACCGACCGGATGGAACAAAGCGACGATCCATACGTCCAACGGACCGTCCCAAAACTTTTGAAATCCATATCACGGGCGGTAAACCTGTGTGAATCCACCCTGGCGTTCGGCAAAGCCGAAGAAGCACCGCCCGCATTGGATCGGATCAATCTGGCGGAAGTTGTAAATGACGTCGTAGAAAGCGAACGGCTGGCCGCCGGGGACTACGACATCAGTTATTCAGAGGACATTCCTGGCGCAATGGTCGTGCGTGCCGATTCTGAGCAATTATACCGTGTCCTATCAAACCTGATCCGCAACGCCCGTCAGGCTATCGTCGCCAGCGGAGCCCCCGGTGAAATTTCGATAAGCGCTAAAGAAGACGATACGAACTGGTCAATTGTTGTGCAAGACACCGGCCCGGGCCTACCTCCGCGTGCCCTTGACCACCTTTTCAAACCGTTTCAGGGTGGTACACGCAAGGAAGGTACCGGGCTTGGCCTAGCAATCGCCGCCGAACTTGTTCGAGGCCATGGCGGCCGTTTGGAACTATTGGACACCAACGAAGCAGGAACCAGCTTTTCAATCTGCCTGCCAAAAACCGTAATGGTGCTGGACAAAGCAGCAGAATAAATCTGCCCTTGCAAAGGTCGCTAGGTATCGCTACATCCCGCCTGTCCGCGCGCTGGTAGCTCAGCTGGATAGAGTACTTGACTACGAATCAAGGGGTCGGGGGTTCGAATCCTCCCCAGCGCGCCAAATTACCCGCTTACCACCACGCCACCGTCAATGACCAGCGCCTGCCCGGTCATCATTCGAGAGGTGTTTGAGGCTAGAAACAGGGTCGCATCAACAATGTCCTGTGCCACCAGATGTTCCTTTAGACATTGGCGTTCCATGTGAGCTGCCAGGGCATCTGCATTTGCCCAAAGTTTCAACTGACGCTTGGTCAGAACCCAGCCAGGCATCAGGGCATTGACCCTGATATTGTCAGGACCAAGTTCGCGCGCCAACCCACGGGTCAACCCTGTAATTGCCGCTTTTGCAGCTACATAGGCAGGATAGCCGCTGTTGCCCATCATGTAGGAAACCGAAGAAAAATTGATGATCGACCCACCTCCTGCCTCTTTCATTCCTAAAGCCACCGCCTGTGAGGTGAAAAAATGAGGCCGCAGGTTTACGTCCAGGGATTGGTCCCACTGCGCAACCGAATATTCCGCCAGGCTATGTCGGGTATCGTTGGCGGCATTGTTGACTAAAATCGTAATTGGACCATGTGCCGCAACGGCGCGTTTCATAGCGTCTTGCAAGGCAGGGATGTCGGTAATGTCGCATTGTGTAAACAGCGGTGCCTGCCCATAGTCTTTGGCGCATTCGTCAATAAATTCATTACATTCAGAGCGTTGCACAAAAGAAACCCGAGCACCTTGTGCAAGGAAGCCCTTGGTAAGTGAAGCCCCAATTCCAGAACCGCCGCCAGTAATAAATACGCTGGCGTTTTTCAGATCGTGAAAACTAGCATATGTTTCCATCTTGGTGTCTTTCGTATCCAGGGTTAAGGACCGTTCAAAAAATGTAGCTTGCGCAAATTGGAGAAAACGCTGAGCTGTAAAAAACCGGGCAACATCTTCGGTACACGATATTGCTGGGGATTGGCTAAATCAACCAACAAGCGGTGGTCGATGATTGGCCAGTAAGGAAAATCTAGGCTTGTGGATGGATAAGCCCTTGCAAAATATCCGCTCCATCAGGTGTATGTAAAAGTGCGACCACCGAAGGGGGCTATGATTTGTCCAATTTATTATACCAAAATTTATTTGGGCAACATATCGGCCGGGCAGCGACGTTTCTTCATTTGGAGAATGGCAATAATACTAGTTACCACGATTTTCTTAAACTGACTGGACGGTTCGCAAATTCACTGGTTCGACTAGGCTTAAACCCCGGAGACCGGGTTGCAGTTCAGATCGATAAATCACCCGAAGCCTTGGCTGTTTATGCCGCTTGTGTTCAGGCTGGGTTGGTATTTCTTCCGTTAAACACAGGCTATACACCTGACGAAATTGATTATTTTCTAACAGATAGTGATGCAGCTCTTTTAATTTGCAGTCCTACAAAAAAACTAGGATTGGAGCCAGTTGCCAGAAAATCCGGAACAATATTAGAAACTCTTGGTGACGATGGATCAGGGTCATTCACTGAAATAGCAGCCCAAATGCCTGACGAATTCACAACCGTAGATCGTGAGGTAAACGATCTGGCAGCGCTTCTATATACTTCCGGTACAACCGGGCAATCAAAGGGGGCGATGCTTACGCAGAATAATCTGTTATCCAACGCGTTGGTTTTAGCAAATATCTGGCGGTTTACCGATAAAGATATACTGCTCCACGCTTTGCCAATTTTCCATACCCATGGGTTGTTTGTAGCCACCAATGTCACCCTGGTCGCCGGCGGCTCGATGATCCTGTTGCCCCGGTTCGACTTGGATTCCATGATAAAAACCCTACCACGCGCAACAACTCTTATGGGTGTGCCGACGTTCTACACAAGATTATTGGAAGACCCGAGATTTAGCGAAACTTTGACGCGGCATATGCGATTGTTCGTTTCCGGTAGCGCACCGCTACTTGCAGAAACGCATACCCGGTTTCAAGAACGAACTGGCCACAATATTCTAGAGCGATATGGGATGACTGAAACCAGCATGAACACCTCAAATCCATTAGATGGGGAACGTCGTCCGGGGACAGTGGGGTTCCCATTACCGGGTGTGGAACTGAAAATTACTGATGCGAAAACCACTTCGCCTTTGCCAGCAGGTAAGATTGGTCAGATCGAAGTGCGTGGGCCAAACGTGTTCAGGGGTTATTGGCAAATGCCTGAAAAAACCGCCGAGGAATTTACCGACAATGGGTATTTCATTACTGGAGATTTGGGCCGGGTTGATCAGGACGGATACCTTCACATTGTCGGGCGCGACAAAGATATGATCATTTCTGGCGGGTATAATATTTATCCAAAAGAGATTGAGCAAGCGATCGACCTACAGCCCGGAGTGTTGGAGAGCGCAGTGATCGGCTTGCCGGACAAAGATCTGGGCGAAGCTGTAATTGGTATACTGGTTGCAGAGGCTGAGGTGAAACTCAACCTGGCCCGGATCAGCAACGCATTGGAAAAATCTCTGGCCCGATACAAACTACCACGAATATTGTTGGTGGTTTCTGAACTCCCACGAAACACAATGGGAAAAGTTCAAAAAAACCGCCTGCGGGAAGAACACAAAGATGTGAAATAATCCGGGTTTTGGCAGCCTTATTGGCCAATAGAACAAGAAATTTGGTATTTAGTTTGCTATCCGAAACAAAATAGGATCACCTTGCAAAATAATAGGGAGAAAAAACATGAAAAAGATTTCACTAATGGCGTCCAGCGCTGCTCTGGCTTTGGCCGCATCTGCGTCTATGTCATATGCTCAAGGCAAAGTTACTCTGTACTGTAGCGCTCAGGAAGACTGGTGCCAGTTGATGGCTCGCGGTTTCGAAGAAGAGACCGGAACCAAAGTCAACATGACCCGCAAAAGTTCTGGCGAAACATTCGCGCAGATCAAGGCCGAAGCCTCCAATCCAAAAGGCGATGTCTGGTGGGGCGGTACCGGGGATCCGCATCTGCAAGCTGCCGAAGAAGGTCTGACAGCTGCCTACGTGTCACCGATGCGTAGCGAATTGAACGACTGGGCGATTTCGCAGGCCACGTCTGCGAATGATAAAACCATCGGTATTTATTCTGGTGCGCTGGGCTACGGTTATAACACCGAACTGCTGGAAGCCGCTGGATTGCCAGAGCCGCAGTGCTGGCGCGATTTGCTCAAGCCTGAATACAAAGGCCACGTTCAGATGGCGAACCCGAATTCGTCGGGCACAGCGTATACAACACTTGCCACGATCGTTCAGCTGTTTGGTGAAGACGAGGGTTTCGAATTCATGAAGTCTCTGCACGCCAATATCAACCAGTACACCAAATCTGGTTCCGCCCCGATTAAGGCAGCTGCGCGTGGTGAGAATACAATCGGTATCGTATTCATGCACGACGCTGTGAAGCAGGCTGTGTCCGGTTTCCCGATAAAAGTTGTTGCACCTTGTGAAGGTACCGGATTTGAAATTGGATCTATGTCGATCATCGAAGGCGGCCGCAATCCTGAGAACGCGCAAGCGTTTTATGACTGGGCGCTAACAGCTGACGTTCAGTCCATGGCCCTTGAAGTGAAAGCATTCCAGGTGCCATCTAACAAAGGTGCAGAAACCTCGCCAAGTGCACCAGATCTCGCCTCAATCAAGCTGATTGACTACGATTTCGCACTTTATGGTTCCAGCGCCGAACGAAAGCGCCTGTTGCAAAAGTGGGACGAAGAAGTATCGGTTCTGCCTCAGTAAAACGAAGTGCGAACAGTATCTTCTGAGAATACGACCCATCCGACTTTGATTTTCTGGATCATTGCCGGGTGGGTCGGCTTTTTAATCCTCCCATGGTATGGGATCGAGGACGGGTTTTTCACGTTCGATTGGCTGTTCGACGGCTACCCAACAGACACAGATTACGCCCCGGCGGCATTTATTGTGGGGCAGGGTAAAAAACTATGGCTCTTACCCCTTTTGATACCTCTAATTGCTGTATTATTTGCTTTAAAACGCCCAAAATCTGACCCGCTCTTTGCCAAGATACTGATTGCGGTTGGCGCGTTTGGGTTTAGTTGGCTCCTTATTCAGGGTTTCAGTATTGGTCTGCGCGGCTGGCAATTTGGCTGGCTGGAAGCACTGTTTGGTCCGCTTGGTGACCGCCAGTTCGGTATGGGGTTTGGTGCCATGCTGGTGGCAAGCGGCTTTCTTTTCATATTCGCCCAAGGCATTGCAGCGCGAGGCGTAATCAACGGCGATGTTTTTGTTGTCAGTACCATATCGCTGGTGGTGACCATCGTGACAATCTTCGTATTTTTTCCCATAGCTCGGTTGCTGATCGCGGCCTTCATCACCGAGGAAGGCAACTATTCAATCTCAATATTTGCGTCCAAGTTTTTTGATGACCGAATATGGGGACTTAAATGTCTGACTTCGGGTGTTAAATGTGGCGTGGCTTGGAATTCCTTGTTTTTGGCAATTGTTGTTGGTTTTTTGTCTACGTCACTGGGGTTGGTATTTGCCCTCGTCGTTACCCGGTCGCGCTTTAAATATAAGTCGAAATTGCGGGCGCTGACGGTTTTACCCATCATCACCCCGCCGTTTGTTATCGGTCTGGCGTTGATCTTATTGTTCGGCCAGTCCGGCACCATCACCACCTTTTTTGCGGACCTTTTTGGCGTTCAGCCCACACGCTGGATGTATGGATTACCGGGGCTTTTGATCGCGCAGACACTGGCTTTTACGCCGATTGCTTTTTTGGTTCTGATCGGCGTGGTTGAAGGCGTTAGCCCGTCGATGGAGGAAGCAGCCCAAACCTTGCGTGCCGGGAAATGGGAAGTGTTTCGTACCGTATCCTTACCGCTAATGAGGCCTGGGTTAGCCAATGCCTTTTTACTTGGGTTTATTGAAAGCATGGCCGATTTTGGCAACCCGCTGGTGCTTGGTGGCAATTATGATGTCCTGTCCACCGACATCTTTTTTGCAATCGTTGGTGCGCAATATGATCAGGGCAGGGCGGCCGTTCTGGCGATGGTATTGCTGACATTCACCCTAGCGGCGTTTTATGCACAGCGGTTCTGGTTGGGTAAAAAATCCTACACCTCGGTGTCGGGGAAAGGCGATTCCGGCGTCCATCCAATGATGCCCCGCCGGCTCGCCTATCCTGTATATTTTATCGCTGCCATTTGGGCTGGGTTTACCATCGTCATTTATATGATGATTGTTGCCGGGTCATTTGTGGAAATCTGGGGTGTGAATAACACCGTTACGATCAAACATTATCTGACCGCATTTTCGATAAACTTTGAAGAATCCGGCGTGCGCCGCTGGACCGGATCGGCTTGGAGTAGTTTCTGGACGACAATGAAAATTGCGGTTGCCGCAGCGCCGCTTACGGCTGCCCTTGGGCTGGTTACGGCCTATCTTCTGACACGGCAAAATTTTAGGGGAAAAAACGCGTTTGAGTTTGGTACAATGCTTAGCTTCGCAATTCCGGGCACCGTGATTGGTGTAAGCTATATTCTGGCATTCAACGTGCCGCCGATCGAGCTAACCGGCACCGGGGTTATCCTGATTATCAGCTTTATTTTCCGCAACATGCCGGTTGGGGTGCGGGCAGGGATTGCCAGCATGTCACAGCTTGACAAGAGCCTGGATGAAGCATCGCTCACACTGGGGGCTAACAGTTGGCAAACCTTCCGACGGGTCATATTACCTCTGTTAAGGCCGGCTATTCTTGCTGCGCTCGTTTACAGTTTCGTCCGCGCGATGACAGCGATTTCAGCGGTGATCTTTCTGGTGTCAGCTGAATATAATATGGCGACGGCCTATATCATCGGGCGGGTTGAAAATAACGACTATGGGTTGGCAATTGCCTATTCAACAACGCTGATCGTGGTGATGCTAACAGCCGTTGGTTTGCTGCAATTTCTGGTTGGCCGTACACAGCTGGGTCGGCGCGGCGGCGTTGGCGTGACTGCACATTAAGGGGACCAAATGGCTGAAATGTTGAAAAATTCCAAAGCTGCCTCGGTATCATTCCAAAATGTCACCAAGGTATACGGTAAGACTGTAATCGCGGTAGACGATATTTCGCTTGAAATTGAGCCTGGAAAACTGGTGACTTTGCTGGGTCCGTCCGGGTGTGGGAAGACGACAACTTTGCGTATGATAGCCGGCTTGGAAATGGCGACTAAGGGCAAGATATTTATCGGTGACAGAGACGTAACGACGCTGCCCGCCACTGACCGTGATGTGTCGATGGTTTTCCAATCCTACGCGCTATTTCCCCATATGTCGGTACTGGAAAACGTATCTTACGGATTAAAGTATTCGGGTTTTGAGAAAGAAGAAACCCGCACCCGGGCCTTGGCCGGGCTCGAATTGGTTGGTCTGAATGGCTACGATAGCCGTCTGCCAAGTGAGCTGTCAGGCGGTCAACAGCAACGTGTGGCCGTGGCCCGCGCGCTGGTTTTGGAACCCCAAGTGTTGCTGTTCGACGAACCATTGTCTAATCTTGACGCCAAACTGCGACGGCAAGTACGGCAGGACATCCGCGACATCCAACAGAACCTTGGACTGACGGTGGTTTACGTAACCCACGATCAGGAAGAGGCATTAGCGGTATCTGATCGCATCATCGTCATGAGAAACGCCGAAATTGCGCAGGAAGGTACCCCGCGAGAATTGTACGAAGAACCGGTTGATCTGTTTGTGGCGGATTTTATCGGCGAAGCAAACCTGATCCCCTGCCAGATTGTCAGTGTCAAAAGCGGCAAGGCTACTATTTCGGTTGGCAACCTAAAGATTTCATTGGACTCGCGGGGGATGAAACCCGGACCGGCAATGGTGGCCGTGCGCCCGAGTCGTGTCAGCCTGTCCGGGAAATCAACCAGCACCACCTTGCCAGCAAAAATTCTGAAATCAACTTTCGTCGGAAACCACATGGAATACACCGTAGAAGCCGAGTTCGGGACAATATTTGCGGTTTCTGGAGATGTAACCAAGCCATTTGAAGCGGGTCAGGATGTAGGGTTAGGATTTGCAAAATCCGGGCCGGTTTTGTTACCGTCGGATTAGAGCATTCTGAGCTACCTCAGCTCGTACCAGGCTTGAAATTCTACCAATCCTATCTGGCGGCTAGTTGAGTGCTGCAACCTGAGCAACGTCGATAACAATGGCTAAATTCCAGAACTGTACCAACTGTTGCTCGTGCACCGAATATTCTTTCGGGCTATTACCTACCAACCGCTCTACTCGAAACCCAAAACGCTCAAACCCGCTGTCGGGGAGGGTGGTCAGAATAATCGGTGTGACACCCCGCTCTAACGCCGCTGCGGCCAATTTGAATGCCGCAAGGCTGCAATCAGCTAACCGTTCAGTCACCTTAATACCAATATAAGAACTCCCGGAATCGGCGCTGTCCCAAAGAGAATTGGACGGGGTCACGCTATTGTCGCCGGCATTCGAATCCAGATTTGAAACTTCATTGGGTTCAGTTTCAAAAACTAAACTATCCAATTCAATTGGTTCATCAGGTGTAATACGAGAAATTACATCCAGCCAAAACTCTTCGCTCATTTATCCATCCCTCCATCAATAATTTTTGCTGCATCAATGGTCCCGAGCGTTGGTAATTCTACGGCATTCAGTTTGTCGCGTATATCAGCGGCTTTCCCACTATCCAAACAGGCTAGAACTTCCCTCTCTAGCTGCAGGAATTCTGTTGCCAATACAATTACAGCCAATTCCCGATCCGCGGCAGCCCGGGCGCGCCTTTCCTGATCGTCCATGAACGGCGCAGTCTGGGGAATGAAAATAGAAGGTATCTTGTGATACAAAATCTCATGGAAGGAATTATAACCAACCGCTGAAACTACGAGATCTGCTGATTGGCACAAAGCCAGCGCATTTTGCGTTTTAACAATCCGCGTGTTTTTCCACCTAAAAAGACTGGGCGAAATCTTGGAACTCGGCCACACTAAAACAAGATGAAGACATTTGGGTCTCCGCTCCAATAAAGCACATAAAGTGTGTATTTGCGCAGTACGGTCGGCCGCGACCCCGCCACCTAGCATTGTTACAACCAGTTCATCAAACTCTTGGCCTAAATTGGTTTTCAACCGGGCTCGAGTATCGAGTATGCTTTTTTCGGATAAAATTGATTGTTGGACAATTGGCCCAACGTGGGAAACCTTTTCCCCATAAGAATAAGCTGCGTTCAGTTCGTCGAACGCTTCATTTGGAACAATAACTTTCTGAAATGCCTTTTCCCGATCCAGAGTTGACTGTTTGATCTGCCCTGAACGCCACAGTCCGCGCCTTATCCATGTCGCGTTCAGCGACTTTTCCATGATGATCCGATAGATTGAATCAAACACATAACCGCCGTCAAATACCAGTTTTTCTCCGACCTGAAGTGAGGATCTAAGCCTAAGGTAATTGACCAGATCGTTCGCATATTCGTCCGTATGGTTCTGGCTTTTTGAGACAAGTGGTAGGCTTGAAAACCCGCTGTTTCGTATCAAGTTTATACAGCTCGGAAAGGCAGCAAAATAGCAATTGTCCGAGTTCGGTAATGCAGATGCAACCAATGAACAACGCTGAGCATGCCCAAGCCCATTTCCATTTGTAGGGATAAATACCGTACTGGTCTTCGCTTTTGGTTTTTTAGCCGCCTTGTTCGAGGTAGGTAATCCCAAAGCAACTTCAAGCCGTTCCGCTGAGTTCCCTTGCAGCCAAGCATCGGTTTTAGATTGGCGGCCTATTTCACTTAAGTTTGCCAGAACCATCTGTTCCAGATAGTTAGATATCGCTTGCAGGTCTTTCGGGCCGCGCAGTACAGGCGCACCGTTGGAAATGAATGCAGCATTGCTTGTGCAATCGATCACCGCTCCGCCGGATATTAATAGTTCTAAGGCAAAACTTGCCATCCGTTCTCCCGGAACTCCATCACCATAAAAAACAGCGATGTCAGCGGCCTTCGCAAATGTTGCCGGGGACAAATCCACGAGACCAAATACTGAAATCTCAGAATATTGAGATTTCCGAATTGTTTCCTTGCCCTTGCCTGACATAATTACGTTTAAGTGAAAGCCAGACAAATAATTTAATGCCCCCAAAACAGGCAGCGTCATCGGCTCATCTAGCCACTCTGATGGTAAGAACAAAAATAGCTCTGGTCGAGCGTTGGGTTTTGTGTCGCTGTTTGATCCCGTTCCCATCATTGGCGCAATTGAAGAATTTAGTATTGGCGTTTTCTGTATCTCATTTAGGTCAATTACATTTGCCTCCCTACCCAAAGCAAATGCGATTCTTGAGGATACAGAAATTAGAGCCTGATAGTCTTGGAACCGTCCAACCGCAGAAACTGAAACATCTGTACCCAGCTGATACGACTGAAGCGCCATTAAGGTTTCGTCGGTAATTGTTTCTGCGCCAATAATGATCAACCCAGTCACCGTGGCTTTTTCGATGTCTGTTAAAAATGGTGCAACTTCATATTTTTGGAAGCGACCAATTTCCTTTGGCACTGTTCTTTCATCAATTGCCACATTATGGCCGCGGCTTGATAGTTGAGAAGCAAACAGGATCTTGGAATCAAACGATTT
>VAPL010893867.1_pt1 | contig 18188 bp, 16 predicted proteins | sample 3395061 | NCBI WGS metagenome assembly VAPL01 (sample SAMN08290444, study PRJNA428436) | hydrothermal vent metagenome | isolation source: Deep-sea hydrothermal vent chimney 2 | place: Pacific Ocean: Juan De Fuca Ridge | depth 2182 m m | reverse complement strand
CCTGGTATAGCTGCATTAGAGGCTGCGTCCCAGGGAGCAAAAATAGTGATAACAGAGGCAGGCGCTGCACCGGAATATTTTGGTGATATGGTGACTTATGTAAATCCGTATGAATTGGAAAATATCATACATGGGTTAAATTCTGAATTGCAATTAGATAGGAATGATTCTTTGAAAAAGCACGTGGTAGATCATTTTACCTGGGATAAAACAGCATTAGATATTATTAGTGGTTACAATAAAATTATTTCTGGCACTGGATTATGATTTGACTATTTACTTTTGGTTGTGCTCGAATCGTAAAATATTATTATGGACTTCATAAAAAAAATCTCATTAGCTTTGAATGTTCGTAACCCCGTGGTGTTTCTAGGTCAGGCTTGTAGCTATCTAGAAAGCAGAGTTATGGTTTTTTTCTATATGATCGTTCCGGGAAGTGTGTTTGAAAAATCTCGTAACGATGCTTGCTTGAAGATATTAAAAAAACAATCTGGAGATTTGGATTCTTTAGATATGCTTGAGTTTTTAATAAGTGCATTAAATAATTCACGACCTGAGAGTCACCTAAATGTTGTCGTCCCGAATTATTTTCTTGATGCTTTCACTATATCAAAACCTATTGTTGCACATGGCGCTGCACGATATTTTCCTGTTAGTGAAATAGTCAATAAAGCTGATTTGATATTATGTAACCTTTCTATGTTAAATCAGATCCCTTCAGGTTATGCAGCGACTTTGAGAGATATGGAGGTTGTTTTTCTAAATAACAGTTATGTTATTTTAAGTAAGAAAAAAATTATCTGCAAAAAATATGGTGTTAGCGTTGACTCTGATTATTTTGCAAATATTGCTTCAAAAAATAAAGCAATGGGCGGTAAGTCATACATTGTGGAAAGTGGTTTTAATTTTGTTGTTCGTGCCGGAACAATGGATCGCGGTATTATCAGTGAAGTGAAACACGAATATCTTGATCGTTTGGAAAAAATGGGGTTTTCAGGAAAAAATGTAATTGATTTGGGTGGGCATATTGGATCGTTTTCAATACAGATAACAAAGTATCTGCAATCTGATGCAAAAGTTATTTGTGTCGAGCCGTCACCCTGCAACGTAGATATAATAAGAGAAAATGTTGAGCTTAATAACCTCGGAAAAATGGTTCATATCAAGCAGCTAGCTGTTTCATCAAAGTAAGGTAAAGCAGAATTATATATAAGTTCTGATAATACCGGTGGGAATAAGCTGGGTATGATGGAGCCTTCGTCCAACGAGAGTGTTATGGTCGATGTGACTACTTTAAGTGATATAGTTGCTGCCTATGATGAAGAATGTGTGGATTTACTAAAAATTGATGTTGAAGGGTCTGAGCGTGCAATATTGTTTCCCAACGGTGATTTGCTTAAAAGAAAGGTGAGAATAATTATTGGCGAGGCTGGTAACTCACCCTATGGAAATGGTATTGATTTCGTCAATTTTCTACGAAACCAGGGGTTCAATGTTGAGTATGAAGGTAACGAGTCGCAATTGATCTTTATTGCAAAAAATCAGAATCTGAATATTGCATGAAACTGTAGATGTTGACTGTCATGTTAATGTTTTTATGATTAGCCCCTTTTTATGTTTTTTTCAGGTCATTATGTTACATAAGATTGATGATGAAAGTTGTTACATTGTGAGTGGATTGTGATGGTTACTGTTAGGTAGAAATGATTTATTTTCATATTGATAAACTGGATGACAATGTGTCTGAGCGAGTTATTATGAGTTTTATTCGTTCGTACACGGAAACGCAGATATGCCGTTATACGGACAATGCTGACAATGGTGGAATCCATGTTCTAGTTAACCCCATCGAGAGTGATCTTGAGTTGGTCAATAAACTAGCTAGTGAATCTGCAAAACTTGTTATCCTTGGCGGCATCCCATCTAATATTGCTGAGCTAATTGGTTTGGAAGTGGAAAGGTTGCCCGCAGATGCGTATCTTTGGGATCAATGTGATGCTGCCCCGGTGCATAATTTCGCTGAAAGCGCGGCTCGAATACATTATAAAAACTTGCCTGATTCTCTTGAATGCCCTATAGCTGAGCGTGCATTGTTGAGATATGATTTTGCACGAGAGTGGAATAATCTGGGTTATGGGCACGTTCGTACAGATGGCACTATGTGGTCTATTGCGTGCAAAGCTGAAGCTATCACTGCTGAAGTATCTCCGTTAGCTGCGGTTTATCGGGGGAATGAGTTTTTAACCTTATATGTTTCTCTGGTAACAGTTGGTAATGCTGAGGTCTTATGGGTGAATCGTGCGGCAGGATTGATCGACTCACATGAGTTTCGGTTGATTGAAACGTTTATCAGTAATTATAAGAGTGCCGACTTACCATGTTTACCTTTTATCCGGGAGATACCTTATGGCTATGACGCAATGGTGTCTATGCGTCTTGACTGTGATGAAGATATTGCATCTGCCGCGCCATTATTTGAGTTGTATAAATCCTGTAATGTTCCCTTTTCTCTGGCGCTGAGAACAGGGCAAGCTATTAATAAATCAGATATAGACCTGATTAGTGATGTTTTGCAGAATAATGGCAGTATACTTTCACATTCAGTTAATCATAAAGCCAACTGGGGGGACGATTATAGTGATGTTTTACTTGAGGCTGAAAATTCCAGGGACGAGATAAAAAACACCTTTGGCGTTGCATGTGTTGATTATGCAGTGTCGCCATTTCACCAGAACCCGGATTATGCGATCCAGGCGTTAAATGATGCCAACTATAAAGGTTTTATTGGTGGAATTATCTGTAATGACCCGCAGTACCTAGTCGCACGAGGAGGTAAAATATCTTCATATTTGGACATTGTTACACATAGCCAACAATGCATGTTGCATGGTGACTGTATGTTAGAATACCAAGAAGATTCGCTGGAAATTTTTAAGCGATGCGCAGAATATTCGATTAAATCTGGAGCCGCATTTGCCTACCTGGATCATCCTTTTTCAGCGCGATACCAATATGGTTGGTTGTCAGAGAAACAACGGATTGATACACATGGTGACTGGCTTGATTTTTTAAACGGGTTAGGTAACGTATTGTACACAAATGAGGGAAACCTTCTTCAGCATATAAGAGAAAAAAGTAATACAGAAATCTGGTTAGTTGATAGAGAAGTTCGATCATCGTTGGGTAATCAACAAACGTTGTTTCCGCTTGCTTATGAATTCGAAGGTGATGTTAGGGTGCTTTCCTAGTAGATATTCTCATTGTGTTCCAGCCCGTATAAATATATTAAATGTAATTAAACAATAATGAGATACAATCAAATTCGTGACCTGGTCTATATTCTAACGACCAAAGAAATTAAAACGCGTTATAAAAATAATGTTCTGGGCTATTTCTGGTCCTTATTGAACCCGCTTGCTTATGCCCTTATCTTTTATTTTGCTTTTGGCATCATTTTTCGTTTCAAGATGGAAAATTATGCATTATTTTTGATCTGTGGTCTTTTTCCGTGGCAATGGTTAAATAATTCTGCAGTCACATCTGCAAACGTATTTCTTAATAACGCAAGCTTGATAAAAAAAGCAATATTTCCCAGGTACATTGTGCCTATTGCCAGTTGTCTGCAAGAAGGGTTTCATTTTTTAATGACGATACCCGTAATCATGCTTTTTATGCTCGCTTTTAATGTAGAGTTTCACCTTGTGATGTTGCCGGGAATTATTCTCCTCCTGTTTATTCAATTTTTTATGGTGGTTGGATTGTCTTTATTAATTGGCACGTTGAATGTTTTTTTTCGTGATATCAATTACATCGTACAAGTTACATTTCAAATGCTGTTTTATCTAACACCCATACTTTATCCTGTTTCAAAGATACCAGAGGAATATGTAAGTTTCATGTTGCTTAATCCGTTTGCTCCATTGGTGTTGTGTTGGCGAAACTTATTTATGCACGGTGCTCTAAATATGGATTACGTGTTTTTGGCAACGCTGTATGCATCAATCTTTTTTGGTTTGGGTGTTTATGTCTATAAAAAGCTTTCCTGGAAGTTTGCGGAGGCGATGTGATGAAAGAGAACATTATTACCTTTAAAAAAGTTACAAAGTTTTATGATTCTCACCTACATATATCTGCCGGCTTAAAAGCTTATCTGGTAAATCTATTGAAGTTTAATCATAAGGTTGACCGTAAGTTGGTATTGTCTGAATTGTCTTTTTCTATAAAGCGTGGTGAAACGGTTGGGTTTGTCGGACGAAATGGGGCAGGTAAAAGCACTTTGTTAGGACTGATAGCGCAGGTTATGAGACCAACGTCAGGTGAAGTAATAGTGAATGGACGTGTTTCGTCTTTGCTTGAGCTTGGAGCTGGCTTCCATCCCGACCTTACAGGTCGTGAAAACCTTGAGCTATATGGTGTCGTGTTGGGTTTTACCCGGGTTCAGGTAGCGGAAAAAGCCGGATCAATTATTGGTTATTCTGAATTAGGTGATGACATCGACGTGCCCATTCGATTTTATTCAAGTGGCATGTTGGCGAGGTTGGGTTTTTCGATTATTGCGCACCTTGATCCCGAAATCCTGCTGATTGATGAGGTTCTTGCTGTAGGTGATCATTTATTTCAGGAGAAATGTTTTAAAACTATGAAATCCTTTCGTGAGCAGGGTAAAACATTAATTATAGTATCTCATTCATCTGCAGATATATTAAATCTTTGTGATCGAGTGTTCTGGATTGAGCAGCACCAAATAAAAGCTTTAGGTGAACCGGAAGAAGTGATTAATCTTTATCACTCTGAAGAGTGATTCTAGTACTGTAATAAAGAGTGGTTCTTGTCAAATGATTTCTATGACTGTGTTAACAATGTACTTATTCTGTTCATAAAGGTCGCTAGATGATTATTGTTTTTCTGGTTGTGTATACTGACGATAAAGTTAATGAATGTATTCGCAGGCTTAATGAGATATCTGACATTTTATTTCCAGCAGAGGAAATAAAATATATTGTTGCCGATACAAGCAGGCAAGATAAAACGATCCTCGATGGGAATGTTGTGTATTTATACCCAGGTAATGATGGGCGTGAATTTGGTGGATGGGAAGCCTGCCAAAGCTATATGATTTCAGATGTATCTACAAAATCCCAGGATAAGGTTATTGTTGCCAATGATACGTTCTATTCCAATTATGGTGATGAATATCTGAAAGGCTTTGTTGAACAGCCCTATAATGATCTTGATGAAGGTCGAGCTATATTCGGGTATATGGATTCTTTTCCTAAGAAAGTAAGGATAGATTCCAATGAGTTTGATTCATGGGTAAGAACCAGTTTCTTTATTACAAATGTCAGGACCTTGATGTCGATAGACTTGTTTGGGTTTCCGTATAAAAAAGAACAGTTTTTTGAGACTGAAGGTTCGTTTTTTATTGCATCAGATTTTATTTCTGATAATTATAAGCGCTATCTTGGTTGCTGGCTTTTTGAAGATGAAGAGGATGATGAATTTAATGTTAAATGGCACAGCGCTGAAATATTGACAAGTGAAAATCGTTGCTTTATGCAAGCTAAGGCAATGTGCATCTTTTCTGAACACTATTTGACGTGGGGTGCTAAACATCACGGCGTAAAAATCATAAAAGTTAATAAATAAAAAGGTTGTTTTGATGAATATATTAGTGTTAACGCCTTTTTTACCATGTTTGGGGAAGCATGGTGGTTCAGCTCAAATGTTCAATTTATGGTCTGAAATGCAAGATATAGAGGGACTCCATATTCAACTCTTGTCCTACCAAACAGAAATGGAGGAAGGTCGTTCTGAATCCACGTCAAACGTTTTCGATAATATAGATATTATCCCTACGAAAACTCCAGAGCAGTGGCTGTTGGACGGTTATTTAACAAAAAATATCTCAGAAAATCTAGAGCTACCTTTTTTATTGGAAGCATACAAAAGACGATTAATTGAGCTTCTAAAAAATGAATCGTGGGATGTTGTCATTATTGAAATGCAATTCATGATGCATTTTGGTGAGCTTGTAAGAAAATATTCAAGTTCTAAAGTTGGTCTGGTTGTTCATGAATCAATGGAGCAGCGGTATAAAAAAGATTCGCTAATGTTGCAGGATTTTTTGAATTACGAGCGCTGTTATGAACAATATATTGATTTTCTCGTTTGTTTTTCAGAAGAAGATAAGGAAAGTATCGAACATTATAATAAACCAACTTATACTTTGCCGTTGTGTGTTGATGTTGGTAATTTTGTTTCCGCGAAGAGAAATTCGGGCGAGATTATATTTTTGGGGTCATACAATCATCAGCCAAATGTTGATGCTGTTGATTTTTTACTTAGTGATATTATGCCTTTAGTAAAAAGTCCGTATTGTCTGAAGATATATGGCGCGCAATTGAATAATAATTTGATAAAAAGATGGCAATGCTATCCTAATGTCGAATTGGTTGGGTTTGTTGAAAATGCGTTGTTAGCAATGGCGCAATGCTCAGTATTTATAGCGCCAATCATCAGCGGAAAAGGGGTTAGGACAAAAATAGTTGAGGCGCTTTCTCAGAATACACCTGTGGTTACTACATCGTTGGGTGTTGAAGGTATTGATGTTGTTGATGGAGTAGATATTTTGATTGCGGATGCCCCAATAAAATTTTCTGCAGCGATAGATAGTATTTTGAAAAATAATGTTTCAATCGGTGATAATGCGGTTGAAAAAGTTTCTGAACATAGTGCCGATAATGTTGCGAAAATCATGTACGGTATTCTTATTCAATCTTCAAAGCTTGCTCTATGACTTCTGTTTTTCCTGATAACACACCGCTTTATATACGTTTGAAATACCAGTTTCATGCCGGTGTCGCATGTGAATTGCAAAGCCGCAATAATTTTATAGAGTTTCTATTTAAGGAGGCATATTGGTATGGTGAGGCTAGTTGCCCAGTGGCTATTAAGTTATCCTGGCTTGAGTCTCAGTCATGGGCGCAAGAACTGTTTGATGAGGTTCCACTGTCGTGTGGTGATATTACGATTTCTTTTTTTAAGCCCGCAAAGCTTTTTTATTCGACTAGAAAAGACCTTACTGATAGATATTCTTTAAAAACCAAGGGTGGTCTTACAGGTTATTTGTTTGATATTTATTTTGGGGGTGGGGCGCAGGAATATTACATAAGCTTACCTGAGAGAATGTTTTTAAGTAGGTCTTCTACCCTGATGGTTTCGCAACTTATGGGTTTCCAGTTTTGTAATGCCTTTTACCTAATCTATACACATAATGTCCATGCTCACCTCTCCATTGATATAAATACCAAAAAAGGTCAAAAACTCTTCGTTGCATATTTATTTATTAATTCAAAAACATGGATAAATAAAGTTGAATCTACAGTTGTAAATCAATTTTTTGTTGATTCAGGTTTACAAGTGATTGAATGCGTTCGCTTACTGTTCGGTTTTTATGATCATCATACTGACTGGGGTGATATGGATATTGTTTCGTACTTGCGTGACAATAAACATAGTATGCATATATGTCAGGGCATGCTTGAAAGATTGATCTCTCTCCAACGTGATGAAGGTAATAAGCTGTCTCCAGGTGTGCTTCCTGTGAGTAATGCTAGTGTTTTTCGGAAGATATTACACTCGGCTGATGGCGAGTTGCATGCTGAATATACTAATATCTTGAATATATATGGTCAGGAAAATTCAAATAGGAAACCTGAGATCGTTGATGAGATAAAATCGTTTTTGGAGAAGAATTATGGTGAAAAAGTCAATTATAATGCGGGAGTTAAGCGAGCGTTGGTCAGGCATGCTGAAACGATAAATCCCGAACTCCTGCAATATTTTATAGCGCATTGTATATCATTTTCACCTTTTGAGATCTATGTGCCGACGGAAGCTTTTGGCTTGGATGATTCTACCTCGTTTTCGGATAGCAATGAAATATCCATTGTCGGGTTCTCGCGCTCTGAAATTGGTACTGGTGAAGATACGAGGAATACTGTTAAAGCATTAAGTTTATATGGATATACAGTATCTGTTTTTAATATTATTCCTGATGCTGGTGCATACACACATCAAGAAGCTACTGACAGGCGGCTGGAGATACAGCGGCTAGGCAATGTGCAGATTTACACGATGCCGCCAATGATTTATATGAGCCAATTTTTGGTGTCGCCGCCTATACATGATGCGAAAGGCTACAAAATCGGATATTTTGCTTGGGAGTTTTCAGAATGGAAAGATGAATATGATTCTATTTTTGAGCTATTCGATGAGATATGGGTTATTAGTAAATTTCTCATTCCTGCTTTTAGTGGTAAAGGGTTGCCCGTACAGTATGTTCCGCCGGTAGTTATTTTGAGGGATGACTCATATCTCGAGTGTGATATCAGAGCTGAACTAGCACTTCCCAGGGATAAGTTTTTGTTTCTATTTGTATTTGATATTAAGTCAAGTGCCGCTAGAAAAAACCCAATGGCTGTTATACGGGGTTTTTTATCGGCTTTCCCTGGTGACAGTGATGTAGGGCTTGTACTTAAATTTACTTATGATGAGCATGACTACAATAATAATCGTGATCTTTTTGCTCTTATCAATGAAGATGAAAGAATTTACCATGTGGCTGATATGTTATCAAAACCAAAAATTGAAGCGCTGATTCATCGATGTGATGTGGTGGTTTCATTGCACCGTTCGGAAGGGTTTGGTCGTATTATTGCTGAATCTATGTTATTGAAAACATTGGTTATTTGTACTGCGTTTTCAGGGAATATGGATTATTGTAGTGATGAAACTGCGCTGCTTGTTGATTACGATCTGGCAAAGGTTGGTCCTGGGGAGTATCCATTTGCTGAAGGATTGGTATGGGCTGATGTTAAACATAAATCGGTGGTTGAGCAGATGATAAATGCAAGGCGTGATTCAGATGAGAACAGATCACGAATCGAAGAGGCGTACACTATAATCTCGCAAAATCACTCTATTGAATCTGCCGCAGATGTAATGATGCAGAGGCTTGATGAGGTGTGCCTGTTTGACGGTTGAGTGTGGGTTGCTATGACAATTGCTTGATAATCAGCTCTACAGCGGTTCTGAATGGCATTAATATTGCACTCTGCGGACGTTGAGATATTGTATTTTGGTATATGATATCATTGATTTCACAATAAAAAATACACTGTTTTATCTCCTGTTCTCGGGAATTATTTTGGAACTGGATTAGTAGTGATAAATGACTTTATACTCCTCGTATACAGTGTCGTTACCATTGATTTTGAGCGGTTAATGTCAAGCGTGTATGGAGTTATATCTAAATTGAATGGAAAGTAATAATGACTAAAAATCATAGCGATTTCATAAAGCCTGTAGCATCCGTAGCAAAGCGTAGTGAGTTTCAGGAATGTCTATTGAGTGATTCTATAAATGAAGTCACTGATCTAGAAAACAAGCTTATCAGCGCATCTGCTGAGCCATTCAATGTTGATGGTTTTTGTATCCCATGTGATAAAAAAGTATCTTTTCTTGTCGATATGAACTTTGGTGGTCGGCAGGATGCGGGAGTGTGGATTCCTAATTGGAGAGAAAGGCTCGAATGTCCTCATTGTAAAATGAACAACCGCCAGCGCTTGGTGTCTGCATTGATCAAACAGGAGCTGACTTCATCGGACAGCAAGCATGTTTACTTTATGGAGCAGGTCACACCTATTTATAATTGGGCACTATCCACTTTTAAAAATCACAATATTATAGGAAGTGAGTATCTTGGGTACGAATATAAGAGTGGCGATGTAATTAATGATATACGTCATGAAGACATAGAAGCTCTTAGTTTTCAGGATGGTGAATTAGATTTAATTGTAAGTAACGATGTGTTTGAACATGTTCCTCACCCGGAAAAAGCGTTTTCAGAGTGTGCACGTGTGCTCAAGGTGGGAGGAGCAATGATTGCCACGATACCATTTTCTGTCAACGATGATGAGTCGGTCAGTAGAGCGAGATTAGTTGATGGCGTACTGGAACATCTTTTGACGCCTGCTTATCACGGTAATCCTATTTCGGATGAAGGTTCGTTGGTATTTACAGATTATGGCTGGGATCTTCTTCAAATGATGAAGGCTGCAGGGTTTTCAGATGTGATTGTTGACGTTTATTCTTCCGTTAAATTCGGGAACTTGGGTGGTGGACAAATAGTTTTTAGAAGCGAAAATAATACTGAATTAGCTGATAGGAAAAAGTAATGATGAAAGAATCATCTCCGCTAATCGCTATCATGGGTGAGGTTTTATGGCATTCGCTCACTGTGGATCCGACAATTGATGAAGTAAGCCGGCAGCATTTACAGTCTATTAAAAAAATTATTAATGAACATTATAAGCTGAAAAATATAAAAAGACCGATAAGAGTGCTAGAGGTTGCAGCATATGCGCATACTACTGGATATCTGCTTGCGCAGGAGATGAATGCAGAGGTCGTTCTTGCTGATATTTCTGCTGATACACTTGCCTTAGGGCGGAAAAGTGCAGGGCAAGGTTTAGGGGATAGTCCTGCGGTTAAACGTGTTGCTGCTGATTTTCATGAGCTGCCTTTTGATGATGGAGTGTTCGATATTGTCTATATATCATCCGCATTACATCATACGTGGCGTTGGCAGGCGGTTTTAAACGAGATGCTGCGTGTAATCGTACCAGGTGGATTGTTGTACCTTGAAAATGAGCCTTGTTTACGGGAATTCTGTTTTTATAAATTTCGGACTAATCGTATAGAACAATTTAGACCCGTTGAAACAATGTTGAAAGATGATGGGCTGATTCAAACAGTTGCTGAGCCTTATCTGGGTAGTAGGCCAGAAGAGCTGTTTGGCATGGTTGAGAATCAGACCATGCCTCTGGATGAGATTCTAGATATTCTCCTGAAGTCGGGTGATATCGTGAAAAAAGTATTACGCTCGGAAGGTTGTATGAGTGAGCTGGAACATGAAATAGTTGATATGCGTCATAAGGGGAAAAAGGCTGTGCAGTCTCATATTTCCGATGTTTTAATGGCTGGTGTAAAAAATGCTGGTTCCCTCTTGGGTGAAAGTGAGATAGCTCTAGGCTATGCATTGCCAGACAAGAATGAAATTATTAGTATGGCGGAGAGTGTGGCTGAAAAAATTGCCGAGCTTGGTACTGATGAGTCAACAGAAATTTTTAAAGGAGGGCTTGCAAGATTGTTTGGTGCAGCTGTTACCATATTGCTAGAGAAGCATGGCAAAGTGCCGGAAAATCTTCCATCGCCAGATTTGCGTTATGATTGTGGTGAGCGTGATGGTGTGGTAATCGCCTATCCTGATTCTGTTGAAGCAGTTCTTAATCGTATTGAAGATGTTCTTCCTGATATTCAGATAGGCGCTGAGCATGATATAAAAAAAACCTACCCAACTGATGATTGGGTAATATCTGTTAATGATAATGGAATACGAACACTCTCTCCATTGGTAAATGGAAGTAGAATCTTGTGTGGTGAAGTGCCCGGTGCGAAAAGTTTACAGATTTTGGTTAGAGTGTATGCGCATTTCGAAGATGCGCCATACAGGGTGCATCTGGCACTTAATGGTGTTGATCTGGATGTTTTTGATGTTTATCAAATTGATTCATTTCTTTTTAGTGTTGAGGTCACGGATGTACCGGTTAGCAATTTCGAGCTTTCTTTATCAGTAACGGTTATAGGTTCAGAAGAGTTGTATTCAGGTGCTTTGCCAATAAATATCTCTGGGGCACGCCTTTGTGCCATTTAGCGTTAAAGCTGAATATTTTATGTGAAGTGGCTAGTTTAAATCTGGCGACAAAGAGGAAATGCCTGCTCTAACAAACCTGCGATCAGATGAAAAATAAATAGTTATTTAAAAAATAAGGGTTATGTAAATGAAAAAAGAAGTATTTGATAAAGTTGTATCAAAGTATAGGGCGCAGATTGGCGAGACAGTTTGGCACGCCTTTACAGGTAGTGAGCACATTGAGTCAAAATCAATAAAATTCTTTGAGCAACTACAAGGCCGTTTAAAAAATGAGTATGGTGATAACTCTTTCAGAGTTTTAGAACTAGCGCCAAGTAAAAACTTTGTCGGCTGTTTAATAGCGGAAAATTTTAACGCAGATGTGACAATAATGGATTTGTCAAAGCAAGCATTGATAGACGGTAAGGCAATTGCTGACAAGAAAGGTTTCACAACGACCATAAACAGGGTTGCTGCAGATTTTCATGATTTGCCATTTCCTTCTGGTTCGTTTGATTTTGTTTATATGGCAGGCGCTATACATCACTCCAGGGTGCCTGAAAATATACTTGGTGAAATAGCTAGAGTGCTTAAGCCCGGTGGCTTATTTGAATCAATAAACGAACCATGCAAGAGAGAATTTTCATTGTATTCATTTAGTACAAATAGAGGTGAGTTATCTGAATTCGAGAAAGTGTTACTCGATGAAGGAGTTTTGGGGCTTTTTTCATATCCTATAAATGGCTCTAGGCCTGAAGATTTATTTGGTATTGTAGAAAACTGGTCTATTTCTATCGATACATTTCTGAATAGTCAGAGTCAGTTTTTCGATGTAATAAATGAGGAGTATGAGTGGGGGCCGTTATCTGAACTAGAAAAAACTATTCTTGATTCAAGAGAACTATCGGCTGAAGAATTGAAGGATATCGTGATAAAAAAGCTGCGGTTAGTTTACAGCAAAGCTGAACCTTTTTTGGGTGCCAAAGAAAAGGCTATGGGGTTTTGTTTGCCGGATGAAGACGAGATTTTACGGTTAATGGATACTGTAATAAATTTATTAAAAAGTTCGGGTTTTGATACGACTCCAATTGATTATCATCGAAATGTAACCAGCATTTTTGGTGGTCGAATAAAAAACATGTTGTACAGAAGAAATAGTAATCTGGCCAGTGAAAAGAAGTTGGTTGAACTAGTGGTTGATGGGCCGGTTTCGTCTATGCCTTTGGCGTACGAAGGGGTAACATTGGATTTAACAAATTATTTACTGCCATCTATACAGGATGTTAGCGCAACTGATTTGCTTAGAAAAATATTTAGTGAAGATGATTGGGATATTGTTACTGAGGCGGACGGAGTTGTTATCAGTTGTACGAACTTGAAACCTGACCCAGTCGTTAAATTGAGTGATGAGTATGAGAATGTGGTCTTGTGTGTGCGTTTTTATGCTATTGAATTGGAAGCGCCCTATACGGTTGAATTATATAATGGAAGTAACAAACTTGATGAATTGACCATATGTAATAGTGAAACAAGGTGTTCGATTCTTCCGTTAGAACATCTTGATGGAGATATTGTTTTTAAATTAAGAGACGAAAATAATAACCCGGTTGATAATAATGGCTATATTAGAGTTGGTGTTTTTCAGTTGCTGCAAATTCTCGATTAGCTGGGCTTAGTGTTATTTAGGCAAGCGTACCATAATTTTTTGTTGTCTTCCTGGTGGTTTATGTCTGGGTATTATTAGTTTCTTGTGTTATCAAAATGATTACTTTATTACCTGATCAAGTAATAGTTTTATTCCTTATTTATGGGGATAAGTTTGAAAAAAGCGGCCTTGGCTACCTTGAATTGATAGTCAGAAGAATGTTTCCTGCGACAGTAATTGACATCGTTGTTATTGATAATTCATTGCCTGAATCATACGTAAAGCATTGTGATGGGTATGTGCGTATTGGCGGTAATAATACTTTATGGGAATTTAGTGGGTGGGATCGTGGGCTTGATTATATAAAAGAAAATATTTCTTGCTCTAGATATGCGCATGTTTTTTTTGCAAATGATACTTTTCATCAAAGAACTTATCGTGATGGAAAAAATTTTCTGGACGTATTTGATTCTCCGATCCTTAAGGGTAAGGATGTAGTGAAATCGGCAATCGGGTATTTGGATGACTTTCCGAAAGATGTGCAATTGTGCGGGATTGAGTATCGTTATTGGATACGTAGTAATATATTTTCTTTGCCTATAGACATCGTTTATAAGCTTTATCCTTTCGCGGAAACCATCGATTCTCAGGCCGTTTTTTCGTCTGATTATGAGGTGTTCTGGTCTGAGACTGATCTCATTTCAGATAACTGGAAGGTTTATATTAGCAGTTGGCTCTTTGGGACAGAGAATCCGAAATATCCCGAATATCGCCTTCACTGGCTCAAAGCTACGTCGATCACTGCTGATAACTATAAATTTTTTAAGAAGAAGGCAAAGTGTATCCTTGCCGAACATTATCTAAGTGCGCGTTTGTTTGATATGAAAGTTCCTATTATTGATACAAATATTTTTGATAAAAAAAGCGACAGACATATATCTGCTTATTATGATTAGAGTTCATATCTCCTGGTTAGACAATTTGTTATGAAAAGTACAAGAGTTTTGATAACAACATATCAATCTGCTTTTTTGCGTCCTGGAGGCGGTGAGGCAGAATTGAATAACCTGGTGGAAGTTTTACATCAGTTAGGCATTCAAGCGGATGTGTATGGCTCTGCAAGCATGATGATTGATGCTTACGATGTGGTTTTGCACTTCTCTGTCCTTGATGAAAGCTATGAATTTATAAAAAAAATTAAAGAGATGGGAAAAAAAGTCATCTTGTGGCCAAATTTATGGTGGTTGGGTCAGCCTGATAAGGCAGAAGTTTTATTTGTTAAGTCTTTTTTGAACTTGGCGGATGTGGTTGTATTTAAGTCTCATTCTGAGCGTAAGAACATTTCAAATTATGTATCACTGGATGATGTTATATGTGAAATTGTTCCATGGCATATTGATAAAAGTTTTCTTGAGCCTGTGAAAAATGGTTTGTTTCGTAATATGTATTCACTCGATGAATATATATTATGGGTGGGTGTGATCGAAGAAGCTAAGAATCAGTTTGCAGCTATTGAAGCGTTTCATGATTATAGGTTGCCGTTAGTTTTTATCGGGTCTCACCGAGATAAAAAATATTTTGAGTTGTGCATGAAACGGGCACCTGATAATGCATTATTTCTTCCATTTATGGCTCAAGGTTCTGAAATTCTGCGTTCTGCGTACTGTGATTGTAGTTTGTATGTTGAGCTTTCGAGTGACCCTGCAGGGTTATCTTCACTTGAAGCTGCTTTGTATGAAAAACCCATGATACTCGGCAGAAATTCCTGGTCGGAGGAAGAATTCGGTGGTGCTATTGCTTTGGTTGATCCCAATAATAAAGAAGAGATTATTGCGGCTGCTGATCTTGCTTTGGCTGGAAAATGCACATATTCAGATAAGAATCGGATCATAAAAAAACATCTGATGTCAGAAAGCCTGGCTCCTCTTGTCGCTTTGATTGATGATATTAGTGATGGAGGTGGCAATTGATTAATGATGGTAGTGTTTTATTTTCTGTTGTTGTTCCTTGCTTTAATGAAGAGGATTATATTTTTAAATTGCTGAATACATTGGCATCTCAAAATGTTGATGCTGAAAATTTTGAGGTTATTGTTGTTGATAACAACAGTACTGATCGGACAGCTCAGGTAGTCTGGGAATTTGCATCAAAGAGTGAAATGAACATAAAAATGGTGCATGAGTATATGCCAGGTGTTTCCATCGCTAGAAATTCAGGGGCGAATATGTCTAGTGGGTCAACCATTGTTTTTTTGGATGCTGACAATACATTGAGTCAGGAGTTTTTAGCTAACCTTTCTGGGTATATTTCTAAAAATAATTGCTCTGCGGGTAGTATTCGTACAATGCCAGATGAGCCAGATATTAAGGGGTGGGCAGTTTTTACAGTGCTTGAAATCATCAAGATGTTCTCTCCAAGACCTTTTGGAAAGAGTTTTGTTGAAAGAGATGTTTTTATCGAAAGTGGCGGTTTTAATGAAGCAATAGTTCTTGGGGAAAATGTAGATTTTTTAGTGAGAATTAAAAAATTGGTAAAGCAGATGGGGGGGGAGTTTGGTCATATTCGCCCTGGTATTAAATGTTCTCTTCGTCGATTTTACAAAATAGGGTACATGAAAATACTCTTGCCATGGATGCGCGCCTATGTCGGTGATTACACATTGAATTATAAAACGATGGTGGATATTAATAAAGGTTGATTGCTGCTATGGCTATAGCACTGAACTAATTGTTTTATTAATATTTTTTGATGCGCAATCTGTGAAGTCGTTTATGAATAAAAATATTCTGTTACTTTCAACGGCTGACTGGGATAACCCTTTCTGGACGAATAAACAGCATGTCGCTGTTGAGTTATCAAAGCTTGGTTATAAGGTTTTGTATGTTGACTCGATCGGCTTGCGGCCACCCACCTTGAATAAATCTGACATGTCTCGTATTCTAGGTCGTTTGCTAAAAGGTCTTAAGCCGCCCCAAAAGGTTGTCGACAATTTATGGGTTTGGTCACCAATTGTTATTCCATTTCAGAAATACTTTGTTATCAGGCTTTTTAATAAAGTCCTATTGTCAGTCTTTTCCCAGTTATTCATGTTTTCTCTAGGTTTTAAAAAGGCTATGGTTTGGTCTTATAATCCAATGACGCTAGATATTTTGTATGTCGGTCGATCTACCAGGCTTATATATCACTGTGTAGATGATATTAAGCAGCAACCAGGCATGCCCGTGGCGGCTATAGAGACTGCTGAGAAAAATTTATTGAGCCGCGCTGATTTTGTGTTTGTTACGTCAGATGAATTGTACAGAACAAGAAAGTTTATGAATAAAAATACGCACATGTTTTCCAATGTTGCTGATTATGATCGCTTTAGTGAAGCGAGAAAAAATAAAACACTGGTTCCTGACGATATTGCGCGAATTAAGAAACCGGTAATAGGTTTTGTAGGTGCAATTAGTGCGTATAAACTTGATTTTGAGCTGATTGCTTTCCTGGCGAAAGAAAAACCGGAGTGGTCTATTGTTCTGATTGGAAAAGTAGGTGAGGGTGAGCCTGATACGGATGTGGCAATACTGAATCGTGAAAATATTTATTTGCTGGGTCCTCGACCATACGGTGAATTACCCGCTTATATCAAATATTTTGATGTTGCGACTATTCCTGTTAGTTTAAATAATTATACTCATTCAATGTTCCCGATGAAATTTTTTGAGTATCTTGCTGCAGGGAAATGCATTGTTTCTACCAGGATTAATTCACTTCTTGAGTATGATGAATACGTTTGTCTTGCTGAAGATTACGATGACTTTATTCGGAAGATCGAAATGGTTCTTTCGGGCGCGTGTAATGAATCAGCAGAGAAGCGTTTGATGTTTGCAAAAAATAATACTTACAAATCACGGATGAAAAAAATGCTGGCAGTCATCGAGAATAGTGCGGGCGAGCAATGATGAAAGTGGCTATTGTTCATTACTGGTTGGTAAAAATGCGTGGCGGAGAGAAGGTGTTGGAGGCTATGTGTGAAATGTTTCCAGATGCTGATATTTATACGCATGTATATAATCCTGATGCTATTTCATCTGTCATCAATAAACACTCTGTAAGAACAACATTTATTAGCAGACTGCCTTTTGCAGTAAACCTCTATCAGTCTTACTTGCCTTTGATGCCACTTGCGCTAAAAAAAATTGACTTAAGCACTTATGATCTCGTTATAAGCTGTGAATCTGGGCCGGCAAAAGGCGTTGTTGTGTCTTCTGCTTCAAGGCATGTTTGCTACTGTCATACGCCAATGCGTTATATTTGGGATATGTACGAAGAATACAGAAATGCATCGAGTTTTTTTACACGGTTAGTGATGTCGTTACTCGTGCCGTGGCTGCGAAAATGGGATCGCGGTACAGCAAAGGGCGTAAATACGTTTGTTGCTAATTCTGGTTTTGTGCAACAACGTATCAAACGAATATATGATCGTAAGTCGCAGGTTATATACCCGCCAGTGGCGATTGAAGATTTTTATATTTCTGATGATGTGGAGGATTTTTTTCTTTATGCCGGAGAATTAACGCAATATAAAAACCCACAGCTTGCAATTGATGCGTTTAACCAGTCAGGACGAAAGTTGGTTGTGATTGGTGAAGGTGGCATGGAGAAGCGTTTGCGCGCAATGGCAAAAGACAATATTGAGTTTCTTGGCCGCCAGTCTTATGAGCGCCTGAAATATTATTATTCACATTGCCGGGCATTGATTTTTCCTGGCATTGAGGATTTTGGCATTATTCCTGTTGAAGTTAT
>VAPL010236157.1_pt1 | contig 18191 bp, 14 predicted proteins | sample 3395061 | NCBI WGS metagenome assembly VAPL01 (sample SAMN08290444, study PRJNA428436) | hydrothermal vent metagenome | isolation source: Deep-sea hydrothermal vent chimney 2 | place: Pacific Ocean: Juan De Fuca Ridge | depth 2182 m m | reverse complement strand
TATACTTCGCGCGGTCACGGATGCGGAATTTATAAGCTGCTGATTTTTGTCGATAGTAAGGCGATGAAACAGGCGCATAGCAAGCTACGCAACTGTTTCAGCAACACAGCTATCGGCAAAAATTCAGTGGTTAGAAACCCACAGTTGTGACCGCGCGAAGTATAATACCAACCAATATTAAACTATTTTTCATTTTGATAATTGTTAAAAGTTATTTCATGCACGTTCCTTAGCTAGTTTCATTCGTCCAATATAAATTTAAGCATAGCGACGATGCATCCACCTTATTTTTCACACCTCAACAGCCATGACAAATAAGCAAATTTGTTGATATAATATACAAATATAGTCCCCGTAGCATAATTGGATAATGCAATCCCCTCCTAAGGGATAGATTGGCGGTTCGACTCCGTCCGGGGACGCCATTTTGGATCGTCCTTATTTACCTACCCTTAGCTTTCTAAATACTCATCTTTTAACTGCTTATAATGTTCACAAGAATATTCCAAAAACTGTTTTTCTGTCTGTTTTAAAGGGCGGGCTTGTTTCGCAGGCGAACCAATATATAAATAGCCACTTTCCAGCCTTTTTCCTGGAGGAACTAAAGCTCCTGCCCCTAGCATCACATAATCTTCTAACACGGCATCATCCATAATAATTGCACCAATCCCCACCAAACAATAGTCGCCCACAGTACAGGCATGGACCACAGCTCTATGCCCGATAGTTACCCCTTTACCAATTTTTAAAGGGTGTCCTGCTGATGAATAGTCCCCTGCATGAGAAACGTGTAAAACGGAACCATCCTGTACATTAGTCCCATCACCAATTTCAATACTCTCTACATCACCTCTAATAACGGTTGTTGGCCAGACTGAAACATCATTCCCCAGCTTAACATTGCCAATTACTATCGCACTATCATCAATAAACACTTTATTTCCAATGACTGGCTTTTTGTTTTTAAACGACCTAATCACAATATTTCTCCATTTTTTACTATACTCTTAATGATACAACATCTACTTTAACAGAGGGTAATATGGCTCTATTTGATGGTATAAAAAGACAGCTTCGTTCAGTTATTGAGTGGAAAAACCCACCTTCTGACATTTTAATGTCCCAGTGGACAGAAAATGGTGATGAAATAAAAAATGCCTCAAAACTAATTGTTGGGCCAGGGCAAGGTTGTATTTTTATCTATGAAGGCAAAGTACAGGCTATTATTGAAGAAGAGGGCTTGATAAATTTAGCGACGGCTAACATTCCTTTCTGGACAACGATCAAGAAATTTATGCAGTTTTTTGAAAGTGAGCATAAAGCAGCCATTTACTTCTACAAAAAAAGCAAAATACTGGATCAAAAATGGGGAACAACCTCTCCTATTAAATATGATGATCCAAAATACAAGTTTCCCGTTGGCTTAAGAGCTTATGGAAATTATAGTTACCGAATATACGATCCTAAAGATTTTTTTGTAAATGTTGCTGGAAGTCATACCGATTTCTATATTGATGATTTTAGATCCGTTATGTCTGCGCGTATTATTCATCCAATCAGTGATTATCTAGCAGAAAGTCAATATAGTTATGCCCAAATTGATAGCAACCGAGAAGAGATTGCACAAGGTATATCGATTAAGCTATCAATCGCCTTTCGTAAACTTGGTTTTGATATTACCGACTTTAGAATTGAAGGTACTGACTTTGACGAAGAAACTTTAAAACGAATTAATCGAATTGCTGATTTAACTGCTGAAGCCCAGGCGGCACAAGCTGTTGGTCTTGATTATGCCAAGGTACAACAATTAGAAGCCCTTCGTGAGGCGGCTAGAAATGAAGGTGGTGGGGCTGGAATAGGTATGGGAATGGGTGCTGGTATAGGTTTGGGACAAAGTATGGCCCAAACTATAACTCAGCAAAATAACATGGACTCCCAAACGACATCCAATGATGCAATGACCAAATTAAAACAATTAAAAAACATGTTTGAAGCTGAGCTAATTACTGAGCAAGAGTACCAAGCTAAAAAACAAGATATTCTGGACCAAATTTAAAATGGCTAGATGTAAAAGCTGTTCAGCCCCTTTACCAGCAAATACTAATCGCTGTATTTATTGCAATGTGCGTAATGATGTTGACCTACATAGTAAGCATAAATATAATATTCAAACTAAACATTCTAAGCGTATTTGCCCTCATTGTGATACTCATTTACAAACCATAAAATTAGATATTAATGGTCCTCTTTTTATAGAACGCTGTAAAGGCTGTTTTGGTTTGTTTTTTGATTTAGGTGAAATTGATACCCTGCTTGAAAATTCAGTATCTAATGTATCTGATATCAACTTAACGCTGATAAAAAATATAAACAAAGACCGCTTTGCATCACATCAGAAAGTTAAATATATTAAATGTCCTGTTTGCAGTAACTATATGAAAAGGCTTAATTTTGGTCATCGTAGCGGAGTAATTGTTGACCAATGCCTAAAGCACGGAATTTGGGTTGATAGTGGAGAAATTACTCATTTGATGGAATGGAAAAAAGCGGGAGGACAATTACTTAACGCGAAAGAAAAGCTAAACACAAAACCAAAAAAAAACGCGTCCCCTCTGTTAGACCCTTCTGCCTATACTCAACAGACCGCCCCCTTAGAATCAGACCTATTAGAAACAGTCTCAACCCTAATTTATAGGCTTTTTACTTAAGGGTATCAGTATATTAATATTTCCTACTATTACCACCATAAATGACAGAATACAGCCTATCAAGTCTGTTATACTTAATATGATTTTAAATCTTTTATAATTAGGGAATGGGGATTCAATAATACCCAAAACTAAAATCCATAGGATGTGCTGAGGTACGAAGCGCATCTTACATTTAGATACGCTTCATACCTCAGCATCCTATATTTTGTATATTATTAATTTCTACTTCTTAAGCTTTATTTTATCAAGGTACATTTATGGCTTTATTGAGTTCATTCTTTAAAGAAAAAACAACAAAAAATACTACTGTCTTAAATGAAAAATTAACCTTAGAAGTTTTAAAAAATTTAATTCCTATAAGAAACTTAAGTAATGATAAGCTTGAATCTTTTGCCTTAAAACATAAGGCTGAAGTTTTACCTAAAGGTCAGGTGGTTTTTAAACTAAATGAACCCTCTAAAACAGTTATCTTCCTTTTAAAAGGAACGGTCTCTTTAGAAGATGAAAGTGGAAAAACTTTTGATATTAGTGCATCTGAAATAAAAGCTAAATTTCCTCTTTCAAGCGGCTTAAAATATACTACAACAGCCACTGCAAAAACTAAGATTAATATATTACGTGTTTCCCACAAGGTCATGGCTATTGGCTCAGAAAAACACAACTCGGCTAAACTGCTAATTCCTGATAATTTAAAAGATAACCGTTTACTACAAACTTTTGCCCAACAATTTATGGATGATGAGCTTGAAGTACCTTCTTTACCAAGTATTGCCATTCAATTAAGAAAAGCAATGCAAAATGAAATAGGTATTGAAGAAGCGGTTAAAATCATTCAGCTTGACCCTGTTATTTCGGCAAAATTAATTGAAGTTGCTAACTGTCCTCTTTATATCTGCAACACCCCTGCTAAAAGCTGCTTTGAAGCCGTAAAAAGAATAGGCTTAAATGCAACTCGTAGCCTCGTAATTAGTTTAAGTATAAAAAATATATTTTCCAGTAAATCACCATTAATCAGAAAACACTTGGATCAACAATGGAAAGCAAGTATTTACCTTTCCAGCTTATGCTTCATCCTTGCATCGACTGATAAACAAATAAACCCGGAAGAGGCTTTATTAGCTGGGCTAGTTGCAGATATAGGTGTTATTCCTTTTCTAAATTTTATAACAAAGTTACCGGCTGACTATTATAATGAAGAGGAAATTATGCAAGCTATTCCTGTCATTAAAGGGGTGGTCGGTACAACTATTCTGAAAAACTGGGGCTTTGCAGAGGAATTTATTAAAATCCCTTTACAATCAGAAGACTGGTACTACCATAGCGAAGATAAGATTAATTATACTGATATTGTTATTTTATCCAGACTACATAGTAAAATTGGTCAAAAAATACCGCATTTACCCGCAATCACTTCAATTCCAGCGGCCAGTAAATTAAAATCTATTACCCTTTCACCTGAAAATTCATTAAGTATTCTGCACGATGCTAAAGATAAAATTAATAAAACTTTAAAAACATTTTCCGCTTAATTTTGACATTTTATTAATGATACCTAACCTCAATATTTTCTGCAGAAATAAATTTATTAAGCCTTAATATTAACTCATCAGTGGGGTGTACTCGCCAATCATCCCCTAGCTGAATAACAGCTTTTGCTGTATTAGAAAACTGAACCTGTATTGGACAACTGCCGCCTGCAAAAGGTTGTATTATTTGTCTTAAGGTATCAACAAAGGGTTTTGTTTCCAATTCACTCTCACGCCTATCCCAACAAAGTACAATAGCTCGAGCAAATAACTCTCTGGCCTGTTCAAAAGTATATAATTTATCAGCCGTCATCCTTAGTCCACCTGAAAAGTCATCAATACTTAAAGGTCCTTCTGCAACCAATAAAGCATCTTTAGTTAGAATATCGCGATAAGCTTCATAAGTTCTACTAAATGCTGCAACTTCGAGCCTGCCCGTTTTATCATCAAAAGTGGCAAAACCCATCATTGTACCTTTTTTGGTTTGCCTGGTTCGCATTTCAACAACTAAGCCTGCAACCCTACCTTCTATTTTAGATTTTGAACGTTCAGCATCGGCAATCAGCATTCCAATGCTGGCCTGTCTAATATGCTTTAGTTCTGCTTCATATCGATCAATGGGGTGCCCCGTTAAGTAAAGCCCTAATGTTATTTTCTCGGCATCTAATTTTTCCTTTTCCGTCCAGGCTTCAACATTAGTGGAATACGCTTCTAAATCATCACCTTTATCAACCTGAACAGCTAAGCCAAACATATCATTTTGACCGGTTTGGCTCATTTTTCCATGTTGTTCAGCTACTTTCAACGCAGTTGTTAACTCTGCCAAATGGGAAGCTCTATTATCATTTATGCTGTCAAAAGCACCTCCTCTTATCAGTGCCTCAATAGCCCGACGGTTGACCTTTCTTAACTGAACCCGTTTACATAAATCATAAAGCCCTAAAAAAGGGCCTTTTTCAGTCCTTTCTGCTAATAAATCTTCAATAGCAGATTCCCCAACCCCTTTTATGGCACCAATACCATAAACAATCTCGCCTTGAATATTTTCGGTAAAATGATATTGAGACGTATTAATATCAGGCGGAAGAAGTGTTAACCCCATCTCATGGCACTCTTCAACAAGGGTAACAACTTTGTCGGTGTTATCCATATCTGCCGACATAACAGCTGCCATAAAAGCCCCTGGATAATGCCTTTTAAGCCATGCAGTTTGGTAGGCAACTAAAGCATAAGCCGCTGAATGTGATTTATTAAATCCATAGCCAGCAAATTTTTCCATTAAATCAAAAACGTAAGTTGCTATTGATTCATCAATGTTATTATTAATTGAGCCCTCGGTAAAAATAGCTCTTTGTTTTGCCATTTCCTCTGGCTTTTTCTTACCCATTGCCCGACGAAGCATATCCGCCTCACCAAGTGAATAACCCGCTAACTCTCGTGCAATTTGCATCACCTGCTCTTGATACAAAATAACACCATTGGTAGGGCTTAAAATGGGGATTAATAGATCATGGGCATATTCTGCTTTGGCACCATGTTTCACATTAATATAGTCATCAACCATGCCTGATTCTAATGGCCCTGGTCTAAACAGAGCCACCAAAGCAATAATATCGTCAAAACAATCAGGCTTTAGCTTACGAATCAGCTCTTTCATTCCCCGTGATTCTAATTGAAATACCGCTGTCGTCTGACATTTTAAGAATATTTCATCATAAGTGGTCTGGTCATTTCTCGGGATTTGACTAATATCTACTTCCGGCTCACCCAGTAGCTTTTTCTTAGCATTGATAGTTTGTAATGCCCAATCAATAATAGTCAGTGTACGCAGTCCAAGAAAATCAAACTTGACTAAACCCACTGCTTCTACATCATCTTTATCAAACTGAGTGACTAAATTATTACCTTCCTGATCACAATACAGCGCAGAAAAGTCTGTTAATTTAGTCGGTGAAATAACCACCCCTCCAGCATGTTTCCCTGCATTCCGTGATGTACCTTCAAGTGACATAGCCATATCAATTAAGGTTTTTACATCTTCTTCATTATCATAACGGTCTTTCAGCTCAGCACTCTCTTCTAGTGCCTTAGGCAAAGTCATTCCTATTTCAAAAGGTACTAACTTCGATAAACCATCCACAAAACCATACGATAATGCCATCACTCGTCCTACGTCACGTATTACCGCTTTAGCGGCCATAGAACCATAAGTAATAATTTGAGATACTTTATCTCGCCCATAATGCCTAGCGACATAATCAATCACTTCATCGCGTCTATCCATACAGAAGTCAATATCAAAATCAGGCATAGAAACTCGCTCTGGGTTCAAAAATCGCTCAAATAATAAATCAAACTCAATAGGATCTAAATCTGTGATTTTAAGTGAGTAGGCAACTAATGACCCAGCACCCGACCCCCTGCCTGGACCCACAGGTATAGCATTTTGTTTAGCCCAAATAATAAAATCAGCCACAATCATAAAGTAGCCAGGGAAACCCATTTGTATTATCACATTCAGTTCAAACTGTAAGCGATCTAAATAAACTTGTCGATTTTCCTCAGCAGAACCACTTCCAAATACAGGGTATTGTTGCAACCTTTCTTCTAACCCTTTACGAGATTCTTCAACAAAAAAATCATCTAATGACATCCCTTCCGGCACAGGATAGTCAGGCAAATAGTTTTTACCCAGTGTCAACTCAACATTACATCGTTTTGCTATTTCTACGGTATTTTCTATTGCTTCGGGAATATCTGAAAATAACTCAATCATCTCCTCAGAACTGCGAAGATATTGCATGGAGGTATAATCTTTTGGTCGTCTGGAATCCCCCAGAACACGCCCCTGATTGATACACACCCTTACTTCATGTGAGTCAAAATTAGATTTATCAAGAAAACAAACATAATTAGTGGCAACGACAGGAAAATCAAGTTTTAAGGCAAGGTCTACAGCTGCTTTAATATAGCTTTCTTCACCAGCTTTCCCTACTCGTTGTATTTCAAGATAAAAGCTATTTTTAAACATTGATGCCCAATAATTAGCCCATTTTTCTGCATCCTCATTCTTTTCTGAGACTAATGCTTTGCCAATATCACCCTCCATAGCACCCGATAAAGCAATTAAGCCTTGATGATTTTGTTCCAGCCACTCTCTCTTTATCATCGGGACATCAAGATGCTGACCTTTTTGATATGCTATAGAAATTAGCTCTGTTAAAGTAACATACCCTTGTTGAGTGCTGGCTAATAAGGTTAGCCGAGAGGGCATGGTAGGTTCTTCAGGGTTGAAAATATAAACATCTGCACCAAAAATGGCTTTGATGCCTTGAGCTTGTGTTGCTCTATAGAATTTAACCAGAGAAAAAAGGTTAGATTGTTCTGTAATAGCCATAGCCGGCATATTAAAATCAGTCAACCGCTTAATTAAGGGTTTGATTTTGACAATGCCATCTACTAAAGAAAATTCAGAATGAACGCGTAAATGGACAAACTCTGGTTTCATAAATAATATTAAAAATTAACACATTGCGGCTAAAGCCGCTCCTACAAAAAATTTATTTCTTTCTTAACTTAATATTAATGACCTGAGGGTTGTGAAAGTATTCTCTTTTTTACCTCCCCCTTTGGAAAATGGGGATTGAGGGGGATCTTATAAATAAATAAGGCATTGACATTAAAAGCTTTATCTTTAAAATAAAATCTCCTCCAGCCCATCTTTTTCAAAGAGGGGAGCTATAAGCATATACTTTCACAGCCTCTGAGGGTTGTAAATAGTCATGTAAAGTAATTTAACTAAACTACTTATGGCTACTTATAAATAGCTAACTGTTTTTTAACAGGTGCAAAAGACTTTCGATGCTGTTCGGTCACCCCAAGGCTTTGTAATTTTTCTAAGTGTAATTTAGTAGGGTAACCTTTATGCTTTGAAAAATTATAGCCTGGGTATAAGATATCCAAAGTATTCATTTCATCATCTCTGGCAACTTTAGCTAAAATAGAGGCGGCTGAAATTTCTGCAATTTTCAAATCACCTTTAACAATTGTTTCCCCTTCGCATGGAATATCGGGAAAAAAGGTACCATCAACCTGAACCCAGTCGGGTGATATATTAAGCTGAAAATAAGCACGGCTCATTGCAAGTAAAGAGGCTTGCAAAATATTTATTTTATCAATTTCACTGGCTTCAGCACGACCAATAGCCCATGCCCTGGTATTTTTTTTAATCTCTGTAGCCAGTAGCTTTCTTTTGTTCTCTGATAATTTTTTAGAATCAGTCAACCCTGAAATAGCTTTATTGGGGTCTAAAATAACAATAGCTGCAAACACAGCACCTACAATACAGCCTCGGCCTACCTCATCAACCCCTGCTATTACTTGCATTTATCGCAAGATACCTCGCGTAACATTACGCAGAAAACTTACCATATCAGAAAGCTCTTTACTTTCACCAGCCAAGTCTTCCATTTCTTCTATTGCAGCATCTAAACGTAAATTATTTTTGTATAAAATTTTATAAGCTTTTCTTATCTGCCTAACGACTTCGGGGGATATTCCATTACGCTCCATACCCACAGAATTAATACCATGTGGAGATGTAGGCCGACCACCGACCATAACAAAAGGAGGAATATCTTTTGTAATAGCACTTCCCATCGCTGAAAAGCTATAAGCACCAATTTGAGTGAATTGATGGACTAAGGTAAACCCACCAAGAATAGCGTTATCCCCCATGTGTACATGGCCTGCTATTGATGCACCATTTGCCATAATGACATGATCACCAATAATACAATCATGTGCCACATGGGTGTAAGCCATCAATAAATTATCACTACCAATTAAGGTTAAGCCATGGTCTTGTAATGTGCCTCTATGGATACTGGTAAATTCACGAATAACATTTCTATCGCCAATTTCTAATTTTGTTTCTTCATCGGCATATTTTTTATCTTGGGGGCATTCTCCTACCGAAGAAAACTGATAAATTTGATTGTCTTTGCCTATCGTCGTATTTCCATTAATAACAACATGAGGGCCCACCACTGTTCCAGAATCAATTTTAACTTCTGACCCAATAATAGAGAAAGGACCAATCGTTACATCATCGGCTATCTCAGCATTAATATCGACAACTGCTTTTGAATCTATCAAATTAACCTGCCACTGCCGCGCACATAATAGTTGCACTAGTCGCTAATTCACCATCAACTTCTGCACGACAATCAAATGTCCAAATATTACGTCTGGTTTTAACCACCCTTGCTTCTAGCATCAACTGATCACCAGGCCCTACAGTCTTTTTAAAACGTGCTTTATCAATGCCTGCTAAATAATAAATTGACCCTGGCCCATATTGATCATCTGATTGTGATGTTAATAAAGCAGTAGCCTGGGCTAAAGCTTCAAGCATTAAGACACCTGGAAAAATAGGATTACCAGGGAAATGTCCTTGAAAAAAAGGTTCATTAAAGGTGACATTTTTACATGCTAACAGGTGCTCTTTAGGCTCACATTCGAGCACCTTATCTACCAATAAAAAAGGGTACCTATGAGGTAGTAACTGTTGAATTTTTAATATATCTAACTGACCAGACATTTATTTACCTTGTAATTATTAATCAGATAAAGCAGCTAATTTTGCCTGAACTTTGTCAGTAACATCTATTTTATTAGTGTAATAAACCACACCATTTTGTACACCATCCATTAACACTAAGTCAAAAGACTCATCTTTTGCAAGTGCCTTAATCGCATCAAGAACACCCCGCTGGATTTTACCCATTTCTTCGTTATTCCACATGCTGACATCTTCTTTAAACTCTTGTTGAGAGCGTTTTGCTTCTCTTTTCTTATCAAAAATATCTTTTTCAAGTTTACGTCGTTCAGATTCGCCCATCACCGAACCATCTCTAGTTAACTTTTCTTCAAGCTTCATAATCTCTTTTACACGCGCCTCTAAATGTTTTTTTCTAGGCGAAAATTCTTGCTCCATTCGCTTTTGCGCTTTTTTAGCTTGGGGAGAACCTTGAAGCACTTTAGCAACGTTGACTACGCCTACTTTTAGCTCTGCATAACTGACATTAGCGACAAACAAAAGTATTACAAATAAAGAAATTCTATTTTTCATTGATAATTCCATCTTTAACAATATGATAACGGTATAAGAAAGTTCTAACCGCTGTGAGTACAACTTAGTATACAGGACTATTAATTGGTAAATTATAGGTTAATTTAATGACAAATCAAATAGCTAATAGTTCAGCAGTAAAAAAACAATTAGAAGCCTGAGCCAAATGAAAACTGAAAACTTTTTTGTCTATCATTTACACCCGCATTTAAAGGGATGGCAAAACTAACAGATAATGCTCCAAAAGGAGAAAGCCATTCGCCTGAAAGACCGGCAGAATATCTCAGGCCACCAAGATTAAACCCGTTACTGACAGTGCCTCCATCCATAAAAGTCCCTACTCTTATTGATTTAACATCCTCTACAAAAGGAATAGGAAAAAACAATTCTGCCTTACCTATTATTTTAGTTGAACCACCAAAGGGGTCATTTCTTGAATCTCTAGGACCCAGCGTATTATCATCATAACCACGAACAGACTTTACCCCACCTGCAAAAAAATGTTCAAAAAATGGCAGGTTTTTGGTATTTCCATAACCATCACCGTAGGCGGCTTCTCCCAACAACCTAAAAGTCAGGTCTTTTGCTATAGGAAAGTACATTTGTTGCTTATAACTCACTTTATAATAAGTTAAATCACTGCCTGGTACCGTTGCAAATGCAGACAACCTTTGCTGCATCCCGTCACTAGGGAAAACAGCTCTATTTAAAGTATCATGACTCCAGCCAATAGAAGTGGCAAAAGTTATATATTTATTTCCTTCAGCTTTTACAAAATCTAAAATTTCCTGTGATGAAAAATCTGAAGACTTTAGCGTAGTATGCTTAAGGTCAAGGTTAAAACGTAGACGGTCATTTTCATTAAGGGGTAACCCAAAATTAAAACTACTATTCGCTACATCGGTAGAATAGTTAGAAATATTTGCTTGACTTGCATCCCGTGCACTATAGCCCAAATCATAACCTAAACTAACACCATCCAAAGTAAAATAAGGGTCAAAATATCCAAAACTATAACGTGTTGATACACTACTATTATTGAAAGCCAAATTTACTCGTTTACCTGAACCGAAAACGTTATCTTGAGAAACATTAGCATTAAAAATAATACCTTGTGTTTGTGAAAAACCAACCCCAGCCGATAAATTTCCTGATGATTTTTCTACCACTGAATAATTGACATCTATTTGGTCGGCCGTACCAACAACGGGTGGTGTTTCGACATTTACCTCTTCAAAATAACCTAAGCGCTGCAACCTTACTTTAGACCTTTCAATTTTCTTGGTTGAAGCCCAGCTAGACTCCATTTGTCTTAACTCTCGCCTTAAAACTTCATCGCGTGTTTTAGTATTACCACTCATATTGATCCGGTTTACATACACGCGCTTACCTGGGTCAACAAAAAAAGTCATTTCGACTGTTTTATTTTCATTATTTATATTGGGTGCCATATTAACATTGGCAAATACATAGCCCTCTTCACCTAAGCGGTCAGAAATTGCTTTTGATGTAGCAGAAGCTGCTTTCCGAGAAAATACTTCACCAGGTCCAACTTGGACTAACTTAATAATTTCATCAGGTTCAACGACTAAATTACCCGATACTTTTACTTTATTAAGAGTAAATAAGTTACCTTCATTAACATTAATGGTGACATAAATTTCTTTTTTATCGGGTGTTATTGCCACTTGGGTCGAATCAATGGTGAAATTAATATAGCCCCTGTCTAAATAATACGAGCGCAACCTTTCTAAATCAGCAGATAACTTTTGTTTTGAATATTGATCATCTTTAGTATAAAAAGATAACCAGTTAGAAGTAGAAAGTTCAAAGTCTTTAAGTAACTCTTTATTTTCAAAAACCTTATTTCCAACAATATTAATTTGTTTAATGGTTGCAACACGACCTTCTGAGATATCAATATTAATCCCGACCCTGTTACGGGTTAGTTTTGCCACCTTAGTATCAATCTTCAGACCATATTTTCCATGGCTAAAATACTGCCTTCTTAACTCTTGTTCAACCTTATCCAGTATTTGACGGTTAAAGACTTTACCTTCTGCCAAACCAATTTTTTTAAGTGCTTTGGTCAAATCATCTGAACTTAAATCTTTATTACCCTCAAAAATTATTTTTGCAATTGAAGGGCGTTCAACAACATTGACAACCAGTGTTGAACCTTCTTTTTCCAGTGAAATATCCTTAAAAAAACCGGTCTTAAATAAAGCTCTAATCGCAACTCCAGCCTTAGACAACACAAATGTTTCACCTACATTAACAGGAAGGTAATTATAAACCGTTCCTGCTGAAATTCTTTGCAAGCCATTGACTTTAATATTTTCAACTAAAAACTGTTCCTCCGCTTTCGCCGGTTGGAAAGCCAATAGAGCTGTCAATAACAAGAAGTGAATTACTTTTTTTGTCACAAGGTTACCAATCTACTAATCACATTAAAAATTGCTAAATTATATCATGCTCTATCAAAAGGAAAGGCGATTACATCACCTAGTGAGCCTGAATCAGCCATACTCATTAGTAACCGATCCAAGCCTAAAGCAATACCACTACAATCGGGTAAGCCCGTTCGTAAAGCAGCAAGAAATTTTTCATCTTTTTTAATAACAGGTAAGCCTTTAGTCTTTCTTGCTTTATTCTCCAAGTCAAAGCGTTGTTCCTGCTCAACCGCATCTGATAGTTCAAAAAAGCCATTGCCAATTTCAACACCTTTGATAAACACCTCAAACCTATCTGACACAAGAGGGTTTTGCTGATTTATCCTTGCCAAAGATGATTGAATAGCGGGGTAAGCATAAACCATGCAAAGCATTTGTTCTTCTAGACTAGGCTGAATTTTATAACTAAAAATAAAATCCAGCCACATAGAGTGGTCAGTCTCACAAAGCGATACCGCATCTTCTATTCCATTTTTTATCGCATACTCAGCATAGCTTTGCTGACAAAAAACCAAGGGATTTAACCCTGTAACTTGTTCAAATATATTCTTATAACTTATTTTTTGAACACTTGTAACAGGGTTGCCCTTTACTTTAATGATTAATTCGACAACTTCATCCATTAGCTGATCTAAAGAAAAACCAACTCGATACCACTCAAGAATGGAAAACTCAGGATTATGAAAACGCCCTATTTCAGCATTCCTAAAGGCTTTACAAATTTGAAAAATAGAACCACTTCCAGCCGCTAGCAGTCTTTTCATTGAAAACTCTGGTGAAGTTTGCAAAAACATTTCTTTATTTTTCGGTTTGCAATGATAAAAACTGGAAAAAAAATCTAACTGTGGATCAGTTCCCGTTGCAGAGCAGAGCAATGGTGTTTCCACCTCAAGCACTTCTTTTTGTGCAAAAAAAGTTCTTATCGTTGCCAACATTTGCGCCCTTAGACGCAATACTTTTAGATCAGCTACGGGTTTCCAAGTTGTAGGCACTACTCTTTTACTCGAGAAACATACTCTCCTGTGCGAGTATCAATTCGAATCATCTCACCTACCTGAACAAATAATGGCACCCTAACAACCGCACCAGATTCCATTGTTGCGGGCTTCCCACCGCCTCCCGAGGTATCACCTTTTAACCCAGGGTCAGTTTCTGCAACCGCTAACTCGACAAAATTAGGCGGAACAACAGATAAAGGCGAATCATTCCATAAGGTCATGGTGCACATATCCTGTTCTTTCAACCACTTAACAACCTCTTCTACCGCAGTACTGTCTGCTTGATATTGTTCAAACGTATCAGGCACCATAAAGTGCCAAAATTCACCATCATTGTATAAATACTGTACTTCAATATCCATAACATCAGCACCCTCGACTGATTCTCCTGATTTAAAGGTACGCTCTATTACCCGTCCATTTTTTAAATTTCTAATTTTTACTCTATTGAAAGCTTGACCTTTACCTGGCTTGATAAACTCATTTTCAATGATTGCACAAGGGTCTTGATCCAACATAATTTTAAGACCTGCTTTAAATTCATTCGTACTATATCTAGCCATTTTTTCCTCAGGTAAACAAAATAATTTATAGCTATTATAATAGAGCTAACCAACGATAGAAACAAGACCATCACTCTATAGGAAAAAACTTGCTTCAAAAAACACAATCATGGCAGCAGGAACTTGCTGAAGGATTTAATAATATTGCTGAAATTTGTAAATATTTAAACATCACACTGGAGACTGCAAAGTATATAGAGCACTCCCCTAACTTTCCTGTTCGAGTTCCCCGTGAATTTGTTGATAGAATGAGAAAGGGCGATTTAAACGACCCTTTACTCAAACAAATTTTACCAACGAAAAAAGAGTCACTGAATACTCCCGGTTATACTTATGATCCCGTTGGGGACTTAGCATCAATGACTGAATCAAGTGTTATTCATAAATACTTTGGTCGAGTTCTTCTTATCACGACAGGTAGTTGTGCAATTAATTGCCGCTACTGTTTTCGTAGAAATTTTCCTTATAATGATTTTCAACTCAGCACAAAAAAACATCAAAAGGCTATTAATTATATTGCCACACACCAAGATATTTCAGAAGTTATCTTAAGTGGTGGTGACCCTTTATTACTTAGCGATCAAAAGCTAATAGCATTAATAAAAAAAATAGAATCTATTCCTCATATCAAAAGAATTAGAATCCATAGCCGAATCCCCATTGTTTTACCCCATAGAATCACAGATGAATTATGTGACAAGTTATCAAACATAGAAAAAGATTTAATATTAGTGGTTCACTCAAACCATTCAAATGAATTAAATGAAAAGGTAAAAATTGCTTGTCAACGTTTAAAAAGCGCCCATATTACGCTACTTAACCAAGCTGTTTTATTAAAAGGCATTAATGATAAAGCAGAACAACTTTGTACATTACATGAAAAACTTTTTACTTTTCAAGTTATGCCTTATTATTTACACTTGCTCGACAAAGCGACTGGCACCGCACACTTTGAAGTGAGTCATCATGATGGTATAAAATTAATGAATCAAATAAAAGCCATATTACCGGGTTATTTAGTCCCTAAATTAGTAACAGAACAAGCTGGTGCAGCTAATAAAATAGTCATTGCTTAAAAAAAAGATTAAAACCCGTTACACTTAGAGTAAACCATAACATGACTATATAAATCGCAGCTTGATTAAAAATAAAAACTAAAACTTTGTAGAGCGGACTTTAGTCCGCTATAGAGGCCGTTTATATCGATTATTGCAGACTGAAGTCCGTTCTACAATCATAAGCAGTGGCAAGAGTTGATAATCATAAACCATAATTTAGCTAAAAAAATAATGTATCCATATGACAAATACTAAACTTCCATTCAAGCTATTGCCTGAAGAGGTAACTATATGGCTAAATTCATTAAAACAACTCAATAGCGCAAAAACAGCTATTGAATTGAATAATGTAGCTAAACAGCTACGAACATACGAGTCAAATACAAGCGACTTACTAATAGCTGTTATACAATTAACACCCACAATACTTCATACCTGCGACACAATTGAGTTAAGCTTTTCAGACGATCCTCAGCCAAAAAAATACCCGGTTAAAGTAATTAAACTTTGCATTCAGTTATTAAAAAATACGGGGCTGGCATTTTGTAATATAAGCAAACTAAAAAGCTTATCGACCAATGAACTAAACCTGGCAAATTATTTAGCTTTACAGTTTATAGGGCACGCTCAGAGGCTAAGCGCAATTTTTCATGAACCTCCCTCATCTTCTTTTTGGAAGGAAATAGCAAGAATTTATAAGCTATCTCTAGCAGCAAATACAAACCAGAAAAAAATAACTCATAACATAAACAAGTTTAAGGAACAGTTAACAATAGATTCAGCTGTAAAACGTAATATACTCTTTAGTCTTTGCGCCCCCTATCAATACTCTTCCAGCCAAATAAAACAGCTTTTTTTAATTTCTAATAGTTTGGCTAACAGCTTAATTTTAAATAACACCGTTTCCTCAGCTAATAATATATTTTATTGGGACACTGATAGTGCAGACTGCCCCAACACTTTTAACAATACCATTCAATACCAACAGTTAAACACTAAAATTGATACCAAAGCATTACTTACTAGTCTGCAATCAAATAGTTTTGTTTGCAATTTGGATCAACATACATTCTCCAAACTATTCGATCATTTATCAGGCTATCAATCAATTATAAACAGTTCCATCCCTTCTGCTCCAACTATCTCACAACTACTCAGAGGGTTTGACAGCATTACTAAATACTTAACAAAATTAAGTACCTTACAAAAAATTCAACAATTCAGTACTGAAGTGACACCAGGCAATTCAATTAAAGATATATCAAAACAAGACAACCTAAACGCTGCACCCCAAATTACTTATTCAACAAACTACCAAGAACTGCTAAACAAAGCAAAACCAGTAAAAACACTTCAAGTTAATAATGAAAAATATATTATTGCTGAGACAAACTATACCGAATGTAATATCGATAGCATTGTCCTACTTTGCCACCCAAATCTAAAGAATGAACTAGGCATTATTAGGCAAGTAAAAGTTACTAACGCTTCAAAAACAGTACATATCCTTATTGAAAAAATTCCCGGGGTAGTGTCAATTCAACAAGCCATACCATCAAGATCTGTAGCAACTGAATTTATCAGCATTCAAAATGAAAACACTCACTATGTTCTTTTCCCATCCCCCTGTAAATTAACTAATGGAAGCAAAATAAGCTACACATCTGCCAAACATTTTATTTTAGAGAAGCTGATTTATCACACACGCTTTTTTAGTCTTTACCAGATAAGTTGATTTTTTTGTATTCTCCCCCGGTGCAAAATCCATCAGCATATAAATACCACCAATTAGCAAATTTTTAATAACCTACCATACTCTCTAGGAGTCTGTCCGAGAATAGAAATCGTCGGTGAGGGAAAGCTGACAAATAAGGTTTTCATTAGCCTTTCGTATAAAGTTTCTATAAGCTCTTTAAAGGGTAATCAATCAAGTTTGACAAATTTGTTAATCCCTTCTTCATAGACAGGATCATTTTAAAACGCAGGGGCAATCCTTTATGGTTGCCCCTTTATGGCTCTTAACCCCTCCATGAATAGAGATTTAAATTCACTCCGACCCCTTATACTCCATACTCGCGAAAAAATTTCGTCATTCCTGCGTGCTCCTAGCAGGAATCCATTTGCTCAGGAACGTGGATTCCCGATAAAAAAACTCGGGAATGACGAGAATTAAAAGGTTAAGTTAATTATGCCTGCCTACTTACATTGTAGAGACAAGACATGCCTTGTCTCTACCCATGGTCATTGTATTTATAAGCAATATCTATTGTTATTTTTCAGCTCTTGGTCTCATCTGGGGGAATAATAATACATCTCTAATCGAAGGCGCATCAGTAAATAGCATAACTAGGCGGTCAATACCAATACCTTCACCGGCTGTTGGTGGCATACCATGTTCTAATGCAACAATATAATCAGCATCAAAATGCATGGCTTCATCATCACCGGCTTCTTTTTCTTCCACTTGCTTTTGGAAGCGTTCAGCTTGGTCTTCTGCATCATTTAACTCAGTAAAACCATTGGCTATTTCACGTCCACCTACAAAAAATTCAAAACGATCGGTGACATGAGGATCATTATCATTACGTCTTGCTAATGGAGAAACTTCAACGGGATATGCAGTAATAAATGTTGGGTTCATTAACTTGCTTTCTACTGTTTTCTCAAATATTTCTATTTGAACTTTCCCTAAACCATAGCCATCTTTTAGTGGAATATGCAATTCTTCTGCTACTTTAACTGCCGCTTC
>VAPL010622433.1_pt1 | contig 18220 bp, 15 predicted proteins | sample 3395061 | NCBI WGS metagenome assembly VAPL01 (sample SAMN08290444, study PRJNA428436) | hydrothermal vent metagenome | isolation source: Deep-sea hydrothermal vent chimney 2 | place: Pacific Ocean: Juan De Fuca Ridge | depth 2182 m m | reverse complement strand
ACTCATATATTTTCATGTAGGCTCCACCGAAAAACCCTCCATCCGGCTTCTTACTACAATTCGGGCAACGATTAAACTTTGTCATGAAAAGCTCCTATCATGAAAACCCTGTTCGGATTAAATCCAAAAATATGCCAACACTCAAAAAATAGCGCAACACAATATTGCATTCATAAATCGTTCAGTATCTCAGTTCGTTTTTGATCGTACTCTTTCATCCTGATCAACCCTTCATACAACAATGAGTCTACAAGTTAGACAGATCTTAACGCCGCGCTATCAATCTAGATCGAATTCGCCAGCCTTGACTCCCTGGATAAATGCAACCCACTCGCTTCGGGTGAATCTTAATGACAGTTTTGAGCGATCTTTAGAATCGCGCACACCAACATCATCTCCTGCAAAAGCTACTTCCACACAGTTCGAATTTCCATCAAATTTCCCACTAAAACTCGACTTGCGAAAGGTTGAATCCTGAAATTTCGTATCACACATGGCAATCTCCTAAAGTAAAATAAATGGAGAGCTAACTGTAAACCAGCTTATGACGAACACTAAGAAGCTGGCCTTATAACCCCAGTTACCCCAGTGGACACCCAGAATATGATGTCCTACTTTCTATTAGCTTATGCCGGAACCATGCCAAACGATCAGGACACCAAATACATACATATAAACACCTAAAGAAGGGTGTATGGAAATCAAGATATAACATCATCAAGAGGTGGGAAGTGTCATGGGAATTATCCGGAAAACTGGTTCACCCTCAATACAGTTCACAAATACACATACACGGAGACAGTCATCGGTAACGTTGAAACGATCTTCACCTTCCGGTTAGGTTAGGCGGCCAGGTCAATGCTGAACTTCTAGAGAAATATTCTCACCCGACATTTGCCAGGGCGGCCTCATGAACTTGACGTATCATGGCTCAAAGCCGGGCACACTACGCACGGTCGAGAGATGAAATACAGAACGAGATTGAGCGCAGGATGCGACACCTGGTGAGCTCAGAACAAAAAGATACCGATGTTTGGGTTGGCACATTGATCAGCGCCTCTTCCGGCTCACCCATCGGTTTATGATAGAAAAACCTTTTTGCAAGAGCAACAATCTAACATGATGTGTGAATTCATCACATGTCGTGTTATATTATCACTAATAAAGACTATTCATGCCCACATTAAAACACTAATGTGTCATACGCCATACAAATATTACTACAAACATACAACAATTTATCTGATTGTTTTATATATAGTTTATCAGCATAAACGGTACCAGCCCAGCATCTGCACATCACAATAATTTTACTTGAAGAGATATTGGCACAATATTCGCTATGTCTAATTTAGTACAAAAAAACCAGATCATCAGTTACTAAGAACTTACGCATACAGAGCTAAAGAAATAATGAAACTTTTCAAAAAAACTTCCTCCATCTTAATACTCATTTCATCCCTCACAATTTTGGGCTTTGTTACAGGGTGTGACAAGGCTCCTGACAGCAATACCAAAAAGCAGCAAAAGGCGACCAACAGTGAGGCACAAGAAAAAGTTACAATAGCCCAATTTGGCCATATATTTGTCTACATGCCATTATACGTTGCCCAGCAGAAAGGTTATTTCAAGGAAGAGGGTTTTGATGTCACATTCGTCAACACTGGCGGTGACGAGAAAACTTTTGCTGCACTTGCATCCGGGAGCGCTCAGTTTGGTGTTTCTGATCCGATTTTCACAGCCATCGCCAGGCAACGAGGTCAAGGCGGCAAAGTTATTGCCAGCATCGTCAATGGTATCCCTCTCTGGGGTGTAGCCAGGAAAGATATCCAGCCTATAACCGATCCTTCCATGTTCTCTGGCTTGAAGGTGGCATCATATCCCGCACCATCAACAACCTACACCCTGGTCAAAGACGCCATTGACAAGGGAGCAGAGACAAAATCCCCATCAGGTAAAGTTGTTCAAGGTGCCTTTGGCACACTTCTTTCCATGCTTGAAAGCAATGCTGCCGACATTGCTGTTGTGATCGAGCCTGCTGTATCGACGGGTGTATCGCGAGGCATGAAGGTGGTCTACTCACTGCCTGAGGTGCATGGGGACTTCGCCTTCACTGGTTTGATGGTAACCGATGAGTACCTTGCCAATAACGGTGATACGGCGCAGAGAATGGTAAATAGTTTGGTGAAAGCAGCTCGATTTATTCGCACAGATATTGAGGGCACCGCAATAATTGCAGCAACTGAATTCCCTGAACTGTCCGGAGATGTCATAAGAGAGGCTCTCACCCGAATGGTGGAGTCGAACACAGTCCCTGCCTCAATGCAGATGTCGGAAAAAGCATGGGCACAAGCTATCGCCTTGCGAGTCCGAGCCGGAGACCTAGCCAAAGCAACACCCATGAGCACCAATATCGACAACTCCTTTGTCGCTAAAGCAGAAGCAGGAATAGGAAGCAAGTAAATATATGTGTGGCATAGCCGGTTATTTTGGCCCCCATGTAGATATTGATACCGTTAAACAGATGCTGGCTGCCATGTTGCATCGGGGCTATTCCCACTACGAAATAAAGAAAGATGGCTCTACTTACGTATCAGGAGCCAACCGCCTGCAAATTGTTGACAGGGAAAATGCAAACCAACCATTAAGCAGCTATGATGGCCGATATCTACTCACATTCAATGGAGAGATATACAATTTTCGGGAGTTGAAATGTGAACTTAAGGAGTTGGGGATACCATTTGGTACCTCCAGCGATACTGAAGTACTGGCGAATGGGCTGGCGGCGTGGGGAATCGATCTCTTACTCGACAAGATTTCCGGCATGTACGCTTTTTCTGCCTGGGACAAATCTGAACAGCGGTTGATTCTCGCCCGCGACCCCATGGGGATCAAGCCTCTTTATTATGCAGCGTATGAGGGAAAACTTCTATTTTCCTCCGAAATCAAGGGTATGCTCAGAGCAGTGAAGGGAAATAGTATCAAGCATCTCCCACCCGGCTACTATTTGAGCATCACCACTGAAACTCATCAGCTTAAACCCCATTTTTCGTTACCTAAAAAACTACCTGTGCAAAATAACAGCACAGACAGTCATCCGACTACCCTAAGACAGGCAATATCATCAGCCGTGCAGCAACGAATCGCCACGGATCTACCAATTGCTGTACTTCTCTCTGGCGGCATAGATAGCTCAATTATTCTTTACGAAGCCCTTCAGGGTCACAAGGATGTCACCGCCTTCGTCATTGGCTGTACCGATGCACCTGATGTTCAAAGCGCCAAACGGTTTTGTGAAGGTCTGGACGTGGAATTAGTACACATACCCTTCACCGTCAATGATGCCCTTGCTTACATTGAGAAAACCATTATTGCAATCGAGACCTTCGAGCCCAATCATATCCGTGCAGGCGTAGCATCCTACGCACTCGCTGAACATATCAAAAACCGAGGCTTTCGCGTTGCACTCTGTGGCGAAGGGGCTGATGAACTACTTCTCGGATATCCAGAATTTGCGGCCATGATAAAATGCGGCGAAACCGAAGATGCGGTACACGGGAGACAACTAAAGTTTCTCTCCGATCTGCACAGAACACAACTACAACGGGTAGACAGAACAGGCATGGCTCACACCCTGGAAATACGCACCCCCTTTCTGGATCTGAACGTGCTCAAAGTGGCCCTCGAACTCCCTTTCCACGATAAATTACGCCAACAAAATAAAAACGCCTGGAACGACAAATGGGCCTTGAGAGAAGCGTACCGTGGTCTTCTACCAGACTGGGTTGTAGACAGAGACAAATGTGTACTAAGTGAAGGCGCCGGTCTTGGAGCCAATGGACCGGACGGCCCATTTTTTGAACATGGCATCAGTCAAATCACTGAGGAGACTATTAAACAATTGCAACAACAGCATCCGGAGTACCAGCTACAAGGTGCTGAAGAGGCCACTTATTTCCAGGTATTCTGGAAACATTTCCCCGACGTAAAGACCGGACTCCCCCGTCCAGAAGTCACAAGGACCTGAGCAAGATGACAAATCCGCTGCTTGAACTGAACAGGGTTTCCCGCTCTTTCCCACACGAAGAGGAGACCATATCTGTCCTACACGACATCAGTTTTAAGCTACACCCTGGGGAGGTAGTCAGCTTTGTGGGCCCATCCGGTTGTGGGAAAACCACTCTGCTCAATATGATCGCCGGTCTCGACCGTGATTACTCTGGAGAAATCCAGCTGCACAACGGCACAACTGAGCAGGCTCTAGGTTACATCTTTCAGGAAGACGCGCTTCTACCCTGGCGCAAAGCATGGAGCAATGCCTTACTGGGAGCAGAAGTAAATGGAGGCATTGAAAAAAAGCATACTGATCTTGCCACTCAACTTATGCAACGTTTCAGCCTGAGCGGGTTTGAAAATCACTATCCGTCGCAGCTCTCAGGCGGAATGCGGCAACGACTCGCGATTATTCAAACACTGGTACTTGACCCCGAACTGCTACTGCTCGATGAGCCCTTCTCAGCGGTAGACTACTATAATAAATTAACCCTCGAAGACACCTTATACAGCTTTTTGAAAGAGAAAAACAAAGCAGCCATCCTGGTCACTCATGACCTGGAAGAAGCAGTCGCACTTTCTGATCGCATTTTTGTTTTCAGTTCAAGACCCGCCACCATCACCAGCGAGATAACTGTAGATTTTGGCATAGCCCGCCACGATTTACCCCCTTCAGCAGCCAGGGGAATGGAGCAGGCCAGCCACTACTATAATTTAATATGGCAACAGTTAAAGGACACACTCGAACCATGAAAAACCCTGCAAAAGGTTTTCTCTTCCTGTGCCGCCAGATGGTGCTCTATCTGCTGCCGCTTATCTGCTTCATTGCCTTATGGTGGTGGTGGACCGATGGAGACACCAGAGCGCAATTCCTCTTCTCATCGCCCTCAAAATATTTTCATGCCTTCTACGCATCGGTTGCCAACGAGGGACTGCTTAAACATGCTGGAATAACCGCATTCGAAGCATTGGCCGGTTTTGCCATCGGCATGACCGTCGGGGCATCTATAGGGCTTTCTCTGTGGTATTTCCAGCCCATCGCCAGAATTTCCGCACCCTATATAGTCGCCCTGGGTTCCCTGCCCGTCTTTGCACTTGCGCCAATCATGATCATCTGGTTTGGTATCGGGATATTCTCCAAGGTCATGATGGCCGCGCTCTCCACTGTCCTGATCGCTCTGGTTCAGGCATACCAGGGCGCAAAATCCGCATCGCCGGGCCACCTGAAGCTAATGAAAGTGCTCGACGCTTCGCAACGGCAAACCTTCACTATGGTCATTCTCCCCTCTGCCATGGTCTGGGTCATGAACTCCATGCGGCTCAATATCGGATTTGCCCTGCTAGGCGCCTTCATCGGTGAATTTATTGCTGCCGAGGCCGGGCTTGGTTACTTCATCATCAAGGCGAGCGGGCTGTATGACATGGCGCGGGTATTCGTCGGAATAACCGGCATTATGCTGCTGGGTCTACTGTTTACTTTTGCTGTATCACTTATCGAGAAGAGAGTGCTGGCATGGAAAAACTATGGCGCATAAATCATGTCTAACTGCAATGAAATAACCAGGTATCTGGCTGAAAAGGTCACACAGGATATTGATAAGGGAAAATGGGAAGAACTGGGCAAGATTACGCCAACCCTAAACGACCTTGCACTCTTCGCGCACTATGTCGCGTTTAAAGTCGATGGTGTCGATTCATATCTAGGTCCCATCTTCCCCTGGGATGCCATGACACTGCTCCAGCGCAGGGGCTATATTACATCCCTTATCGAGAGTTTGAAGGAAAAGAATATAAGTATTTGTATGCTCTATTCAGAAACGGCTGAACATTTTATCTCAAGTACACCAACCGATGAGCATATTGACTCTATTGAGACCCATCTTGCGTGGGAGAGCGTATGGAAATCTCAGAAAGAGATCGAATTGCTTGAAAAAAGTTGTAAGGAAACGAGTCCCTCTTCCATTTCAATTAATAAAAAGAACTATAGAGAATTAACCAATGTGTGGGAGGGAAACACTCTATATATTGCTGAAAATGGCATTATTGGTGATCTGCTGCGACAACTTATTCCTTCTGATCATAAAATCCATTGGTTTCATCTGCCGAACGGATCCGACGACGATGACAAAAATATTTTTCTTAGCCGAACCTTTGATTCAAAGCACCCGATTTACCACTATGTGAAAGACTGCCCTGATCTCTCTGAGAAACTTAAACCCCTCCGGGAAAATAACAGCTCACCAGATCGGAACAAAGCTGAATGAGCAACAAAATAAAATCACTGGCCCTCATCACTATCAACCAGGTGGATCTGGGAATCCGCCTGCTTTCAGGGGTGCTCAGGGATGCTGGTTACAAGGTACGCCTGATCTCCCTCGCCACCAGCGAAGACAAATGGCTACACCATTATCCCGATCAGGTTAAGAAAGAACTTGGCCTCCTGCTTGCCGACTACGACCTGATCGGCATATCAACAGTCGATATGTTCCTGCACCGGGCCGAAGATCTTATCTTGTGGTTAAGCAGGGAAATGGGCAAACCAATACTCCTTGGCGGCAACCACGTCGAGCTCAACCCGGTGGAAAGCATCGAAATACCCGGTGTATCCGCCATCTGTATCGGACAGGGAATACACACTATTGTTGATCTTTGTAAAAACTGGGGAACTCAAAAGGCAGCAGAGACAGTTGATTTCTGGGTTAGAACTGAATCTGGCGAAATAAATCGAAATCCCATCCTGCCCCCCCTCAACAAGCCCGACTACGCCGATCTTCCCCTGCCAGATTACTCTTACGACGACTACTGGTACCTTGATAAAACAAGCATCCGACGCATGAAGCCCCTGACAGGCCCGATTACCATTGAACAGCACCAGATAGGCCACCCAAACTCCTATGTTGTCTCCTTCTCTCAAGGCTGCATCAACCGCTGTGATTTTTGCCATATTGCCAGCCTGACGCGCAACTACCGTGAACATGGCCACCCTAAAACCCCCTGGTTACGCTGCAAACCGCTAGAGAGAATAATAGAGGAATTTAGGGAAGTAAAACGGCACAATCCTAATATGGAGTTTATTGTTTTCATGGACAATAATTTTGCCGCGCATCCTACGGCGACACTCAAAGGACTGGCTGAGTTTATGCACAGGGAAATTCAACTTCCGTTCTACTGCATGGCAACTCCAAACGCCCTCAATGAACGCAAGCTCCAACATATGATCGATGCCGGCCTGCGTGAGCTGAACATGGGCGTAGAATCCAATGCTGCCATTAACCGCAAATACTACAACAGAGATATCGACGACTCGGTCGTACTCAGGGCAACCAGGCTCATTAACAAACATAAAAACAGGCTTCACCCATTCTACGACTTTCTCATCTTCAACCCAGTCGAATCATTATCAGATGTTATCGAAACCATCCAGCTCGTCCGACAATTGCCGCTTCCGTTTGATCTGGTAACACACCACCTGACGGTAGCACCAACACTGCCGCTGCATAAAACCCTGCTGAACGAAATTGGCCGTCTTCCTCGTAGCGACGAAAAGCTGTACGAGTCCAACTGGCATGATGCCAACCCCAGGGAGTACCTGGATTACCCAGCTTTCTTTGTCAACCTTCTAATGGAGTGGATGGCCGGACCACATACGATGGAGATGATTGGTCGCTTGCCACGAAAGCTGAATGACTTCAGGATACATACCCTTGGCAAGCAAATCCGCACTGGGCATCCACAACTGGGCCACCTGTTGAATGATACTGATGCCACTGATACGCTAGACTGGCTGCTCGATAGTGAAATCTGCACATTGCTAAGTGGGCAAAAGCAGCTTCTGCTTAACATGCACGACTCGCTGCCACCTGTTATGTATACCAACCAGATCGCGGGTTATCAGACAAGACCAGAAAAACAAGGAATCATCTGAGATAAGATAATGGCTAACGACGAAGAGAAAAATAAATATGACAAAGCACTGACGGAACTGGCTAAGCTCTTCTGCGGGATAGATAAGGTAATCATCCACCAGTATGGATTTGTACTTTTCTATCTTCCAGTTTATGAGTTGTTGTTGGAGATAAAGCGAACACTCGATAGTGAAGTTTTCAAGGGCCACAGGAATAGTATTCTTGGAGAAAATAATAGTTTAGAAATTATTTTCGAAAATTACGATTCTGACATAGACTGTTGTAAGGCTCTGATAGAAGCCAAAGATCTTCTTGATCTTAATCAGATAGATAACAAGCTGATACTACACTTGGGTTTATCAGAACCACCTAGTAGCCTGTGCGATACAACCTCTAAACATACAAATATGGAAGGAATAGAAAAAGAATCCGAGGCAGGAAACTATCATGAAATTCCATTCATTCGCAACTTTCCACTCTGGGGAATGGCGCTTTCCAACAACCCCAAGATTCGCAAGATCGAATCTGAGAAGGCTACCTCATTCGCAACCCAATCCGGGATCAGATACTGGGATCATTTCGCATCGAATGTAACGCTTCTTTCCAAGAAAACTGTTGATCAGTTTACCTACTCTGTTCATTCCTCAACCAGCACCACCTTCCTGGAATTCAAAAATCGAGTTGCCGATGAAAAAGATATTTTAGTGATTGAGCCCAACGAGGAGGATAAGGAAAAACATCTCGACGAGTTTACATTTATCTTCCGCGGTCAGGCCGATGTCGCCCTGACTCACCAGCCCTGGGTAGGAATAAAACGAGGATCTTCACCGCCCATTCATCGTGACCTTGAGATCGTTTATACGCACGTATGGGGCATAAAACGTAAACCCGCTTCAGCACTCTACTTCTTTGCAAAAGACCCAAACCATTTTCACAAAGCTCTGGCCCATCTTTTCGCCAGGACAGTAATGTATCACGTCACCAATGTTTCTAAAGCGTGGACTCCAGAACAAATGCGAAATATGGCTACGTACTATTGTGGAACCGTACTTAAGGAACTTGGCAATGAAAATGAGGAATGTTTGCCCCTTAATTGCCAAAAATGTAAGGCCCGTAAGGAGACAGAGACAAGCAAAGACTCTCTTGAAGACTTTCTTACTGACAATTACTCTCCAGATGACAAAAGCATTGCTCTTATCAAGTGTCTCGAAGAAACAGCCGTTGGCTATCAAGTTTGCATACACAACCAGATTTTTTTTGATCCCTTGTTGAAATACAATGACGACGGGAACAACAAGAACAATGACATGAAAGAAAATGGAATCTTGTGGTCCTTAGGGGAGATTACCCGATGACTAATACAAATCCATATCAAATTCTAGCAGATAGATTATCTGAAAATAATGACATGAAACCCGAGATACAGAAAGGAAGGGCATTGGATTTAGCTAAGTTACTATCTGATTTTTTTTACAATTCTCCTTTGGAGAGCATAACGCACACTTCCAACAAAATCGAGGATTTAAAAAAATCTTTAGCCCTTATAAAACAAGTCATTTCTGAAATAGATGAAGCAAATATCAATTATTTAGAAGCTAAACTTAAACAGTTGAAAGATGCCATGGATATAGCCAATGAGAATAATCAAACCACAATAGATGATAATTATAGACAAAAAATTAAAAACCTCAGAAACTCCTTTCTTTCAGAATTTATTCATAACCCAACAAAAGAAAGAAACCAACAAAACAATAGCTTTCATGTAACCCTGACCATTAATAATATTCCACTAAAGATAAAAGCAACTAACAGCATTACACCGGGCAGTGTACTCGCTCTACCGTTTAATCTTGACTCATGTCTTGTCAAATTACTGCCATGGGATCAACTTCAAAGGGGTTCTGCAAATGACTATAGTGTATATTTTCTAGCTGGCACTAAAACCCAGGATAGTAAGCACCCATTTAAATACAAACGAATGTATATCGCTATAACTGATAGCAGCAAAGCCGGCGATAATAAGAACGCCGCTGATTTTTTAGCTAGCATGACTAACAAATATTTTTCTGGCGGGAAAAGGTGGATGAAGTTATTTGATTACTACCTATTTATTAGAAATAATGGTAGCTTCGATCACAAGTCATTAGCAACAAACTGGATCATGCATGACGATAGTGACTGGCAAGATGAATTCGAAAACCTTGATAGTCAGCTTAATAAAATTAATTGCGACAATAACTATCACGTATTTTCTATGACTGGGATCTACAAGAAGTCTCCTGATTATTCAGAATGCTAACAAACCAACATAGCAAGCAAGAGTATACTCATTATGAAAAAACTGCATTTAGTCATTTTGGATCTTTACATTGGTAAAGAAAATAAGAATAGACATACTAATATCCTGAAATATTTCACAGATCAAGAAGATATTAATCATTATAACTGGAATGCCCCATACGAATGGAGTAGTAGCGATCTCGCAATCACCAGCTTTAAAAACTATGAGGACAGTAAAAATATTAACAAATATTATAACGAAGAATGCAATTGGATATATCTACTGCACTCATCACAAGACGAGGATATTAATAAGTTTCTTAATGAGAACAAATGCTACAATAATACAAGTCACGAGCTGATGAACAATGTTGCAATCTGCTTCCATAGTGGAGAGCCCCCTGTATTACCTAATGACAGTACAGTATTTGCAGAGATTGCCAAATGTCCCGCTAATTCATTAAGCATTGCCAGTATTGAACTCATGAGTGATCTTGATGATATCAAGAAAAAGTTTAACATTGATGCAATGCTTACCTATTGCAGCGATACCGATACCCCCTCTTCAAGAGAGGCACTACATCATTTATTACGGTCACATCCAGAGCAAGCTGCTGTAAGAATCACAGAACGGATCAATAGACGGCTATTTAAAAACTATGGTGACGCAAATGGACTGGAAGACGTACTAGAAGAAATCGGAGATGATAAATTCAAAAAGGACATAGAGATCGTAAAAAAAGCCACTGAGGACAAGGAATCAAACCGATATTCTGAGCTAGAGGAGATATTAAATAAAATAAAAGCTGGACAAATGGATATTCCGGCACTCTCCAATGAAATCAACAACTGGCTAATCGACAACTTCTCGCGCCCATGACCCCTGCTTTCAACCCAACCACACTATCCCATTGGCTTGAAGCAAATATTGCATCGGCTATTGGCGAAGAACCCCATATTGCCACAGGTCAAAATTTAACAGTGATCATTGCTGAGTCATGCGGTGACTGTGGGGATGGCTGCTCTAACCAGACCCATGCGCTCAGTCACGCTCGCAAACTTCTGTCTGATAATAACTCCTCACCTGTTATCGTCCTCGGCTTTCTTCCCTGGTCTTACATTCTTGGCAACGAAGAATCCACCCAGATCAAGAACATGACGCTATTGAGCATCCCCGCCGATATAGATCGATTGTTACGCATTGCGGATGGTTCAGAACCACTCCCCTGCACCTCCAGTGCAACATCGAGCAGATTGACCAGGGCGGAACAACGGGAAATCTTTGCTGAACTGCATCGTCTCTGGCACTCGCTGGTTAATTGCATCGCCCCACTGCGGCATCTGCTGCCCGACCTCGACAAACTGAATACCGACGCACTTTTAGATATTCAGGATGAATGGAACGAGGTCCATCTTTCCGGGAGTCGTGGTTCAACACTACCAGAGCGCTTAACATCGATAAGAAATGGCTGGAACAATGCGGCATCACTGCTGCATGATACCTGTGGAACCTCTCTTACGGAATTTGCCGACAGGCTGGAAAAAATCGAGTTGCTGATTCCTCCCCAGTGTAACAAAAATGAGCTAACCCCTTTACCATCACCCAATTTTCTACCCGATTTACTTTCGCTATCCCATGATTTCAGGGCATGGCTCAATGAGACGGAAGGTTGGGGTACCGATGAGTAATCAATTCCCACAGATCCTGATGGCAGATGACGAATGGCAGACCGCCGGATGGGATCGGGTCTTTGCCAGAAAGATTGCTGATATCAACTTTCTCTTTGAATCAGAGGCGGAACGTGTTGCCACCCACCTGCAGGATAACCCCGACATTGCCTGCCTGTTGCTCGACATCACCTTTGAGAAGCAGAGCATTCAGGGTCTGGAGATTCTGACCGAGGTTCGTCACCAGTTCCCCGAGCTTCCCATCATCATGCTCACTGCCGATGCCGATCATGCCACTGCGGCCCGCTTTGGCCGCCTGGGTGTCTTTGATTACTTCTCCAAAGAGCAGCTCGATCTGGAGAGGTTGAAGATCACCATCCACAATGCATTCAACCAGTCACGGATGCTAAGGCAACTGAAATCACTCAGGGAAGATGCCATGATAGGCGCATCTGGGGAAATAAATGCCCTCAGAAGGATGATCAATGCCGTCGCTCAACTCTCAGATAGCGTGCTCATTCTTGGAGAGAGCGGGGTTGGCAAGACACTGGTCGCCAAAGCGATCCACAAGGCCAGTAACCGCGCTGCTGGATCTTTCGTACAAATCTCCCCTGCGGACTATCCTCCAACGATACTTGAAAGCGCCCTCTTCGGGCACCGGCGCGGATCCTTTACCGATGCCAGGGAGGAGCGAAAGGGCCTGCTTGCAGAAGCGGATGGCGGCACTCTTTTCCTCGACGAAATTGGCGAGCTGCCGCCTGAAATGCAAACCAAATTGCTCCATTTTTTACAGGAAAAGAGATTCCGTCCACTGGGAGAAAACAAAGAGCAATCCGTCGATACCCGCATCCTTCTTGCCACCAATCAGGATCTTGACAAAATGATGGATGATGGCGCTATGCGTCGTGATTTTTTTTATCGCATCAGCCAGGTCACCGTTACAGTACCACCTCTGCGCACTCGACACGGGGACATTGAATTATTATCCAACCATTTTTTATTACTAAAACGAGAGGCAAGTGAAACTGAAGTCAATTGCATATCCTCAGATGCCATGGAACTGCTTAATTCCCATAGCTGGCTCGGTAATATACGCGAACTACAAAATGCCATCAGCTATGCCCTGCTTCAGGCCAGGCTTATGGGTGTACCCGAACTTTTACCAGAACACTTTCGACTTGATACGCACCGGCTAAATAGCAATTCAGCAACTGAGCTGTCACGACCTTCCAAAAGTTCCCCCCAGAGTTCAGGCCCTCAACAAACCATCCCTAAAGGCTTTCCTGTTCCTCCAGAACCTTCAACAGATGGTATTCCTCTATCCAGAATACTGGCCAAAATTGAACTTTACTATCTTGAGAATGCGCTTCAGTTGGCAAATGGCAAAAAAACCAGGGCGCACACTTTCCTGCAAATGAATGATCGCTTTTCATTCCAGCGCACGGTTGTTAACCGTCTGCGCGAATTTCCTGATCTCAGAGCAAAATTCAGCCGCCTGGCAAGTGTGTACTCCGATCACCTGCCACCCCTGGAGGAGGATTAACAACCATGTATAAGCTGTTAGACCTCGACAACAAAAAAATATGTATTCAATCTACGAATGGCAGTGGAGAGTTTGCTAAGAAGGTTGAGAAATTATTACTACAGAATAAAGATAGATCTACAAATGAAGTTTACAGCCTTAGCGATAAGGCCTGCCAAAAAACCTGCCAAAAATGTCCCCAAAATGCAGCTCTGATCATAATTATCTGGTGTGACCACCAAAATGACTTTCAACCTGGTAAGTATCTTGAGGATCGCTTTTTTCCACCTGATAGCAAAGACAAAAAGACTGACTCAAAAGAACCTGTGCCGGTACTCTCCCTGCTTTTTACTCCTCTGGTATTCCTGCATAACAACAGTGACTTGCTGAACCTGGATCATAGAATCGGCGTACTGGACCACTCCGTATGGCACAGAGCACTTACGATCCCTGAAGATATCAAAAAACTCCAGAGTACAGTAACCTACATGCTGAACGATCCTCGATACAAAACCATCGTTGCGAGCGAGGCACTTCTAGACCTGAAAGATCGCTACCAATACCAGGTTCGAGTAAACAACACTTTTTATAAGAGGCATGCCGACACCTACAAAAGGAAATTCATACCCCGTGCTTGCATTAGGGGTGATATAGAGAATCTGTTAAAAAATTTCAGTACCCCTGACGAAGAAGATAAAAAAAATAAAAGAGCCATTTGCATGATTGATGATCACTGTGACGGTCTGAATCAATTAAGTGATGGAAAACCGTTTGAGTTTGGGAAGAAACATGCCTGCTTGCGCGCTCTTAAAGAGAGTTTTCTATATAAAGATGATTTCAAGGAATACAAGGATACTCAAGATAAAAATGATAGTGGCTGGGAATCTTTAAAAAATGAGATCTTTAATAACGATAAAAGAAACCCATTCACCCATTGGGAATGGGTCAAAGACTATAAAGGAATTAGATCATTCATTGAAGATAGTGATATAAAGAACAAGCTTATTGAACCAATTATTCTTCTGGACTTTCTTTTTTCGGATAGGCCAGAGGGAGATGAATATCTTTTTGGCACATCCCTTATCACAGAGCTGTCAAATTCTGCTATTGTCACTGACGATGGAGCAGGCAATAAAAATGAAACAGAAACCATAATAGATAAACCCTTTTCCATATTTTTCATATCATCATTCCCATGGGGTGTTATAGAAGAATCGAAACGCGGCACAACACCCTTGCATACGGGTAATCTTTTTATCGACCTTGGTGAAGACCCTGTCTGTTACCCGGAACTCTTTGTAAAAAAATTACTTCAGTTTATACTCTCCCGTGAAATTCGCCCATTGATGAATGCTTGCGAGACTATCAAGGAAGCAGATAAAATATTAAACAGCTTATTGCCTGAAAAGGCTAACAACAATCCCTCTATGGATTACAGCCTTATTTTCAATGAGATTGGCGTATTATATTCATATCTAAAAAAGCTTGAAGGTTTACAAAATTATAGTTTACTAGATAGGCAGACCGTACGACTAATGAAGTTTAAGCCTGATGCCGCAACATACAAAGAAATATACAAATGTTTAAGCCGGTTTCTACATGGCGGCCCTGAAGATTGCCGCCTTGTCGCTATGAAACTAAAAAAATGGGAATATTTTGATCTGAAAAACAATGATGAAGGGATTGTTTCACAAGATCTAAAAGGCAAACTTAATTTGCTTAAGAAAAATGTATTAGAAAAGCTAAAACAACAGATGGAGTATTTTTAAAATACTTTTACAGCTCCTATGACAATATTCACTTCCAAACAATGCGGATATCATTTCCGGTCTACTTGCACTGTTGCACATGAAAATTGTGATCTGTTCTATGTCCCTTCATCCATCCCCAATGATGACAGCGAATCTGAAGAGTGGATGCTTGAATTCAGTAACACTCATTGCAGCATCATTGGCCCTTCTCAGCCTCGGTCCAACAATAATTCTGACACAGATACAGGTAGTAAGCGCTATATCTCATTAAGCTACGATAGCTATGACGGTAATTATGCTGCAATCGAAGCGTTATGCAGTAAAGCTAAAGATAATAACGCTGGTATGAATTTCATCATCGCACACAGAATATTCATTGCATTGCTGATTGATGAGCCCGTGTTCTTCAGTACCTCACCCAATGCAAGATCCAATTGGACAAGGCTATTCAACGATCCATTTTTGAAATTTCTCCGCAAATTCTACCGCTTTCACTACTTTTGCGATCCGACAAACTTCAGCATTACAAAACAATCAACTGAAGATTCTGGTGATTCAAGGCCAGAAGGTAATAGTTTTTACTATTCACTGAAACAAAAGAAAGAGTTTGCTATCAAATGGATTGAGGCACTGGCGAATACTGATGGTGAACACAACCACTGGCTCTACAACAAGCTGAATTACCAACCTGTGCTCTGTAAAATAAAACCAGATACAATATCTCTCGATCATGAATCAAGGCAAAAAGATATTGAGGCAAGGATGGAAGATGCCATAAAACAATTAGAACAGTTTCTATCACAAGAAAAAAACGAACAGATTCGAAAAGAAGGGATTATCTCCAGGCTGAAAAAACCACCATCACAAATCAGCCACACAATAAATCAAACGGTTGAATGGTTTAAAAAAAGATACTCTCTCAAACTAGCTCACAAGTATTCAGCCAAACCAAATTGCAAAGGTGAAATTCGAATTCAGAAATTCAACAACATATATTATGGATTTGCACTCATCTTCTTCATGTTTTCACTAATGGTATCGGGCAGCATAAAACCGCATATTGATACCCAATTACCATATATCGAACTCCTGCTTATCATGATATTTTGGGTAGCACTCCTGCCTGCCCTGATTTATTGGCTATGGTCTACTCGCAGAGCGCATCTGATAAAGCTCATTGTCAGTATTATGATAGGCAATATTGCTCTTGCTCAGGGAGGAGATTACTTTGCCGACCTAATTCGGCTTCCTATGGAAGCAAGTAAGTCCAGCACAGATAAATTACGGCTATTAGCCTTCGTTGACGTGACTATTACAATAGCGATCTTTTTCTACCTGAAATTATCCGTACTTTCGAGACTAAGCCGTTATGAATCCGAGTGGCTTATGTTGAAAAAGAGTACTTCAGTATTCTTTTATGGCCTATGTGTTTCTCTGTCAATCTCAGTTTTATCATACCCAATATTTAGCTTTTTTGATGATACTGATTATTCATCAGGAGGTGCTTATATCACATACCTTGTTAGTTACCCATGGTATTTTTGGTGGATGATATTTCACTGGTCTATTCTTGCTCTTTTTATCGGCCTGTTTCTTCAGATGTTCTGGCAGGATAATACTACCGAATAAATTTCAATCTCTACATAACTGTGAGAAACCAAAATATTTGATGAGTTACCATGTTTTTTGGTCAAAATCCGGTAGGCGTTAGCCCATAATCTACCCATCCCTACAGAACGGTATGTACCGGCCCGGTACGCTCCTCGGTCTGGGTTATTTAACTTCTTTAGCTTTAGCGATAGGTTGAGTGCATTTTTTTGTACAATTCGGATTGTATTTTTGGAATGCATCATTAATACGTCTGTTTATATCAGATAAGTCTTCTGCGAAAATATTTCCATAAACCTGCTTATCACACATTAATAAATCTCCATTGTGACAAATAAACCGATTTACTAAAGGAAAGGAACACCATTTATTTGAAAGATTTCGCCTATCTATATCATTAAAGGTAATTTTGGTTGATAAATTATATTTACCGGCCAAATCAACAATTTTTGTTTTCAATTCAATAAATTCATTCCTTGAAATACGCTTAAGTATTGGATCGGTATAATTGTCAAGATACATCGGACTCAAATGAGTAAGGTAAAATTCCTGGAAATAAGAGTGGTATTTCTCAATAAAAGGAGCGGCCTCCGCTTTATTGTAATCAAATAATGTAAATTGGATTCGAACTATAGGCACTGAAGACTTATACTTATTTTTTAATTCATGTATCAATTTCAATTTGGCAATTATATTCTTAAATTCGCCAGTTTTAACACTATTGCCCCTGATTGTCTTACCTCTGATCCTCTGATAAGTTGCAGCAGTAGCTGCATCATTAGAAATGGTAATAGCACTTATCCTGGCAATGATAGATGCTTTAATAATATTTTCTGTCAACAATAATCCATTTGTAATGAAATGAGTGCTCGGAACATTATATTTACCAAGCTCTTCAATAAATAAAATGAATTTTTTCGACATTAAGGGTTCTGTGCCAAAAGAAAGACTGACATACCTTGATTTAGAAAAAAACAATTTAGCTAGTTTGCTAAACTGTTCTACAGACATATATTCAGCCGACTGAATGTGGTCATTAATCTCACAATAAATACAATTCAAATTACAAGTATTATTCGTATCAACCCTCACGGCATAAGGACGTTTTCTAAGTTGATATTGCAATTTATCTATATTATATGAAATAAAGTTATGCATCATATGAGTTTTCTCGCTAAGACAGAGATATGCCATTTATCCAAACGTCATACCCACGAAGCTTCGACATAACTAAAAAGAACATAGGCAGGCTATATACAAGATTTTACAAATAATCTTAATAGCCCGCCTATGCCTATTCACTACAGTTACGTACAACCGCACAAATGATCTACACAGCATTGTGCTTTTGTTTCCATGTCTACCTTGATTTGCTCTCCAGTTGCATCTTCAAAAGTTGCCGCCAGAACTTCCTCCTCAGTCAAAGGCTCGGT
>VAPL010530498.1_pt1 | contig 18220 bp, 12 predicted proteins | sample 3395061 | NCBI WGS metagenome assembly VAPL01 (sample SAMN08290444, study PRJNA428436) | hydrothermal vent metagenome | isolation source: Deep-sea hydrothermal vent chimney 2 | place: Pacific Ocean: Juan De Fuca Ridge | depth 2182 m m | reverse complement strand
CAAAAATATAAGATATAAATCTTATTGTTGTAATCTAATTAATCCGTTGTTGATAAGCTCGTGGGCGACCTGGGGGTTAACCTGTGGGCAACTCGAAAAGTTGTCCATCAGCTTATCAACACTCATTTTGCTCTTTTTATTTGGCTCGCGCTCACCTTTTTTCTCAGCCTCTCCAACATACTTTTCCGCTGGCATCTCATCACCAAATGATTGATGAGGACGCTCATAGTTGTAAAATTGAAAATAACGTTTCAGTGATTTCTTCAAACCGATGTCTCATCATAAAAGCTATGAAAGCCATAGCCCAAATCATTCATCGCCTGAATAGAAGTATCGTATATAATTCTCTAAAAGCGCCTGCGCCTACAATTTAGACAACGATAGGGTTTAAAAAAAACGAAAATAACAAAGGATATTTTTAAATGGATGAAATACTGTTAGAAGCTCAAAAAATCGAACAAACAGAAAGCAAAAGGTTAACGAAATTATTTAAACATTCCATCTCCCCAAAGACAATGTCTTCGGCGGTGCACTCTGTACATCAAAAAATTAATCTTTATTTCGAGCAAAACATCGAAAAATACAATATCAAATTAGCCTGCAAAGAAGGCTGTACCTATTGTTGTAAACATTTTCGTATCGAAGTCTTTCTGCCCGAAATTTTTCGTATTAAAAATTATTTAGAAAAAAAATTTTCAACGGAAGCATTATCTAATATAAAATCAGCCGTTGCAGCCGCCGCTGAGCGTGCAAGAGATTTGTCCAGCCAGAAACATAACAACATTCGTATTACTTGCCCGTTGCTGATTGCGAATACCTGTTCTATTTATTCTGTCAGGCCCGGAATGTGTCGAAAATACCACTCCCTTGATGTTGAGTCCTGCATTAAAAGCTACGAAGAACCAGATAACCCGCTCCATGGGGCACTTAGCGTAAGAGGATTGTCGCTAGGTGTGATGAGCTTTCTCAAAAGTTTACATAACAGTTTGAAAAAGAAAAAACTGGATGGCAATACCTACGAACTTTCTCAAGCACTCAATATTGTTTTAAATAACCCAAAAGCCTATGCTCAATGGTGTCAAGGCAAAATTATTTTCACACCCTTACCTGAAAAAAAGAAAAGGCAGGAGCGACTTTCCAGCCACGATACCAATACCTGAGTTGTTAGGTCGTTCAACCCTTATTATTTTCATCAGGTTTATTGAGTTTTTTTGGCTCTTCTTGATCTGATTCTGAGCTTATCACTGGTCTTTCTTTTTTTTCTGAAGCAATACCCGCAAGTTCGATATTCAAATTATAGTTTCTGTTAAGAAAGGTTAAAACCGACCTGAGCATTAAATCACTGGGCCGTAACACATCAGGTCGTTTAGTATGATACCAGGATGGGTTATCGGGTATTGCGGAAGGGATATTTAGTGCATGCATGGCGACGGCATACCAACCATACTGCTCAATTTCATCACGAGCCGTTTCACTGGCTATTTGCGCAGCCTTCTCTTTCACTTTATTCTGATCGTCAACGGAAAGTCGATCAAAAGTATATTTTGCAAACACCACATTACCAGCAGCTTGATGTTTTGTTTTCGCGGCACGATATTTTATGATCACCAGAAACAATATTGCTGCAGCTAAAAACCAAAATAAATATGCCATACCTCGATCCTGTTGTTGTTTTGACGACAAGTCACTGAGAGTAGCACAAGTGTGTCAACAAGTTTACCCTGGAAACATGGACTCGGAATCATTTTTTTAAAATTCACTTGACGTTATCAGGGTCAATCCATCAAAGATCTCGTTCTAGCGCCTTATATACCCATAGCGATTAAGATTTCGGTGTGATTGCACGCCTTCTTCATTCAAAATCACGACCCGCACTGAGGCCCAAGTACCCATGACGACCGGGGGCAGGTTCAAAGTAACGCCCCGCGTTGGCATTCAAACGCACATTTGAGTAGCTCTTTTCATCGAAAAGATTATTGACCCCGCCAGAGACATTAATTCGCCATTGACCAACAAAACAAGGATAACTCAGGCGCAAACTACTATTGAGGGATGAAATAATTTCAACAGCATTGAGGTTATCCGCATAGTAACGACCCGTATACCGAGCCTCAAAAGCGGTATAAAGACCTGAGGAGTGACGATGCCGTAATTCCAAATTAAATAAGTGTTCGGGTACACCGGGAAAATTATTACCCGCCAGCGCCACATTATTTTTATCATTAAATTCAATAAAACTAAAATCCGAATAAGTGTACGCAAGTTGCAACCCCCATCCTGAATACTCCCCAAAAGACAGTGCCGTTTCTAAACCCCGGTTACGAGAGCGACCGGCATTTTCAAAGGCAAAGCGATTGGGTGAGTTAACGATTTCAAAAGGAACCAGTTGATCGTCTACGTTGATTTGAAATAATGCAGCTTCTATATGTATATTTGGTGCGAGCATGACACGCGCCCCCAGTTCATAATTTACTGACATTACCGGTTTTAACGTACTGTTGAAACCACCGCTGCCATCAGTACGTGCGAGTTCGGTCGTCGTCGGGGTTTCAAAACCCGTCGCAATACGAGCATAGAATTGAATGGCCTTACCTGTTTGCACGAGTAACGCCACGCTCGGACTCCAGTGCGCAAAATGTACGACACCTGAATCATCACCGTTACCCAAAAAACGATCATTCGCCATAATACGCAAACGATCATAACGTAAACCGACATCCAGGCGTAACTGTTGCGTCAATTGCTGTTCATAGACTATAAAAACACCGTTATTCATCACGCGTTCGCGCTGATTAAAACGTAAATTTCCTGCTGTGCCGCTCAAGTTTTCGCGACGACGACGCTCATCGTCTTGATAGTCGAGATCAACGCCCAGTAACAATCGTCCGAACGCACCTAGCCATTGTGTTTCACGCTGATATTCCACACCCACGCCGCCGAAACGGCGATCCAGTTCAATCATATTAAATGGCAAGCGATTAGCAAAGTCGCGCTGCACAAAGTAACCCCTTAAGCGCACTTCAGCACCATTGGCAAGAGGATGGTGAGAATGCAAACCCAGTCGCTGCTGACGCACGGATTCGCCGGTATTAAAGCGCAGACTAAGCGGTGCAGCCTGGCGCGGGTCGGCGCGTACTTGTTCCATCGTCAACCCACCCGCATCTTGCGCTAACGGGGCATCAAGCAACGCCAGTGTCATCGTCAGTTCACCGCCATTTTTAAAACTATAGTCAAACCGGCCATTGAATAATTCTCTTTCGGCAGCAGATTGCGCTCGATAACCATCAATAGACAATCGTGCAACATTAAGCGCATAACCCAGGTTACCGTATGTGTTGCTGCCCTTAAGACGGAAATCACGAACACCGTAAGCACCATTTTTGATACTGGCTTCTACATTAGGAGTCACCCTGCTTTGTCGGGTTTTTAAACTCAGCACCCCACCCGCAGAAGGGCCATAAAGCGCACCTGCGGGGCCACGGATAATTTCTATGCGCTCCAAAGTATCAAGATCGATGTCATCGACGCTCGATTGACCATCTGGTGTCGTCGCTGGAATACCGTCAATCAAGATACGCACGCCACGGATGCCGAAATTAGCCCGAGCACCAAAGCCGCGAATAGATAGACGTAAATCTTGTGCAAAATTATAGCGGTTAACCGAAAAAACACCAGGGACACCGGCAAGAACTTCGTCCAGACCAAGTTGCTGACGTCCACCGTGGAGGGCATCATCGCTCAGCACACTGGCCGCCGCAGGCGTTTCCGCCAAAACGTTGTCGAGGCGTCCGGCAGTAATCGTAATACGAAGAGGTTCCGAAGAAACTGGTATTTGTGCCACAGCAACAAAAGGAAAACAAACAACCAAAATGGTGTAATATGCAATTTTTAAGTTCATTGCAACTCTCGGTATCAAACCATTATTTAACAGGTTCCAACCTAACTAACTTACCGTTACGAGCATCCACAAGCAGATATAGATAACCGTCGGGGCCTATTTTAACATTGCGGATGCGCCCCAATTTCCCCTTTAATAAATGCTCTTCTTTCATCACTTTTTCACCCTCAATCTCCAGTCTGACTAGCATTTGATCGCGCAATGCACCCAAAAACAAATCACCACGCCAGTCAGGAAACGAATTACCGTTATAAAAAACCATGCTGGAGGGCGCAATAGATTTAGGAACCCAATAATGAATAGGTTGAGCCATGCCTTCTTTTGCCGTACCTTCGCCAATTTTAAAGCCCAGACCGTAACTTACGCCATAGGTGATAATCGGCCAGCCATAATTCATTCCCGGTCTCAGGATATTAACTTCATCTCCCCCTTGAGGGCCGTGTTCATGCACCCAAATTGCCTTGCTCCACGGGTTTTGAGTGATTCCTTGCACGTTGCGATGGCCGTAGGTATAAATTTCTGCTTTGGCATCATTGTGCTTGCTAAAAGGGTTATCCGAGGGTAGGCTACCATCGTCGTGTAGGCGAACTACTGTACCCGCATGATTACTTAATTGTTGCGCTTTATTTTTATCACCTCGATCACCCAACGTAATATAAAGATAGTCTTGCTCGTCGAACAATAGTCGCGAGCCAAAATGATGTGTGCTGCGCAGCTTGGGCTCCATACGAAAGAGGGTCTGGATATCTTTGAGGCGATCACCATCAAGCCGGGCACGCGCCACCTCCGTACCGCTACCGTCTCTGCCCAACGCTACATAAGAGAAATAGAGCCAAGCATTTTTCGCGTAGTCTGGATGAAGAACAATATCCAACAAACCACCCTGACCGTCACTCTCAATTTGAGGTAAACCCGTTACCGGCCTGGGATCAAGCACACCCTCTTCAGAGATAACACGCAAACCGCCTGAACGTTCAGTTACTAACATACGGCCATCGGGTAAAAATACAAGCCCCCATGGATGCTCAAGGCCAGTGGTCAGCGTTGTGATTCGCAACGAATAGTCTTCCGTTTTAACCGTGTCCTGACCCAATACCACGATGGGGATTAATGCAACCGTTGATGCAATCATCGTCAACAAGATTTTTACCATGTAGGTGAACATGTTCATTTTTCCTCTGAGACTTAGGGTCTGTAAATAAATAGCTTCCCGTTTTGAAATCTCGGTTCTATCTCCATGCCAAGCTCTTTGGAGGCGATCTCGGATTATGTTCCTTACTCATCCCTACCTCCCCCATCCATGGGGTCGTCCTGCATCCATGCCATCGTGTTCACGCCTTACCCACATCCCAGTAAGCAATCTTTTCTGTTCTTCAGAGTGAACTTCGATTATGGCGGTGAACTATTGTTTAGTGTGGCGGCCTCATTCGGCTGTCGTTAAGATAATGTGGATCAACGTTTTAGCTCACTCAATTCGACGAGTTTTTCATTGCGTGCTGAGTATTTATAAATGGATATCTATATCTGAAACACAGGTCTCTTACCGGCACCATACAGTGTCTCCACTCGCAGAAAGAGTCCCTGTTCGGTAAGGTGTGACTCGATCTCAGCCAAGTGTTCTTTGCGAAAACATCGTAGATCATTTTCCGAAAGTTGGCTTAACAGTCCCCGGAAACCTGCGTTCCATAGAAATGACCACCACTGTTCAGTATCTTTCAGATAATAGCTGACATCCTTATTGCAGGTTTGGATTTCTGTGAATCCAGCATCCTCATAGAGTTCAGCAACGGCTTTTTCAGTGGCAATACGTTTCCACATCAATTTGGGTGGTTCGACACCGTAGCGTTCGATTTGCTCAATAAAGAGATCGGCAAGGGGCGAAAAAGAGAGTTCAAAAAAAGAGCTGATTATGAGTCGCCCACCGGGTTTAAGTTTGTCGCCTATTTGCTGCATCCCTTCTACCATATTCTCCAGGAAAAAAATTCCAAAACCACAACTTGCTGCATCAAACTGATTTGAAGGAAGGTCCAGTTGCGGTAGCTCTTTGACAATAAACTCAACGTTGTAAACATTGGCTGATTGGGCTTTTTGTTTTGCCTGGGCCAACATGGCTTTAGAAAAGTCGATTCCTGTTACCCTGGCGTCAGGCTGGCATTGTGCTATTGCCAGCGCCACTGTTCCAGTGCCTGTGGCGACATCGAGAATTTGCTCCCCTTTTTCGGCTGCCAAGATGCGCGACAGGTGTTGGGCGCTGGCAGGGAAAAACCGCAGTGCATTGCAGTCGTAACCCTCTGCGACGTTATCAAAGGTTTTTTTTATGAGTTTTTTTCGTTCGTTAAAATCAGTCATTTTCTTTAATCGCTCTCCTTGCGTTGCTTTTAAATTTTCTTAACAAACTCTAAGGAAAATTTATAGCAGCCAATGATTACTTTTAATTTCATCAATGACTTTAAATTGTATTCCTGCTGTTTTAGCAAATTCTTGCCATTTTTCTGTTGCACTCACCACATTATTAATTATTTCATCCGCTTGATTTAAATTAATAGAATCGGCAAGGGTAATGAAGTCTTGCCGACTAAAACGATCACGTTTGTTATTAATACTCATCTGATGTTGATGGGTCCATTTCCCGGCAGGGTTGTGTGCATAAGTAACATCGTATGCAGGTGATAATGTCCATTTACCATCGGCTGCCATTAAAAAAGAAATGTTTTTGGTATGATCATCAAGGTCACGAGTCACAACACTAAATACCATGCGCCTGAATTGCTCAGCAGCTTCCGCTTTACTTAAACGTAGCTTGCGCATAACGGTGAAAGCTTGCTCATAACTATAGGCACCCGCTCTATTGAAATCATAATGTGCAATACCACAAAGAGACTGCATATGAAGCTTTTTATCATCCACCCGGTCAAATCGTTTTGTCATAAAATGCGCGCGACCATTTTCTTCCAGCAACCGGCATTCTGTCATCATGATACCGGCCGATTTTGCCATTAAATAATAAGCATATTCAATACGCCCATAGCCTCTGGGTTCACCCAGTTCCAGATCAGTCACACCATCAAATTTGAGCAGCCAATAATCATAGCCCACGGGTGCCTTGACTTGACCCGATCGAATATGGCCTTGATCATCCATCGCAATCACAGCCTTGGGTCTTGCCCCTCCAGCCGACGTACCGACTCGAAGAATATCCAAAATAGCATCCGAGTTTTCGTTTTCAGAACGGCTCAATTCTGTTTCTAGCATTTTTTTTTCTTTCATTACATCCTGTGCGAGCGCAACCAGGTCTGATACTTTTACAGAAATCGAGGCATCAAATTTCCCCATCATTGCGGGCTCAAACTCTAACGCCCCCATACCCCGCCTACCCATATAACAAAGACGCTCAACGGGACTAAAACTTGCGCTGTCCCGGCCATTGCGAGCCAGCCACGCATCAATCATGCTGTTACCAAATTTATCCGGTAAGGCATCCGCTAATAAACCGGGCAATCCGAGAAAAGTATCTTTGTTTAAGACGGGGAATAGAAATTTTCCGTCACCCCGACGAGCTTCAGTCAGGCTCATGTGAATGGGTGCAATATCCAGCTCTTTTTTTAAGAAATCAGGATGATATTCGAACAAGGCATAACCCCGCTCATCAAGCCAGGCCAAAGCACCGACCGTCTTACCCCATAATGTTACGATCGCGGTTTCGACTCTACTTACCACTCGGATTTATCCTCTAATTTTTTGAGTCGCTCACCTGAAGCACGCTTTCGCACCTTGCCTTGCATTTTGACCAGTTGTAACGGGCTAATTGTTGTTTCCGGTATAAAATTATCCAGATAATCAAGAGCATTTAACTCTCGTAACACGGCAATAAGAGTTGAAATTTTACTCCGTCCCGCTTCAAGTGATTTAATCGAGTTGATAGATAATCTCGCCGCTTCAGCCAAACCCTGTTGAGTCATATTTTTTCTCAGACGAAGAGATTTTATTCGATGACCCAACTCTTTTTCAATTGCAGTATCTGATAATGTATAAAAGTCCATAACCGTATCAATATCATATTCTGATGAAAATTAACAGCCACTTTAAGAGCTACTAATTAAAATAAAGCCGCGTAAAAGCCTTTTTAAGGGCTGTTATAACGATTCAAACCTTTTATGAACGACTTTAACCAAGACAGAAATATTAAAATAAAACCTGAAAAAATAATTAGTCTCTGTTTCCACATAAACTTTGCTTATCACAATGTATACGGGCATTAGAAAAAAATATTTTCATTTTAATCAGAACGCCAAACAAGGTCTGCATCGAAATCTGACCTTTCCGTTACATAAAAATTAGGCTCAGACACTTTTAGAGTAGTATATACCTATGACGATTAAAATTTAGGTATTGAAATTCCTTGCAATAGTGGGCTACACCACCCCCTACAAGGATATAGCTAAGGCTAAGGGGCATGCGTCGGGAACATAACCCAAGATAGTATCCAAAGAGCCAGGGCATAAAAGTTCTCAGGAGGCAAAATCGAGGACGCAAAAACCTTTGCCATGAAATAAACAGAACGTGCGATCACACCTAAATTTCAAATACCACGGGTATATTACTCACAGCGTTTAATTACATAAGGGTATCTTTGTTATGTTTCGCATTGTCCGTTTAATTATATTAATTAGTATATTATTTTTTGCAAGTTTAGCTGCTTATCAGCTTAGTACAAACCTAAAAAACTGGAATAATTCTAAATGGATTGTCATTTACCCTATTAATGCTGATGGCAATGAAATAACAGCCAAATATATTAATCGTTTGGATGATGGTGATTTTGAAAATATAGCTGCTTTTCTGAATAAGCAAGCGAAAAAATTCGGGTTAAATCACCCCTCGCTTTTTCGCGTCAAGCTTGGGCCAACAATCACGCAAATACCTCCTGATGCTCCACAACAAGGAAATTGGCTGAATAATGTGTGGTGGAGTCTGAAGCTGCGTTATTGGGCGTCGGAGTTTAACGAGAATGATGATGGGCCACCTGCCGATATCAAGGTTTTTGTTGCGTATTATGATCCAAATCAGCGCTCGAGACTAGCGCACTCAGTGGGCATGAGTAAGTTATCTCTGGCTGTGGTTAAGGCTTTCGCAACACGGACAATGAGAAAAACTAATAATGTGATTATTGCTCATGAATTGCTTCATGTTTTCGGCGCTACAGACAAATATGATCTCGCTACGAACTTGCCCCTATTTCCCGATGGCTACGCTAACCCGGAACAAACCCCACTTTTCCCGCAAAAAAAAGCAGAACTAATGGGGGGGCGTATTCCGTTGTCGAAAGACAATGCTGAAATCCCCCCTGGTTTGAAATTTGTCATTGTCGGTAAAAAAACAGCACAAGAAATCGGTTGGTTAAATAAAGATTAAGCTTATATACCCTCAATATCCATGAGTCCTGAGTAGGTTACACCTGAAAGCAATGCCATTTCTCGATGCCATGTAGCCAAATCGTTGTTATTAAATTTACTTAAATTATTATGACCACACGCACGCGCCATCACTTGCATCAGTACCACGGAAGCGCCAAAAAAATGATGTAACTGCTTCGATGATTTTTCAACGTTTAACTTTTTACGTAAATCTTTTTTTTGTGTAGCAATACCTGCTGGACAGTTATTTGTGTTGCACATTCTTGCGGCAACACAACCAATCGCTTGCATTGCACTATTTGAAATGGCGATGCCATCAGCGCCAAGCGCTAAAGCTTTAACAAAGTCTATAGGGACACGTAAGCCACCCGTAATGATGAGGGTTACACGGCCACTAGCACCTTGTTTGTCTAGATATCGACGTGCTCGCGCAAGCGCTGGTATGGTTGGCACACTGATATGGTTGCGAAACATCTCAGGTGCTGCACCAGTACCACCACCGCGACCATCCAATATGATGTAATCGGCACTGGCATCCAATGCAAATTGAATGTCTTTTTCGATATGGTTTGCACTGAGCTTAAAGCCAACTGGAATACCACCTGTAACCTCTCTAATACGATCTGCAAAGCGCTTAAATTCCGATGGTGAGGAAAGATTTTTAAAAGTAGGTGGAGAAATTGCAGGTTGGCCCTCAGGTATGCCTCTCACCTGTGATATCTTGCCAATATTTTTGTTCCCAGGAAGGTGACCGCCTGTGCCGGTTTTTGCACCTTGCCCACCTTTAAAATGGAAAGCCTGTACCCTATTCAACAGCTCTTCTTTATAGCCAAAACCAGCACTTGCTAATTCATAAAAATATCGAGAGTTCGCCTCTTGCTCTTCTGGTAGCATTCCACCCTCACCCGAGCAAATGCCTGTACCCGCCAACTCTGCACCTTTAGCTAAAGATATTTTGGCTTCTTCGGACAGTGCGCCAAAACTCATATCAGAAACAAACAAAGGAATTTTCAATGTCAAAGGCTTTTTGGCTTCGGGCCCAATTATCAGTTCAGTACGAACAGTTACGTCTTCCATTAATGGCTTGGTGGCCATTTGCGCAGTCATGATTTGCAAATCATCCCAATGGGGTAATTCATGTCGCGGGACGCCCATAGATGTCATCTGACCATGATGCCCAAGCTTGGATAAGCCTTCTCGGGCAAGCTGGTGTATAAATTCTACTGTAGGTTCTTCAAGTGTTGATTTGGCTTGCAGTAATTTTGAAGGTTTTAACGTTACCCCCGGCCCTTCTTTGCCCACGTCATCGGCGCTAAATTGTTTGTGTGTACCATCACAAAAAGGGGCGTTACCAGTATGCTTACATGTACATAAATAGGCTTCATCATCTTTATCAGAAACGATAGCTTTGGGAGTAAAAGATGTACCGACATGTGAACCATCACAAAATGGCTGGCGACTAGATCTACCGCAAGTACAGAAATGATATTCCTGACCTTTAGAAAGATTCACCTTGGCTGGTTTGTTATCTGAAATTATTGGATTACTCATATTTTCCTCTCTAATAAAATATGCTCTAAACCCCATACGATAAATGCCCGTTGAGATTTTTTATATAAAGGCTAAGCTACTCATCTAAGTCCTTAACTTCATTTTTTATAAACTTCTCATCATGAAAAACACTCGAGAGTAAAGCTCTTTGGGAATTGTGACTTGTCGTTTTGCGGTAACTTTGTGCATGTGCCGCCTTATTATATTATTACTAATAGTAATAATTGCTCAACAGGTCATAATACGTCGTCATCGCTGCGGATAGATTACATTTTACAGGACAGTTTACGATGTGATATTGCGGGGAATGCTCTTCTTGTGCTAACGAGTTTTTCTCGATCAATATCAACAGACACAACCCCTGAGCCGCCTTGCAAGCGATCCAAAACAACCCCCCAGGGATCCACGACCATGCTGTCCCCATGCGTTTCACGCCCATTAACGTGGTAACCTCCTTGGGCTGCAGCAACAACATAGCATAAATTTTCGATCGCTCGGGCACGAACCAAAACTTCCCAGTGCGCACGCCCTGTAATAGCGGTAAAAGCGGAGGGCAGTGCCACTATTTCCACACCTTGATCCAACATACAACGAAACAACTCAGGAAAACGAAGATCGTAACACACGCCTAGACCCAGTTTACCAAATGGCGTATCAACAACCACAACTTCATTTCCAGGCTCTATCGTCAAAGATTCCTCGTAATTATCTTGCCCTTCATTTAAGGTTACGTCAAAGAGATGAATCTTGTCATAGCGGGCTTGCTGTTGCCCTTTATCATCAAAGAGCAGACTGGCCGCTCTGATTTTATTTTCATTCGCCGTCACTAGAGGAAGGGTTCCACCCACCAACCAAACACCCTGCTTAGCCGCCTGTTGGCTTAAAAAGTCCTGAATGGGGCCATCACCCGCTTGCTCTTTGATCTCTATTTTATCGGTTTCAGACATGCCTATCATGGCAAAATTTTCAGGCAACACAATCAAATCTGCGCCTTCATCTGTGGCCATCCCAATTAACCGAGCGGCCTCTAGTAAGTTTGCACTCACATTGGGACCCGATGCCATTTGTACTGCTGCTACACGCGCCATACCAACCTACCCTTACTGGAATCTTTCTTCTGGCAATCATCTTAATCAGATAATTCCACCCATTTAACTTTTTTGATTTTTGGTTCAGCCCAAGGGCCTTCTACTTTATATATAACCTTTGCAAATCGACCAAGCGGTTTCCTAATCAGGGTTTCCGCCATCCATGCTGCTAACCCGGCAACCGGACTAACCACAATCCCGATCGCCAGTGGAAGCGGAGCGGTAACATTAGGAATAACCGTAACCCGTTGATTATAATTCCTAAGATTAAAATCTACTAGACCTTGAGCTAAAATATAGGCTGATGGACCCTGCATGACCAGGTTTTTCGTGTAAGCTTGCCCATGAGTTACTGTAAATGAACCACTCAATGTATCAAAGCTGAACCCTCGACCAAAAAAATCACTGAAATCAAATCGTAACCGACGTGGCAGCGCACGTAAGCTCAGCAAACCAAAAATTCGTCCGGCACCCGGTTCCACTTCGAGTAATCGTCCGTCTTCTATTAACAAATTTATTTCACCATTAAAGCTAGACAGAGAAAAATCGCCCGGCGTCCCTTCCCAGTCAACCTGAAATCGATTACTTGCCTTACCTCGTTCTATCGTGCCCGGAAAACCAAACATATCCAGTGTTACCCCCACATCCGTACTATTGACCGAGAGATCAAATGAAGAACGCTGCTTGCCTCCACGAACCACCCATTCCCCCACACCTGTAATTTGGGTTTTTTTACTTATTAAGGAAAATTGCTCCATTTTTAGCCCCGACGGGGTTAAAACGGCCTCGAGTTCCACGCGCCCGAATAACGAATTATCGTAAAATAATGCCTGACTCACAAAATTGAATGACCGACTCTTTCTGGGATCACTTTCTCCCGATGCATTTTCATTTTCTTGCGAATAAAGGTAATAGTAGTTCAAATCTAAATTAACAGGAGCCATACTGAGATTGGGAATAAAAGCACGACCTGCAGCTTCCTGCCCCTCAAACAAGACCTCCCAACCCTTTTTTTTCGGTCGTGCCCACACCTCAACGCCTGTAAACTGCTGTTCAAATATCAAAACCTTAGAGAAGCGCATCTCTATTTCAGCAATAGCTAAGCCAGCCTTGTTTTGTTTGTCACCGGTCTCATTGAATACCGTTTGCCATTTTTCAAAATCAAGAAAAGGTAATTGGCCATAAATACTCAATCCTTTTTTTTGTACGGCGGGGTGCGCGCCTTCCCCCAAATGCACCCAGCCACTCACCAGTTCCAAACTTTTATCAAGATCGGGCAACGAGCGCAACATTAACTCACTGGCTAATATATCGTTATAACGTACAGTAAGAGAACGATTTACTTCATCAGAAAAAAGCAGTTCTAGATTCAGTTCAGCCCGAGTCTCTGCATCTTTACCTAATGGGGAAGGGAGATCTATATTCACACCATCCAGCATAGAATGGATATTCAACTCTGCGGTAACACCGGTTTCGGCATCCACTGCAGGCAACAAACGCAAAGTGCCTGACCAGTCACTTTCTCCATACACAAAATCAATATTTGAAAAACCCAGTTTTTTCCATAAAATATTGAGTCGGGTTGTACCTGCCGCCTCAACGTCAATAATTGCTTTTTGACTAACGGGGTCTGTTTCACTTGCAATATTGATCGTTGCGGGCTGCCCCATAACCCGAGCACGCAAATTATGCGCAACAATACCGTCTTCACTAAAACCAACCAACCCATGCAAATGAGTTATATCAACGGAATCTCCGCCATAAACGAGCGTGTTATCCGAAAACTCTACACCACCGTTAACACTCAAGCGTTGCTCCAAATGATTAAGCGGCACCCGAATATCCAAGAATAAGTCAATCGTTTTATCAATTTCAAGTGAAGAAAAAAAGCCACCTAAATTTTTGTTTAGCGGCGTCTCCAACACGTAACGAACACCATTTGAACCTGTACCATGCGCCTTGCCAGTAATCGTAACGGCTCTATCCTTCGCCAAAAAATCTTTTATTTCGACATTCATGTTTTGCAATGTGGAACCCAGGGTACGAGCCGAGTCCGCCTTGACTGACATAGAGCGGCCAATAAATTTGATTTCCGCGGCGATGTCTTCCAGCTTTGGCCAACCTGGAGAAAAATTCAAAACCCCCTCTTCAAGAATAAAGCGAGTATCAAAAACACCCTCTCCTTTCGTAAACGGAAAGTGCGACAACGGCCCTTTTAAAATAAAACTTCCAGATGTCACCTTACCGGATACGATCGCCTTATCCAGCCAATTTAATAACGGTGGCTTTAAAATTCCGACGGGATAATACCGTTCGATATTTTTAACATTACCCTCTTGAAAGCTCGTATGTACATCAGCAACGGGAGACCGTTCATCCCCTGGCAGAATAATTTTTGCCCGGGTGCGGGTGCTGATATCCTGATTAATTATATCCAACTGTGAGGTTTTAATAACCCAATTTTGTTCTTGATCACGAAAAACGTTGAATTGCCCACGAATTTCATCCAACGCAAGAGAAGAACGAAACAATTTGGGGGCATTGAGAGCCGCATCAGAACTCTCCAGGTTGAGGAACAGTATGTCATCCGCAAGTCTAATCTCAGCATTCAAACCGGAAAAACCGGGTATTTTTTTAACCGGCAGTAATGACAAATCCGTAAGCTTTGTATTCAGCTTAAACGGCTTTCCTTGCTCGTCAGCAAAAAAATGAATATAACTTTCATTTAAGGAGCCAGTCAGGTTTGCTGCCATAAGATAAGATTTTAAGGGTTCTGGTACTTGTTTACTTAATAGTGCCAATTTAGCGAGTGTATTGATGGGTAAATGAGTAACACCGATTTCAAAAGCTGTGCCCTGACCTAGAGCTTGCACCTCAAATTCCAATGCCCAGGGGGTTTCACCAGCGATGTGTAGGTGTAGAGGACGAGCTGATAGCAACCATCCTTTTTTATTTAATTGCCACTCCAGCCTTCCTTTCATCTTATCCAAAGAAAATGAATGTTGCGGCAACGTCTGCAGTAAAAGATCCGCGACATCGACATCCATAGAAGCCTCCGTTAAATGGCCATCCTGCCAATTCAACCAGGCATGTATATCCGCTACCCCCGTCACAACATCCAGACTGGGCAACAGAACAGGATCCAGTATTTCACTCTGTAAATTTATTTTTTCGACAGAGAAATAGGTCTTCATATCCCAGACTTCTACTTCATTAATCTCCCCATGCGCATCCAGGACAAAAATAAAATTTTCACCTAGTTTCTTCGGCATCGTGCCTTTTGCTATGAGCTGATGTCGCGCTCCATTACTTATCATTTCCAGGTTGATATTGTTAAAAAAAACCGGTTGATGCCCTTGCTGTTTGTTTTCCCAGCTGACATTTGCTCGCTCTATTAATAAAGAATCATGCGAAAAGAACCATTTTTGAATTATTTTTTTAAACGAGTCATTATGATTATCACGGGCATACATTCCTGCAACGCTAATACGCCCGTCCCTTTCTTTTATTACGGCCAAATTCAACCCCAATAAAGTCACTTTTTCAGGAATAATGCGACCTTTTTTAATAGAAGCCCACAAATCAAGGCTCACATAAACAGAATCAAAACTTAACAAGTTTTGATTATTTTCTCTGCTCAATAATTGTACATTGTGTAAATGAAGTACCGGCGAAAAACCAATCCATTGTGTTTGCAGTCCACCAATATTGACAGGATAGTCAATAGCACTATGCACCCACTGTTCGATGTCCTGACGGTAATCAGCCACCACTGGAAAAACGATGCGAACCAAACTAGTAACAATAGCAAAGCCAACGACCGCAATAACCGCAAGAGTCCAAAACGCTTTATGACAACGATGTATCACATTAAGACGACATCAAATTGTTCTTGCGTATAAGATGTTTCAACCTGGAATTTAATAGATTTACCAATAAACTCTTCCAGCTCAGCAACCGTGGTCGATTCCTCGTCAATAATACGTTCACCGACCTTTGGAGAAACCAGAACCATAAATCGGGTGGACTCAAACTGACGCGACTCTCTTATTATATCGCGAAATATTTCATAGCAAACTGTTTCAGGTGTTTTAAGACTACCGCGCCCATCACAGGTACAACACGTTTCACACAATATATGCTCTAAACTTTCCTGCGTTCTTTTTCTAGTCATTTCAACCAGACCCAATTCAGATACACCACTGATATTTGTTTTGGATGGGTCTTTCAGTAAATATTTTTCCAATGCTCTTAACACTTGTCGTTTATGCTCATCATTGCTCATATCAATAAAATCAATAATGATAATGCCACCCAAGTTTCTTAATCTTAACTGCCGAGCAATCGCTTGTGCTGCTTCCAGATTAGTTTTAAAAATAGTTTCATCTAAATTTCTATGGCCAACAAAACCACCGGTATTAACATCTACCGTTGACATCGCTTCAGTCTGATCAATCACTAAATGCCCACCCGACTTGAGTTCTACCCTTCTATTTAGCGCTTTTTGAATTTCATCTTCAATATTATATAAATCAAACAGGGGCCGCTCTCCGGGATACAGTGCAAGTCGCGCCACCGCTTCGGGCATATAATCTTCGGCAAAATTAACAATGCGCTGAAATGTTTCTTTAGAGTCCACTTTCACCGTATCGATGCCCTCATGAACTCGATCTCTCATCACCCGCAAAACCAGTGACAAATCTTCATAGACTAAAGAACCCGCTGGTGCAGTCACACTTTTTTGTTGTATTTCTGGCCATAATTTTTGAAAATAAATCGCATCTGTCATTAACTCTTCTTGGCTCACATGTTCGGCGGCGGTACGTACAATATACCCCCCTGTATGCTGCTCTGAGATGAGTTCAACGATCGCTTTCAGGCGCGCTCTTTCATCTTCATCTTCAATTTTTTGAGAGACCCCTATATTATTTTCTTCGGGAATGAGCACCAGGTATCTTGAGGGCAAAGAAATCTGAGTTGTCAACCTGGCTCCTTTTGTTCCCAAAGGATCCTTAACAATTTGTACTAGTAACTCCTGTCCATCGTGTAACAGTTCACTAATCGTTATCTGCCGTTCGTCCTGCCCTTGTTCTTTACCATCAAATGGAACTCGTTGATACGATTCAACTAAATCTGACACATGTAAAAAAGCGGTTCGTTCTAAACCAATTTCAACAAAGGCGGCTTGCATTCCGGGTAACACCCGGCTCACCTTTCCTTTAAAAATACTACCCACCAATCCGCGCCGGTTTATTCTTTCGATCGCCAATTCCTGCAATACACCATTTTCCACCATCGCAACACGAACTTCACGAGGCGTAACATTAATCAAAATTTCTTCGCTCATTTTTTCACAACCTATGCAATATTTATTTCGTCATTACTTAGAGTCGTCTAAATAATGAATGGGTCATTTTAACCCAAAATCAACTAATTTAAGAGCGATACCCGTGGCGATTAAGATTCAGGTAATTGTACGTCCTCTTCATTTCATAGCTGCGTTGCAATTCCTCGCAATAGCGGGCGACACCTCGACAACGGTGCTCCTGCGTTGTTCTACCTGCGGCCATCCATAGCTCACGCGGCACAAACAGCACCCCAGATGAATAAACGCGATGCAAGAGGTGCAAGACGACTCCATAAATGGAGGAAAATGAAGCGAAAAAACTCTTTTTATTGACAGAGCAAAACTGGCAATAAGGTGTTTTTAGCGTTGTCACTATGATAAATCAGAGAAAGATGTGCTGGGCTTTATGGATAATGAATTAGTCCCTTTTACGAATAATCAGGGAGGTCGTGATATCCGCATGACGAAAGTACAGTAGAAAATTTCTGGCTGCTTTCGTAGCCTGAAAGGAGCAGAAATATTTTGCCGAATCCGGGGCTACTTACTGACATGCCGTAAACAAGACGTCAGCTCAGGCAAATGGAGTTACTTTGTCAATGACAAACTACCTGAAATTTCTAAGTAAATTACTTGATATTATTCAATTACGCTGAGTATATTGACTACGGGATTCACTTTGATATTCCTTGTCTCAGAATTGGAGTACTCCATTTTACACTGAACTAACACCGGTTTGCTCATGTTTATTTATTGAATGTGTTAACTTTACCGATGAACCTTCGATAGCATTACTCTTGATGACTGTTGTTTTAAAATTAAGGATTTAAGATATCGGAATAGGCCACGATTTGTAGGCATCAGGGTGGTCTTTTTCCCATTGCTGGGCGCGTTTTATGGCCTGATCGATTTGACTTTTAGTGAT
>VAPL010350965.1_pt1 | contig 18222 bp, 19 predicted proteins | sample 3395061 | NCBI WGS metagenome assembly VAPL01 (sample SAMN08290444, study PRJNA428436) | hydrothermal vent metagenome | isolation source: Deep-sea hydrothermal vent chimney 2 | place: Pacific Ocean: Juan De Fuca Ridge | depth 2182 m m | reverse complement strand
GTATAGTTGACACCGTGGACTATGGACTTGTTTTACCATAACTATAACGGTTCGTGCTGGGTATAGATGAAATACACAAAAAGGCGCCCTTCAGGGCGCCTTTTTGTGTATTTCATACGGACCAGACGAGATGCAATAGTCCTAACCATGTTGCGGTTATTTTTTACCGTATTTTTTCTTAAATTTGTCAATTCGGCCGGCGGTATCTACCAACTTTTGTTTACCTGTATAAAATGGGTGGCAGGCTGAGCAGACATCAAGTGTAATGTCTTTTCCGGCGGTTGATCGTGTGGAAAAGGTGTTTCCACAACTGCAGGTCACGTTTATATCATTATAATTTGGGTGGATATTGGCTTTCATCCTTACTTTCCTCTTCTCGTAGTAGTGCAGTCGCACAGTTGTTTCAGTGCTTCTTTAGTTCTTTAGAAGTTCTTTAGAGTATATGGTTGCTTTTACGCCATCTTTACACTGGATAATCAAGAGATAAACTTGGTACAAATAAAGAACGGCGAATGATACGGCAAATTTGTCTTATCAGCAAGGCGAATATTGTCTATAATATCTATATATAACAATAAGATACGTCTACGTGTGCGCTAAAGTACAGCGTGAAAGAAGCATTTGTGCTGCATTTTGTGCAGTAGTTTAGACCCGATAACGTATCCGGGTTCCGTGATTGAGTGATAAGTTGATTTCATCTGCAGAAATTTCTTTAGGAAAGTAACAGCCTGAAATTTTTGCAGCATGTATACTGGCGCCAAGCAAATTACTGTTGCTAAGATCGATACCGCGTAAATCGGCTTGGCGAAAGTAACTGCTGCCAAAATCAATACCATCTGCGTCAATACCACGCAGGTCGGTGCCGCGGAAATCACAGTTTGTCAGGTCAAATGTTTCGCCCTGGGTTTTTCTTTTATTAAATTCGGAAATTTTTTCATCACGTAAAATCACATACATAGGATCTTTCTTTATTTGAGGTTTTTGGCTCATTTTACCTTCCAGATTTTAGTTTCTTGGATAACTAAGCGATAACGACTATATTTATATTCTACTCTGCTTTGTGCGGTTTGGATAAAAAATTTATCTTTATTAGGTAGGGGTTCTTATTGAGTGGATGCTGATCAATATCGCATTGAAAGAGTATTAGAAACAATGAACTCATCAATGCTTATAGTGTCAGACATCTGAAATGCAAAATCTATTAACCTATCCTGAAATACAGTCTGGTTTGATTCCCTTTTTTATAGCACTGATTATGGGGAGCATTTTTAGGTCAAACAAATTTGCATTAGCCGGTGCAGGCGTAATACTTGGTTTTATTGTTACCGCACTGTTGCTCAACGGACTCGATTTTTCGCCTTTGAACGGTACGCGAAAAATTATTCTTGCAGGCATTGCTGCGTTGATTGTCGCAGTTTTTTTTCAAATATATTTAACTACATGGCGATATCGTCAGGCAACGCTGGTCACAATAGGCATTTTGGCGTTTCTGTGGGTTAGCTGGCCAGTATTAATGCGCATCGAAGGTGTCAGCAAGTGGGCTGTTGCGGTAGGGTGCAGTGCTTACGTGTTTTGGCATATTGTTATGTTAGATAGCCTGAAAGAAAAGCCATTGCGGGCATCTAGCAGCGTGCTTGCGCTGGGCCTAGGTACAGGCTTTTCTGCGGTATTAGGCGCATCTGCACTCTATGGTCAATTGTCCATGTCCATGGGTGCAGCAGCGGGCGCGTTACTTTGCCTGCTTTTGTTTACGCAGTTTAAGTCAGGTTTGTTGTTAACCTATCCAGCAGGATTATTATTAGGGTTATTCGGCACTGCGACATTATTATTTGCAGATTTACCCTGGGTTGCATTAGTCTTTCTCGCATTGATTCCGTTGGCGGCACGTATTCCTTTACCCGAGGCTTATCCACATTGGCAAAGAATGCTTATTTTGAATATTACCACTATGTTGCCAGCCGCAATTGCAGTATTTTCAGTATGGTATATAACAGAAGACTCACTTTATTAACTTAGATTTTTATTAACTTAGATAAGGAGAAAGTAATGCGTATTATAATTTTTTCACTGGTATTATTAACTGCCACTCTATTTTCTACTCATGTTTTTTCGGCGTCCTATACCATCGATCCTGAGCATACTTACCCTTCCTTTGAAATAAGTCATCTGGGTTTTTCCACTACGCGTGGTCGATTTGAAAAAACCAGTGGAAAATTAACAATGGATCTGGCAAAAAAAACAGGCGCGATCGAAATAATAATCGATGCTGACAGTATTAGTACCGCGCATGCAAAGCGCGATAAACACTTACGCTCCCCCGATTTTTTAAATACCGCCGAATATCCGCAAATTACCTATAAATCCACAAAAGTTGAGTTCACCAGTAACTCAACAATTAAAGTAACCGGTAACCTGACACTTGCGGGTGTGACTAAACCAGTAACACTTGATGTAACGAAAATAGAATGTGGCACACACCCGTTTAATAAAAAACAGCTATGCGGATTTGATGCAAACGCCACGATCAAAAGGTCAGATTTTGGCGTAAAATACGGGTTACCTGCGCTAGGTGATGAGATGAAGTTACTTTTTCAAGTGGAGGCGTTTAAGGATTAAAGTTTGCTTTCACCGCAAAGTACGCAAACAGGTTTTTTTGTTTGTAAAAACTTTGCGTCCTTTGTGGTGAACGTGCGTGGTGAACATGACACTCATTCTAAACCGGGTTATCGATGTCGATAAACTCGTGTTCCAAGTCAAATTTTTCTGCAAGGTGGTTCCCCAGCGCTTTTACGCCATAACGTTCTGTGGCATGGTGGCCCGCAGCGAAGAAATGCGTTTCTGATTCCCGAGCTATGTGCACGGTTTGTTCGGATATTTCCCCAGATAAATAGGCGTCGAGTCCGAGTTCGGCTGCTTTTTCAATATAACTTTGCGCGCTACCTGTGCACCAACCAATTGTTTTTATACGATTTTTACCGCCAGCGATGTGTATCGGTGGCCGGCCCAACTGCGCGTGAACATAGCCCGCAAATTCCTCTGCGGTCATCGATGCCGCAAGCTCACCATGCATGGCGATATCGGGTCCGTTACCGTCTCCAAATAATCCTTGTGAAGTGAGTCTTAGCAGTTGGCCGAGTTGCACATTGTTTCCATATATCATATGGGCGTCCAATGGCAAGTGGTAGGCGATAAGATTAATGCCTGCAGTGAGTAGCTTATGCAGGCGGCGTTGTTTGATGCCGATAACGCGCATATCTTCATTTTTCCAAAAATATCCATGGTGTACCAATATTGCATCGGCTTGTTTTTCTATTGCGGCATCCAGCAGGGCAGAACTGGCGGTCACACCCGTTATCAGGACATTAATTTCGCTAGACCCTTCCACTTGCAATCCATTTGGGCAATAATCCTTGAAATTACCGATTTCGAGCAAATTATTTGTGTAATTAACCAACTCGGTGATTTGAACCATGCGTTTTTCCTTTTATTGAGCTATATTATTGGCTGTAAACAATTTGCGAGTGTTATATGCAAAGCGGCAAACTGGTTCGATTTTTCTTCGTATACACTATTATAGGTCTGCTTGGATCCTATATCATCGTCACTCTTTTTCCAAACTTGCTTGAAAAAAATCATGCACAGGTTGAAATTAAGCAAGTTATGCCCGGCAGTTTCTCGAATGGGTCGAAGACAGGGCCAGTGTCTTATGCTGACGCAGTTGCGGTTGCGGCGCCTGCTGTTGTTAATATACACACTACAAAAGTGATCAGGCAGCGAATTAACCCTTTTTATGATGATCCCCGTTTAAGGCAGTTTTTTGGTGATATGTTTAAGCCGCGTCAGCGCGTTGAAAATAGCCTGGGTTCAGGCGTCATAATTAGTTCAAATGGCTACGTACTAACCAACAACCATGTAATAAGCGGCGCAGATGAAATTTTTGTGGCGCTTCAGGACAACAGGACCGTTGAAGCGGCTGTTGTTGGGGTTGATAGTGAAACTGATTTAGCCGTGCTAAAGATAGAGTTGGACGAACTGCCCAGTATTGTCTTGGGAGAATCAAAATCTCTTCGGGTAGGTGATGTTGTACTCGCGATAGGCAACCCATTTGGCGTTGGGCAAACAGTGACTTTGGGTATTGTGGGGGCCAAGGGGCGAAGCCATTTAGGCATCAATACATTTGAAAATTTTATCCAGACGGATGCGGCAATAAATCCGGGTAATTCGGGTGGTGCTTTAGTCAATGCGGTTGGGTATTTGGTTGGCATCAATACCGCAATTTTTTCCAAATCGGGTGGTTCGCAGGGTATTGGGTTTGCTATTCCTGTTAGTATCGCAAAGCGTGTTATGGAAGATATTCTTCAGTATGGTCATGTAGTGCGTGGTTGGCTGGGGATAGAGCCGCAGGATATAACGCCACAATTGGCTGAGTCATTTGGTTCAAAGAACGCGGTGGGTGTGATCGTCGCGGGCGTATTACGTAGAGGTCCGGCAGACAAAGCTAAAATAAAACCAGGCGATATTATTACACATATCGATGGCCAGCCTGTACCTAATAGTACCACTGCGCTGAACCTGATCTCGAATTATAAGCCAGGAGATAAACTGAGTATCGATTTGCTCAGGAAAGGCGAAAAAATTTCTACTACCGCAGAAGTGACTCAACGACCTGCTCCGGCCAGTGAAAAGATTCGGGGCTAGTACCCTTTCAATGTGATATTGCCATGGACGCTGACAGACCAACTGAACTCGGCAATATCACATTGAAAGGGCACTAGTACTTTATTAATGAAGAGCCATTAATGAAGAGCATTAATGAAGAGTTTTTACCGCAAGGTGTGACTTAAATTCCCGGCCCTGAAGCTATCAATATTAACTTGATACTTGCGCTTTGTTGTTTTGTTCAATTTGCCATTCAGATTCAAATATCCACCGGCTTATTTCTTCTGCATTTTTTGGTTTGCACATATGATAGCCTTGTGCACGGTCGCAGCCTAGCTCTTTAAGAATTTTAAGAATATTGTTATTTTCCACACCTTCGGCGACTACATCAAGTCCAAGGTCATGCGCAAGGTTTATTGTGGAATTGACAATAACTTTATTATCGTGATCATTATCCATGTCCGTTACGAAACTTTTATCAATTTTGATTTCCGAGACAGGCAGCTTCTTAAGATAGGACAGGCTAGAGTAGCCTGTTCCGAAATCATCGATGGAAATATCCAGGCCTAAATCTTTTAATTTGGTAATGATCTCAAGCGCTTTCTCTGGTTGAGACATAGTCATATTTTCTGTGATTTCCAACTTGATCCATTGGGGATCAAGTTTACATTTTTTCAGGGCATCACTTATTTCATTTGGTAGTCCTGGATCAAGAAAATTGCGCGGTGATAAGTTAATTGACATTGTGATTTTTGCGCCCATATTGTGCCATTGCGCGCATTGTTTAAATGCAACATCAAAAACCCATAAGGTTAGCTCTTGAATTAGTCCCTTTTTTTCGGCAAGTGGTATGAATTGATCTGGTGGAACCATGCCGTGATCAGGGTGTTGCCAACGCGCCAACGCCTCTACACCAATAATTTTGTTGTGGTTCAGGTCGACGATGGGTTGGTAGTTTAAGTGCAGTTGATTGGCTTTGACAGCATACTTGAGATCGGAGATGAGTTGCATTCTGGCCAGTCTTTTTGAATCTTCTTCGGAGTCAAATTTTGTATAGCTCACGCCGTTATGTTTTGCGTTGTACATAGCGGAATCAGCGTGTTTTAGTAAAATATCATTTGAGCCACCATGTTCCGGGTAAACTGCAATGCCGATGCTTGCACTTACGTTGATGCTCTGATCAGCAAAGATCACCGGAGATTTTAGTGAATTGGTGATTTTTTCAGCCAACAGTTCGGGTGCGTCAACCGTGATTTTTGGCAGGATCAATGCAAATTCGTCACCACCCAGCCGGGCTACCGTATCACTGGTGCGTAATATCAGAGACAATCTTTCTCCTATTTCAAATAATACAGCATCCCCAGTCAAGTGACCGTGCGTGTCATTAATGTCCTTGAACTTATCAATATCAATAATGAAAAGGGCAAGTTGCTGATTATCACGTTCAGCGATTTCGATACTATGTTCAAGTCTGTCATTGAAAAGTGCGCGATTCGGTAATTTTGTAAGCGAGTCATGCAGTGCTATGTGTTGCAAACTATTATTCGAGTCGACCAGGTTCCGGTTGGTAGCTTCGAGTTCACTCAATAGGTTTTTTAGTTGAATTGTGCGTTCGTTTACTTCTTTTTCAAGTTTTTTAACATAGTTTCTGGCGTGTTCACTCAAGTTCCATTTTTTAACAAGTGTCAGCGCCATTTGTTGTACCGCAATTGCATCAAAGGGTTTTCGTAAAAATAGCAACCTATCTGTTGCACCCAATTTATTGATAATATCGTCCCAGGTGTAATCAGAATAAGCAGTGCAGAGTACCATTTCAATGTAAGGAAATTTAAGCCAGATGCGGCTGATGGTTTCAACGCCGTCCCAGCCTGGAGGCATTCTTACATCCATAAAGGCCAGTGCATACGGCCTGCCTTCTTCTTCAGCTTTTTGGATCATGGCCAGGGCTTCTTCACCTTGGTAGGCAGAATCGACTTGATATTCAATGTTTATATGAGTTCTCGTATCTGGCGCAGCATTTTTTCCGAATAATTCGTTTTCAAGGTCATTGACTTCGTTGTCAAGATCGTTATTTCTTAAGCACAAGACTTTACGAAAATCTTCGTGTATGGATTTGTTGTCATCGACAATTAATACTCGTGCATTACGTTCCATATTTGTTCCTTTAGTCATTAGTAACTAAATTTTGGATATTGTTAAAGATCCTTCGTTGTGGTCTTCGCTATGGTCTTCGTTATGGTTTTTGTTGTCGGCGTTATATTTTGTGGTGTCGGCAATTGGAATAGATACAGTGAAGCAGGCGCCTAACTGAGGTCCGTCGCTACTGGCTGTGAGTGAGCCTCCCATTTCGGTCATGGAATTAGCGCTGGTATGCAATCCGAACCCGTGTCCGTTTTCTTTAGTAGTAAACCCGTGGTTGAATATATTTGCCAGATTGTTTTCATGAATTCCGCAACCGTTATCATATACGCTAACAAATACTGTTTTTTCGTTATATGAATCAATCTCAATGACAATTTCTTTATGTCTATTTTGATTATCATTTTCCGCTGTGGCTTCTTTCGCGTTTTTTATCAGATTGGTAATGACTTGTAATAACTGTGATTTTTGTGCTGCGACATTGGGTGTTTTTGCAATGTGTTTAATAACATCGACACCCCATTTATGTAATGAGGCTTCCTGTACTTTTAATGCATCTTCAATTAAAGGGGCGACTTGAAATTCCTCTGTAAATATGCCGGCGGTTGCATAAGCTTGTTGAGTGGTGATAACTTCTTTCATCATAGTTGTTTTTTCGCTTAGCGACTTGGATTCGTCAATGATATAATTTAGCTCATTGTTAATTATCTCGCCAACTTTCAAATAATATTCGGCTAGTTTTTTGCCCTTGCTGTCATTCGATATAAATTCGCCAATATTGTCCATATTATCTAATAGCATGGAATTGGCTTTAATCAGGCCTTTTACTTTGCTGTTACGGGCGATGCGCGAAACTTCTTCTACAGATACGCTCACGCTGTTCAGAATATTGCCAATATTGTGCAATACACCTGTTGCCATTTCCGCCATTCCCGATTTGTGGGCCGCATCCACAATGCTTTTTTGTGCTTCGGCTAAACGGTTTTCTGCTTGTCTTCTAGGCGTAATGTCGCGGACTATACAGGTGCGCATTTTGTTTTTGCCAAGAGCCATACTCGTCACTATCATTTCCATCGGAAATGTCGAACCATCCATACGTTTTCCTTCGAGTTCGATTGCATGTTTTGAATTACTGGTTTTGAATGGATTGTGTTTTTCGTCGTCATAATCTGCGCATTTCGTCAAATCGTCATATTTTTTATCAGCAAGCAGAAAAATAACATGCATGCCAATCACGTCTTTGCGGTCGACACAAAAAATTCGTTGGGCGGTTGGGTTGATTGAATCTATATAACCTTTGTCATTAATAACAATAATGCCTTCACCTACATTATCAAATATGGCGCGAATACGCGCTTCGCTACGCTCCAGCTCAATGGTTCTATTCGCGACCCGGTCTTCGAGTTTGGCATTTAACGTTTCAAGATTGCTCGTATGTTGTTGTTTTTCCGTTTCTGCTTTGCGCAATTCGTCTACCATGGCATTAAACGAGTCGCCTAATAAGCCGATTTCGTCCTTTGTTGTTACGTGTACTTCGGCACTAAGGTCTCCATTGGCGACGTGTCTGGCGGCCTGCATTAATTTTTTTATGGGGGGTAGGATGCTTTTTGTTATCTTAATAGAAAGCAATAACCCGCTGCCCAGTGCAAATGCGAGTAATAAAGTGGTATAAGTTCGTATTTGTTGAAGACTTGATGTGAGTGCATTGCCGCTTGAGTTTGTTGCTTTGACTTGTTCATCAACTAATTCAAATAATAGCGAACGCATTTCTTTCACTAATGGATTTACTTTTGTGCGCATTAAAGTCACGTCAGCACGCCATTGGCCGCTGTGTCTGATTTCAATGACTTCACGCACTATTTTGATAAATTGCGCACGTATTTCGGTTAAGGTATCGAGTGCATCAAAACCAATATTAATATCCATTTCTTGTAAATATTTTAGTGTGTCTCCATTTAGTTCTGAGTAATTATTGAAATTTTTCAAATCGTTGCTGCTCAAATTGAATTCGTTACTTCTTTGGCTGAAATAGAGTCGAAAACTATTCATCATTTGGGTCCAGGTGTAGCGGACTTTATATAATTGCTCTCGAGCTTCTATTGTTTTTTCTGGTGGTGCATCTATATCATTGGTGTCAAGGATTTCGTTGACAAGGCCAATGAACTCAAGAGCAGACGGATTCAGTTTTTCACTTGCAACTTTGAGACCAGGGTAGTTTTCAATTGTATTCGAGACCAAAAATATTAACGTCGAGCCATGTTTTCCAATTTCATCCAAATGGGATCTAAGTTTTTCAATTGGCTCAACGGAAATATTATTATTATCTTGTTCTGCTACCTTTTTCATTTTATCCAGATAGACGTATAATTTATGATAAATTAGTTGATACTTGGCAATGTCTTGCTCATTTCCCGATATCAAATATTCGTTGAGTAAAGAAATGGCGAGGTTTAGATTTTCGGAAAGAGACAGTATTAGTATGGTGGTCGGCTGTTGTTGTTCGATAACCGAAATAGCGGATTTTTCTACTGTGGTGAGTTTGAATAGGGTAATGACAATGCATATTGTCATGAGTAACATTAAACCACTAAATCCGGTTATTATTTTACGGTATAAGGTAAATCCCTGTGGTTTGAAATCGGGTGTTTTGCTGCTAACCACCGGGTTGTCTTGCCTGTTTTCAACCGTAATGGACATCTGCGCCAGTCTCTGAAATTATTATCTTAAAATCATTCAATTCCTATACTGTTATCGGACCGAAGTTACTCTTCTTTAGCCTATAATTATTTATAAATCATATGCTTATGGGGCATGGCTGTGCTTTGGAATTAGCCGGTTTAGTGTGGCTTATTGTGACAATGAGGCGAACGTGGATATGGTGCCCGCGTAGGCAAACGGGTTTGCATTTATTAGTTCCTGGCCGTTATTTAGCGCACCGAGTGCGAGTTTCGTCAGTGATGTATCATTAAGTTTTTTTGCCAGCTGTAATGAAACACTTATCATTCTTGCTGAAGAAGAGGGTAGCGCACCGTCATCCACTAGAACCTGGCCTGAATTGATTGGTAGCAATAAATCATCTGTTAAACGCCAGCCAGTTTCATTAAAAAAACGTTGCCAACCCGCGAGCACTATATTTTTTGCAAGTTGATAATCCTGTTGACTGTTGGTTAGTTTTGCATATTCGAGCAAACCTTCTGCGACGTATGCGTAGTCTTCCAGTTTTCCATTACCCATCGCAGCATAATTCCCTTTGGCCCGGTATAGGTTTTTATCGTCCCACAATTGCGAAATAATATAATTGCGTAATCGCTGCGCCGCATTTTTATATTTATCATTGTCATTGTTAAGACCAAGGTATTGACTGCCTTGCGATAATGCACTTAAAGTAAGTCCATTCCATGATGCAAGTTGTTTGCTATCGACGGGTAGCTGTCTTTTCTTTCGAGCTTTTCGCAGTTTAGTTTTGATTTGAGCGAGTATGTTTTTAGATTCTTGGGGACTGATTTTAAGGTAGCTAGAGATTTCCTTGTGAGTATAGGCGTTAATGGGTATATAACCCTCATCAATTGGGTAAGCGCCGTTCATGTCCCAGGCAAATTTAATAAATTTTACTTCTTCAGGTGTGAGTATTTCCTTTAATGCTTCGTTGGTCCATACATAATAAGCGCCTTCAACGCCCTTTTCATCGACAGCAGAAAAACTGGAATACATGCCACCTTCTGGCGAAGAAAACTGTTCGATAATAAAATCCAGTGTATCTTTTGCAATATTTTTATATGCGTTACTATTAAATATGTTAGCCGCTTGCAAATAAATGCTGGATAGCAATGCGTTGTCATACAGCATTTTTTCAAAATGGGGGATTTGCCAATTAGGATCGATGGTATAACGAAAAAAACCGCCTTCTAAGTGATCACGCAAACCCTGGGTTGCCATTTGATCCAGTGTGAAAGTCAGGAACTCTTTTAGCTCGTCATTAGGGTTAGTGTTGTATATATCAAGTAAAGCGATTAATTGTGCTGGCATCGGGAATTTGGATTGCTCGCCAAATCCACCGGAAATGCTGTCAGCTAATTGCATTGCCTGTTGGTAAAAACTATCGGTTAACTGTTTTCCGAGCGTTGTTTCAATGTCGGGGTTATTTGATAAAGTAGTTTGCTGGGTTTTAGCCGCTTGTTTAGCGATGACTTTTAATTTGTCAGCTTCGAGTTGCCAGCGCGCTACGAGTTTTGTTAATACCTCGATAAATTGTTTTTGTGGCGCGTAGAGACTGCCAAGAAGAGGGTAACCCTCGGGTGTGATGAATACATTCATTGGCCACCCGGCAGAACCACGGTATTGTTCCATAAAATCAACCAAAACAGCATCCAGAGCTGGGTTTAGTTCGCGATCAACAATAACGGGTATAAAATACGTGTTTAATATCTTGGCGACATCGGTGTTAAAGAAACTGTCTTTTTGCATTACGTGGCACCAATAACAAGAAAAGTAGCCGACGGACATAAATATAAGTTTGTCTTCTTTGCGTGCTAAATCCAGTGCCTTCTGACCCCAGAGTTGCCATTTTACTGGATCTGAGGCATGCATGGACAAATAGGGCGAGTCGTGATTGGCCACATTGTTAGTGAGTTCTGCTTGCACAGGAGAAACCAATGCCAGGAGAAGGGCAATATTCACTGTTTTTAGTTTCATTTTCTCGAATAAAAAGCCCAATAAAAAGCCGAATAAAATAAAAAGTTGAATAATTAAAGTCGAATAATAGAGCTAGGTAAATGGTAGAGTTTCAGGTCAGATGCCTTAAGTGATGAGGCATTTAATTGTGCATAAAGTTCCTCAAGTATCTTTTTTTGCAGGTTTATCGTTGCTGTTGTTTTTTGCCTGATTAGCCGCGTCTTTTTCGTCTTGTTCAATACGATCAAGTTCTGCGTCCATTTCTTCTTCGCTCATGGGTTCGTGGTCGCTTTCTGCTAAGTGTTCATTCTCGTCATAATAGTCGTCCTCTATGGAGCTGTGATTAGTGTCATTATTAGTAATATCGTTAGTAGCGTTGTTATCGTCGTCTGCTTGTGTTGCAGGCTGATCAGTTTCAGTATTGTCGTCATCGATATCATTGTCTTTATCATTGTTATCGTCTTTTGGAACAAAGAATTTTGAAAATATAATGCCGAGTTCAAACAATATAAGCATCGGGATTGCAAGCAAAGTTTGAGAAATGATGTCCGGCGGTGTCAGCAGCATAGCAACTACAAATGCACCGACAACGACGTACGCGCGTTTAGATGCGAGTTTTTTCGGCGTTGTCGCACCAGTCCAAACCAGTAATATGGTCGCAATAGGTACTTCAAATGCCACGCCGAAAGCGAAAAACATTTTTAGTACGAAATCAAGATAACGTGCAATATCCGTCATGACGGCCACACCTTCCGGAGCGATACCGATCATAAAGTTGAAGACTAGTGGGAAAACGACATAATAGGCAAATGCCATTCCGCCATAAAAAAGTAGTGCGCTAGAGACGACTAAAGGTAAAACCAGTTTGCGTTCATCGTGATAAAGGCCGGGTGCAACGAATGACCATACCTGGTATAACACCACTGGAATTGCGACAAAAAAGGCAAGAACCAGAGTAAGTTTAAAGGGTGTCAAAAATGGAGAAGCGACTTCTGTCGCGATCATTGTGCTATTTTCTGGCAAGTGCCGTAATAAAGGTTCAGCGAGCAGCGTGTAAAGTTCGTTGGCAAAAGGAAACATACACAAAAAGACAATTAATACAGCAACCAGGATTCTAATCAGCCGGTCTCGAAGTTCTATTAAGTGAGAAACGAAAGTTTGTTCGTCAGCGGGAGCCTTTGGGTTATTGGTCATTCTGCTGGGCGGATGTCTTTATTGTTGAATTTTTCTTGTTAGAGTTTTTTATAGAATCCCTTTTTGCAGAATTCTTTTTTACAGAATTCTTTTTTGCAGAATCCTTTTTTAAAGAATCAAAGTTAGCGGAATCAGATTTTTTAGAATGGGTGTTTGTACCAGCCTTGGTTTTTGCTTTGGATTTTATTTTTTTTGAATTGCTTGTGTTTTTACTTGTGTTTTTATTAGTAATTGTGCTGGCAGTTTTGTTCGTCGTTTCGTCGTTTGTTTGTCCTCCGATTGGAATTGTTTTTTGTAGTTCACTAACGATGTCACTGTTTTTTATAATATTTTTTTGCTCTTCTAAAAGTTTTTTTAATTCATCTGCCCGGTTCAGTTCTTGATTTATATCTGCTTGCACTGATCCGATTAAGCGTTTTCCTTTGCCAATCCAGGCCCCGACGTTACGGGCCACGCCAGGTAATTTTTCCGGGCCAATAACAATAAGTGCGATGACGCCTATAATTGCAATTTCCCAGAAACCAATATCGAACATGCTATGTATTTATTAGACGGAGGTACTAGATTAAGGTTAAGTTTTCTTCTCATCTTTAGAAGATGCCTCTTTTGACACCTCTTGTGGAGAGCCTTGTGAAGCGTCTTGTGAAGAGACTTCCCCCTCGATGACTCGCTCGCTGTTTTGCTCGCTTAGTTTGTCCGGATCGCTGTCTGTTTTTTCATTTTCGTTGTCTTTTATCGATCTCTTAAATGTTTTGATTGCGCCACCGAGGTCACCACCGATATTGCGCAATTTTTTTGTACCAAATAATAAAATGACAATCGCTAAAACGATTAATAATTGCGTAATACTAATACCCATATTTAAATCTCCAAGTAATTAAAATCCTGGCAGTTGTTTGCCGCCCAAAAGATGAATATGCAAGTGAAAAACAACTTGTCCACCTTCTTCGCCAGTATTTACTATTGTTCGAAAACCGCCCGCTAATCCCTGCTTTTTGGCAAGCTTAGGCAATAACAACATCATGTGTGAAATAAGTGCATGATGTGATTCATCCATGTCATTCAGACTTTCAATATGTAACCTGGGCACGATCAACAGATGTGTTGGTGCACACGGGTTAATGTCTTTGAAAACCACCACTTTGTCATCTTGATATACCTGATCTGATGGCAGTTTACCCTCGACAATTTTGCAAAACAGACAATCAGTCATGTTGCTCTCTGCACGCTTTTTCTATTAAGCCGGAGGTGCCAAAACGCCGTTGTAGTTCTTGTAAAACATCATCAGAATCAAGACCCTGCTGCTTAAGCATAACAAGCGTATGAAACCATAAATCGGCCGTTTCATAAATAATCTTAGACGAATCTCCGTCTTTTACAGCCATCACCGTTTCGGTCGCTTCTTCGCCAATTTTTTTCAAAATGGCGTTAGTGCCTTTCGCATAAAGACGGGCAACATACGATTTATGCGGATTTTCCGATTTGCGCTGTTCCAGAATTAAATCGAGTTGTTTAAGTATGTCGTTCATTGCTTATATATATCCGCAGGATCTTTCAAAACTGGATCAATATTTGTCCAATTTTTGTTTTCCAGGCGCTGAAAAAAACAATTGTGACGGCCAGTATGACACGCAATGCCGCCTAATTGCTCCACTTTGATTAGAATAACATCATCATCGCAATCCAGACGAATTTCTTTGATAATTTGGCTGTGACCGGATTCTTCACCTTTTCGCCACAGACGTTGCCGTGAGCGTGACCAATAAATAGCCTTACCTTCTTTAGTGGTTAATGCCAGAGATTCCCGGTTCATCCAGGCGAGCATGAGCACTTGGCCCGTGGATTCCTCCTGAGTGATGACCGGAACCAGGCCGTCTTTAGTCCATTGTATTTTGTCTAGCCAGTCAGTATGCATTTGCTCAATCAATCCTCATTTCAATACCGCTTGCGGCCATGTATTTTTTTGCTTGTTGAACGGTGTATTCGCCGAAATGAAAAATACTTGCAGCTAAAACAGCATCACAATGCCCTGCTTTTACACCTTCAGCCAAATGCTCAAGATTACCGACACCCCCTGATGCGATAACAGGTACGCTGACAGCATCGCAGATTGTTCGGTTGAGTTCATTATCGAAACCAGATTTTGTGCCATCACGATCCATGCTGGTGACCAGTAATTCTCCTGCACCATATTCAGCCATTTTAATCGCCCATAGAATCGCATCAATACCTGTTGCCCTGCGGCCGCCATGTGTGAAAATTTCCCATCGTAACGGTTGTTCGGCGCTGTTAACGCGTTTTGCGTCAATGGCGACAACAATACATTGCGAGCCAAATTTTTCTGAGGCCTGTTTTACAAACTCAGGGTTTGAGACAGCCGCTGTATTGATCGCTACTTTGTCTGCACCTGCATTGAGCATTCTTCTTATGTCCGTTACTTTACGGATGCCGCCACCGACCGTCAGCGGTATAAAAACGCTGCCGGCGACTTCTTCAACGACATGGACCAGGGTTTCGCGATTGTCTGAACTCGCGGTAATGTCGAGAAAGGTAATTTCATCTGCACCCTGTTCGTCGTAGCGTCGGGCAATTTCTACCGGATCCCCCGCATCCCGGATATCGACAAATTGAACGCCTTTGACGACACGTCCGTTGTCAACATCCAGGCAAGGTATTATACGTTTAGCGAGTCCCACGAGTATTAACGATTCCCTAGTTTATCTGCTAATTTTTGTGCTTCAAAAAAATCCAGGCTGCCTTCATAAATTGCTCGTCCGGTAATTGCGCCGACTATACCAGCGTTTTCAACGGCACAAAGTGATCGAATATCGTCAAGATTTGTGATGCCACCCGAGGCAATGATAGGAATATTGACCGCTTCCGCTAACGCCACGGTCGATTCAATATTTACACCGGTTTGCATACCATCGCGACTGATATCAGTATATATAATAGCTTCGACACCATCGTGCTCAAACATGGTCGCCATGTCGATTACATTGTGTGTCGATATACTGGCCCAACCATCTGTTGCTACTTTGCCTTGTTTCGCATCCAGGCCAACGATAACATGACCTGGAAATGCTGTGCAGAGTTGCGCAACAAATTCCGGTGATTGCACGGCCTTGGTGCCTATAATAGCGTAACTTACACCAGCATCAAGATAGGCCTGCACAGTGTCTTTTTCTCTTATTCCGCCACCTACTTGTATGGGTACATTGGGAAATGTTTTACAGATCTGACGAATAATGCCGCTGTTTTCCGGTTTTCCTGCAAACGCGCCATTGAGATCGACCAGGTGTAGTCTTTTTGCGCCCGCATCAATCCATTTTCCGGCCATTGTTACCGGGTCATCTGAATATACGGTGTCATCATCCATGCGTCCTTGACGAAGTCGAACACATTTTCCATCCTTTAGATCAATTGCGGGTATCAGTAGCATTATAAATCTCGCATTTCCTCTTCTATAGTAAGCATTTTTAGGTAAGCCTTTGTTTTTTTTTGTTTCGCATCGTTTTGTATTGTTAGGAATTTCCATCCCAATGGATGAAATTTTCATACAACTTTAAGCCGCGGTGCTGGCTTTTTTCCGGGTGGAACTGTACAGCAAAAATATTTTCATGTGCCACAGCAGAAGTAAATTTTACGCCATAGACTGTCGATGCCGCTTCGTGGTTATTATCAGCGGCACTAACATAATAACTGTGGACAAAGTAAAATCGTGAGTCTTGCTCAATGTCTTCCCATAAAGGGTGCGCACTGGTTTGAGTCACGTTGTTCCAGCCCATATGGGGTACTTTTAAGTGTTCATTTATATTCGAAGAGTTTGCGTCCGTCAAATTGCTATCAAATAATTCAACACGCCCTGGTAAAATATTCAGGCAATCTACGCCATTATTTTCCGCACTATGTTCCATCAGTGCTTGCATACCAACACATACACCAAGAAATGGTTTGCTTTTTGATACTTCTTGAATAACGCTATGCAATTCCAGTCGTTTGATTTCCCCGATACAATCACGTATGGCGCCGACGCCGGGTAATACAACGCGATCTGCGGCCAATATTTCCTTTTTCGCATGTGTAACGATAACTTTGCAATTGCCTGGTGCATGTTCTATCGCTTTTGCAACTGAATGCAGGTTGCCCATGCCAAAATCTATTACTGCAATGGTGTTCATGTGCTGAGATTAGTTTCTGTAAGTTAGTTACTAAATTAGTTACAGGCTGCCTTTCGTGGAAGGCATGGCGCCTTGCATGCGTGGGTCAAATTCAACGGCCATACGTACAGCGCGACCAAACGCCTTGAAAATTGTTTCAGCGATGTGATGGGCGTTGTTGCCGCGTATACAATCAATGTGAAGACTTGCCTTTGCATGATTGCTGAATCCCTGGAAGAATTCATGAATCAAATCCACATCAAATTCACCAACGTGCGAACGCGGGTAATCCGCGTGGTATTCCAGCCCCGGTCGTCCGGAGAAATCAATAACAACGCGAGATAAAGCTTCATCCAGCGGCACATAAGCATGACCATAACGACGTATACCTGTTTTGTCGCCCAGTGCCTTGTTAAAGGCCTGACCTAATGTGATGCCAATGTCTTCCACTGTGTGGTGAGCATCAATATGCAGATCACCGGCCGCTTTGATATCCATTTCTATTAAACCATGGCGTGCGATTTGATCAAGCATATGTTCCAGAAACGCGATACCGGTGTTCAGGGTTGCACTGGTATTGCCATCCAGATTAATGCTGACGTCTATTTGTGTTTCTGACGTTTTGCGGCTGACTGTCGCTTTACGTGCACTCATTCATTTCTCCTGCCCATTTCGAAAGCCGATAACAAACCAAGACGGCTATTGAAACTAGACTTGAACTTCTATATTTAAAACCAATATACTTAAAAACCAAATTTGATATTACGCTTGTGACTGTATGATACCTGATAATGCAAGCAAAAAGCGCTTATTTTCTTCTGCGGTGCCGACGGTTACACGCAGGCAGTCACGCAGCAAACTGTTGGTGGAACCCAGGTTTTTAATCAAAATTCCGTCCGACTTAAGGGCATCAAAAATCAGGTTGGATTTTCCCTTTGGTGTGCGGAACAAAATAAAGTTTGCGCTGCTGGGGTAGGCGATTATGCCCTCTATTTTATTCAGCTGTTGAAACATTTGGTCTCTGTTGTCGCATATTTTTTCAGATTGTTGAGTAAACAGGGTGCCGTGATTTAATGCGAATTCAACACTTTTTTGTGTCAATACATTTATATTATAGGGTAACCTAATTTTATCAAACTCGGATATCCATTTTTTGTGGCCTGCAAGCAGGCCTAATCGTAGTCCGGCCAGACCCATTTTTGATACGGTACGCATCACCAGCAGGTTGTTATGTTGACTTAAGTTATTCATAAAGCTGCAATTGGCAAAAGCGTGGTAAGCTTCGTCGATAACAATCAGGCCATCGCTGATTGCCAATATCTCCAAAATATCTTCTCTTTTGAAAAGATTGCCGCTTGGGTTGTTGGGGTAAGCGATAAATAGGACTGCAGGGCGATGT
>VAPL010451134.1_pt1 | contig 18237 bp, 15 predicted proteins | sample 3395061 | NCBI WGS metagenome assembly VAPL01 (sample SAMN08290444, study PRJNA428436) | hydrothermal vent metagenome | isolation source: Deep-sea hydrothermal vent chimney 2 | place: Pacific Ocean: Juan De Fuca Ridge | depth 2182 m m | reverse complement strand
GGTGTTGGTGTGATGGGGTTCTGGTGGGGGCAATCCATCCAGTCTTCTGATCGACTAACCGCTGTTCATCAGGAAATTGAGGTGCAGCGAGAGTTAATAAACCAGATTCGCTTTAATGCACAAGCTGATCTTGATGCTCTGGCCGCTCGATTAGGTCAAATTCAGGCGCATGCCACCCGTTTAAATGCTTTGGGGCAAAAGTTAATTCATGTAGCCAAACTGGATGCGGGTGAATTTAATTTTGAACAGTCACCCGGTATGGGCGGGCCTGATGATGTGGATGCTGCTGTAACTTTAGATTTTGGTAGTGAGATTGATAATGTTATTTCAGAATTAGAAGACCGAGAGCAACAGCTCAGTGTATTAGAAAATATTCTTATTAGTAGCCATATGGAAGATGAAGTGTTTCCAGAAGGTCGTCCTATAAAGCGAGGCTGGATTTCTTCCTATTATGGTATGCGAACAAACCCATTTACGGGCAAGTTGCAATTTCATAAAGGTATGGATTTTGCCTCAAAATCAGGTAGCAAAATTCTAAGCGTTGCAGGCGGTGTAGTAACCTGGTCTTCTAAACGATATGGTTATGGTAATCTTGTAGAAATTAACCATGGCAATGGTTATGTCACACGCTATGGGCATAATAAGGAAAACCTGGTTCAGGTAGGTGATACGGTTAAAAAAGGGCAAATTATCTCACTTATGGGGTCTACAGGGCGTTCAACAGGGCCGCATGTGCATTTTGAAGTGTTGAAGAATGGTCGTCAGATCAATCCTCATAAATTTGTTCAGAAGCGTTAGACTGAAAAAATCTTAAATATTCTTCCAGATTTCGCCTTTCTCCACTTAAGTCAATAGCCTTTCTCAGGCATAATACGCACACCTAGAAAAAGCAGTTGGCCATGTACATATAACACAGGCTCTTAATTCGCCGAATTATATGAAAATAAGCTGTCTTTATGCTCTGTACGCGCCTCTAATTATTTTCAGGTTATTTTTGTATATTTATTTTAAGCCAAAGGATTCACCATGGTAGCCAAGTTGCTGCGCAAAGTTTTTGGTAGTCGTAATGATCGCCAGGTTAAGAAGTTTCGCAAAATTGTTACACGCATTAATAAATTTGAGCCAGACCTTGAAGTATTGAGCGATGAAGAACTTGCTGCGAAAACACAGGAATTTCGTCAGCGTTTTGAAAAGGGCGAAACACTGGATGATTTATTACCCGAAGCCTTTGCTGCTGTTAGAGAGGCGGGTCGTCGTGCTCTCAATATGCGTCATTTTGATGTGCAGATGATTGGTGGCATTGTTTTGCACAAAGGCAATATTGCTGAAATGCGTACCGGCGAAGGTAAAACCCTGGTAGCAACTCTTGCTGCTTACTTAAATGCGATTCCAGGAACGGGCGTTCATGTTATTACTGTAAATGATTATCTGGCACAGCGTGATTCAGAATGGATGGGCAAGCTTTATACATTCTTAGGTATGAGTGTTGGTGTTGTCATTAGTGGCATGGATTCAGAGACTAAAAAACAGGCCTATGCTGCGGACATTACTTACGGTACAAATAATGAATATGGCTTTGATTATCTTCGTGACAATATGGCTTTTTCTGCTGAAGATAAAGTTCAGCGTGAATTAAATTTTGCCATTGTTGATGAGGTTGATTCGATACTTATTGATGAAGCGCGTACGCCACTTATTATTTCTGGTCCAACCAGTGATAATTCCGAATTGTATGTAAAATTTAACCAGCTGGTTAAAGAACTTAAAGTTGCTGCAGATGAAGAGTCTGAAGGTGATTATGTCATTGATGAGAAAAATAAAAATATTCATATGACAGAAGATGGTCATGAACACGTAGAACAACTGCTGGTTCGTGATGGCATTCTAGAAGCTAATGATAGTTTATACAGTGCAGCGAATATTAGTCTTGTTCACTATTTAAATGCAGCAATACGTGCCGATGTTATTTTTCAGAAAGATGTTCATTACATAATACAGGACGGTAAAATTGTTATTGTTGATGAGTTTACCGGGCGTACAATGGAAGGTCGTCGTTGGTCAGATGGTTTGCATCAGGCAATAGAAGCGAAGGAAGGCGTGTCTATAGAAAATGAAAATCAGACATTAGCCTCAATTACATTCCAGAATTATTTTCGTCTTTATAATAAATTATCTGGCATGACCGGAACAGCGGATACAGAAGCTTTTGAGTTCCAGTCTATTTACGGTCTGGAAGTTATGGTTATTCCTACCAATGTAGATGTGGCACGAAAAGATCATGGTGACTTAATCTTTCTGACGCAACAGGAAAAATTTGAAGCCATTGTAGAAGATATTAAAGACTGTCAGCAACGAAAGCAGCCTGTGTTAGTTGGTACTGCCTCTATCGAGGCATCTGAACTTTTATCTGATTTATTAAATAAAGGTAATATCAAGCATAATGTTTTAAACGCCAAACAGCATGAACGTGAGGCGCATATTATTGCTGAAGCAGGCAGCTCTGGTGCAGTGACTATAGCAACTAATATGGCGGGTCGTGGTACTGATATTGTGTTGGGTGGTAATTTAGATGTTGAGCTTGAAAAAATATCAGATGCAGGTGAAGAAGAAAAACAGAAATTAAAAGCAGACTGGGATCAGCGTCATCAGGCAGTATTAGATGCGGGTGGTTTGCATGTAGTCGGCAGTGAGCGTCATGAGTCACGTCGTATTGATAACCAGTTGCGTGGTCGTTCAGGGCGACAGGGTGATGCAGGTTCAACACGATTTTATCTATCATTAGAAGATGATTTGATGCGCATATTTGCATCAGATCGTGTTTCTGGTTTAATGAAAAAACTGGGTATGGAAAAAGGCGAATCAATTGAGCATCCGTGGGTATCTCGTGCCATTGAAAATGCGCAACGCAAAGTAGAAGGTCATAACTTCGATATTCGAAAGCAGTTACTTGAATATGATGATGTAGCGAATGATCAGCGTAAAGTTGTTTATGGTCAGCGTAATGAAATGATGCTGGAAGATGATATATCTGAAATCATTGAATCAATACGTGAAGATGTAGTTGAAACTCTGTTTGCAAATTATATCCCTGCAGGAAGTCTTGAGGAGCAATGGAATACGGAAGGATTACAGATAAATCTTGAAGAAGAATTTGCTATCAGTGCGCCTGTTCAGAAATGGCTTGATGAAGATGATAATCTTAATGAAGAAACATTGCGTCAGAAAATACTCGATGAAATTATAAAAGTATGTAAAGAGAAAGAAGAAATTATTGGTGCTGAAGAAATGCGCCGTTTTGAAAAATATGTATTGCTTCAGGTATTAGATAATCACTGGAAAGAACATCTGGCTGCAATGGATTATCTTCGCCAAAGTATTCACTTGCGCGGTTATGCACAGAAAAATCCCAAGCAGGAATACAAACGTGAATCGTTTGAAATGTTTACAGAAATGCTAGAAAGGATTAAGCAGGAAGTTGTATCCATGATATCAAAAGTACAGCTTCGTTCAGAAGAAGAAATGGCGGCGCTTGAGCAGGCGCAGCAAACTCCTGTTGAAATGAATTATGAACATGCAGATATTGATGCTATGCAGGAAGAGGCCGGAGCAGAAGAAGAGCAGGAGCATCATCAGCCTTATGTTCGCCAGGATAAGAAAATTGGTCGAAATGACCCCTGTTATTGTGGCTCAGGTAAAAAGTTTAAACAGTGTCATGGGAAGTTGTCTTAACTATTATTTTGTTATAAAAATATGGCAGTTAATTTAAAAGAACCAGAACAACTCTTACCTGTAAAAGGCATTCGAAGCGCGGCAATCTCCGCAGGTATAAAATCTTCAGGGGCAAAAGATCTTGTCTTGTTCGAGATGGCTAGCGGCAGTCGTTGCTCTGCTGTATTTACAAAAAATGCATTTTGTGCGGCCCCCGTCACTGTTGCCCGAAATCATTTATCTAAAATATCTCCACGTTATTTACTTATTAACTCTGGCAATGCGAATGCAGGTACAGGACAGCAGGGCATGGACGATGCTTTAATGAGTTGTCAGTTAGTTGCAGATAAAAAACATTGTGATTTAACGGAAGTGTTACCTTTTTCCACAGGTGTTATTGGTGAGAATTTACCAATGGAAAAGTTCTCTCAAAATATTTCTGAGCTTTGTTCCAGCTTAAAAGAAGATGCCTGGCTTGATGCGGGGCGAGGCATTATGACAACAGACACATTGTTAAAAGGTGTTTCTAAACAAATTAATCTTGATGGTAAAAAAGTAACAATTACAGGTATAACTAAAGGCTCAGGCATGATCCGCCCAAACATGGCAACCATGCTGTCTTTTATTGCAATGGATGCAGCTGTTTCACAAAAAATGCTTAATCAATGTTTGCAGTCTGCAGTAAAAAGTTCGTTTAATTCTATTACCGTTGATGGTGATACATCCACTAATGATGCCAGTGTTTTGCTAGCAACAGGCCAGTCAGGTGCAAAAGAAATTATAAGTGATAGTGAGCAATACAAACAGTTACTCGATGCTGTTACTGAAGTGTGTGAGTATCTTGCCCAGGCGATTATTCGTGATGGCGAAGGCGCTACTAAATTTATTACTTTAGATATTGTAAATGCAAAAACAGAACAGGATGCACGTGATGTCGCTTATACCATTGCTCATTCCCCTTTGGTAAAAACAGCATTGTTTGCCAGTGATCCAAACTGGGGGAGAATTCTGGCAGCAGTAGGGCGTTCTGGTGTTGATATGGATATAAATCAAATAGAAATTTATCTTGGTGATATCTGTATTGTAAAAAATGGTGGTCGAGATCAGAACTATACAGAAGAGCAGGGACAGAAAGTAATGTCTGAAGATGAAATCACTATTACAGTTGATATGAAAAATGGAAATACATCTGCCTGCATATGGACCAGTGACTTATCTTATGACTATGTAAAAATTAATGCAGAATACCGAACTTAAGGTATGCCAGATAAGATCGTCCATGTTGCTGTAGCTGCAATAGTAAATAAGAATCAGCAGGTATTAATTGCTAAAAGACCTGATCAAGTTCACCAGGGTGGTTTCTGGGAATTTCCTGGCGGTAAAGTTGAAGCGGAAGAAAATGTGCTTCAGGCATTAAGTCGTGAAATAAAAGAAGAACTGAATATAGAAATAACTCGTCCAGTTCCTCTTATTAGAATAAAACATCAATATGCTGATAAATCAGTATTGCTGGATGTCTGGCTCATACGAGAGTATTCAGGGGTTCCTCAAGGTATGGAAGGACAGCCCGTCTGCTGGCAAAGTATTTCTGATTTAAATCCTGCTAAATTTCCGGAGGCTAATATGTCTATTATAAAAGCACTTCAGTTACCGGGCTTTTATATGATTACAGGGAAGTTTAATTCTCAGGATAATTTTAAAGAAAAGCTTAAATCCGCATTGAAAAAGAGTACGCGAATTGTACAGTTAAGATGTAAGAATATGGATGACATGGCTGAGTATATTGAATATGCCAGAATAGCAAAGTCTATTTGTGATCAATATGATGCAATACTTTTATTAAATACTTCGGTTGATGTATTCAATCAGTCAGAAGCAAATGGGCTGCATTTAAATAGCCAGGCACTGTTTGAATATAGCGAAAGACCTGTTAATAAAGAAAAATTATTATCAGTTTCATGTCATAACGAATCTGAAATGAAACAGGCTGAGAAGTTAGGCGCGGATATTTTATTATTGTCTCCTGTAAAAGAAACATCGAGTCACCCTGGTGTGCCGGGTATTGGATGGGAAAAGTTTTCTTCTTTAGCTCAGCAGGTTAGTTGCCCTGTCTATGCTCTGGGCGGGATGAGTGTTTCTGATTTTAATGATGCAAAACAATCTGGCGCACAGGGTATTGCTGCTATTTCTTCTCTGTGGATTAATTCGGTGTAGTGAAAAATAAATATATTCTAATTGTTTTTCTGCTGGTTTTTATTGCTTCATATTACTTTGGGCAGTTATTGCGAAGCCAGGAAAATAGCTCTATTGAATTGAAAAAAATGGATTATGATTTATGTGATCCATCATTATCTATATGTGTTATGAGCTATCTAAGTTATCAGGTGAAATTTAAATTTAAGAAAAAGCCATCCGCATTAAAACCATTTATGATTTATGTTGAGATTTCTGATAATGATATTGAAGATATTCTGGTTGATTTTAGAATGGAAAATATGGATATGGGAATGAATGTAATTCATTTAAGCAAAATGGCTAGTAATAGCTGGTCTGGAGAAGCTGTTTTACCTGTTTGTAGCTTAGGAAGAAATGACTGGATAAGTCGTTTAAAAATAAGAGCTAATAATGTTCAATGGTATGCGGATTTTTTATTTCAACAAAAATAAATTTTAATAAAACCAGCCTAATTCTAACCATGCTTAATCAGAGTATCCCTGGGTATTTAAAGAACACAACAGGCTAACTTAAATTTAATATTCTGATTTACCTGTTCTGAGCGATGAGCAGGGTTGTGTGATTTAAGAAAACGAATAGAGAAACGGTGTTTTCCTGCACTAATTTCAGGAAAAATATTTGAGTCGCCGTTTAGTGTTACGCGGATAAGCAGGCATTGTTGATTACTTTCAATGTTTTTCTGATAAAAACCGTTTTCAGCCACTTCATCGATAGAGTCATGACTGTCACGGATTACCTGTAATATTAATTTAATTGCTTCCTGGAGCGCCAGAAAAGGTGTAAACCATTCTTCAAGAATGGCTCTTCTATGTTCATAAGATTGATTAAGCCAGTGAGAGTAAACGGGTAAATCAAAATCACATAAACCACCCGGTACGGTAATCCTTTGTCGAATGGCATTTAATAATTCATTTTGTTGTAGATTCTGACCAATATTTCCCTGAATGGCATGGAGGTTATGAATGCATTCTTTCTGTTTGTCGATAAGTATGCTTAAGCGACCATGATTGATATCAGGAATTTCAATAAATGTATTTAAGTTAATATTTTGTCTTTCCAGTTCTTTAATAGTTTCTCGTCTTATATCTCCACGACCAACCATGCCAAGAATATCGATAACAGCTTTGAGAGCGCTGTGAGTATCCCATGCAGAGTCATGAGAAAGGTGTTGCTCAAACTGGCTAAATAAATGTTCAAGACGCAGAAATGTACGAATGCGTTCATTTAGCGGTTGTTCAAAAATAAGTTGATTGGTCATACTGTTAGAAGTTGCTATATAAAACGATCCCAATTGTGACACAAATTTTACAAAAACAGTAATTTAAGCCGTATTAGAAGCTAAATCCAGGTATTTTTTATGCAAAATTGTGACCTGATTCTTTAGTTGTTCAATGCTGTCATTGTTGTTAATAATGTCATTGGTATTTTGTTGCTTAATTTTTCGAGGAGTTTGTGTGCTGATAATAGACAGTATTTGTTGCTCAGGTCTCTGGTCGCGTTGTTTTACCCTTTTTATCTGGGTTTCAACAGGACAATCGATTAATAATATTCTATCAACAAGTTCTGCCTGTCCTGTTTCAAAAAGCAATGGAATAACGACAATGCAATAAGGTGAAGACAGGTTTTTTATTTTAGTTAGTATTTTCTGACGAATTTCAGGATGAAGAATATCTTCCAGTTTTTTTCTGGCATCACTGTTTTTGAATGTAATGTCAGCCAGTTTTTTACGGTCTAACTCGTTATTGTTTTTCAGTACCGATTGACCAAATGCTTTAACTATTTTTTTTAATGATTCCTGACCGGGTTCAACGAGTTCTCGTGCAATGATATCTGTATCAATAACAGGAACAGCAAGCTCAGAAAAAAGATCGGAAACAGTGGTTTTACCGCTGCCAATACCACCGGTTAAACCAATGATAAGCATGGGTTTAGAAAGGGCCTAACCAGGCTTTGGTTATTGCATCACCCCAAAGTAGAGCGATCCAGCCTGCGATTGCCAGATAAGGACCAAAGGGAATAGGAATGCTTTTATCATGTCGAGCAAAAATAATCATAGCGATACCTATTATTGCACCAACAAAAGATGAAAGCACAATAATAAGTGGTAAAACTTTCCATCCCATCCATGCACCAAGAGCGCTTAATAATTTAAAATCGCCATAGCCCATGCCTTCTTTGCCGGTTAGTATTTTAAATAAATGGTAAATAGACCATAAAGCAAGGTATCCAGATATAGCGCCTATGACTGAGGATTCCAGGTCAGTAAACAGGCCCGATATATTGCAGATAATGCCAAGCCAGAGCAGGGGGAGGGTGATGTTGTCGGGCAATAACTGTTTATGAATATCAATCATAGTTAAAGCAATTAATGACCAGGTGAGCATTAATGCTGTAACGGTTTGCCAGCTTACACCGTAATGATAAGCAATTATTATAGAAAGAATAGCGGTACTAATTTCAACTAGTGGGTATTGCAGAGATATATGTGTTCCACAGGAAGAGCATTTTCCTTTAAGAAACAGGTAGCTGATAACCGGAATGTTTTCCCAGAAACGAATTTTGTGTTGGCAGCTGGGGCATGTAGAGGCGGGAAAAGATAAATTAAACTTTTCCTGTTTGGATACTTCCAGTTCAAGGAATTCCTGGCATTGTTGTTTCCATTCTTTTTCTAGAATTACTGGTAGCCTATAAATAACAACGTTCAGGAAGCTGCCTATTGAAAGTCCTACAAATATAATGACTGTATAAAAGAACCATGGGGTAACTTGTAATGTTTCTAAAAACAACATTACCCTACAACTGATCCCATTTTGAATAGTGGTAAATACATAGATATAACAAGTCCACCCACTACAACTGCAAGGAATGCCATTATCATTGGTTCCAGCATTGCTGTTAAATTATCAACGGCAGCATCAACTTGTTCTTCATAATAATCAGCTACTTTTGACAGCATTGAATCCAGTGCTCCAGACTCTTCACCAATAGCAACCATTTGAATAACCATATTAGGAAAAAGGTCAGGGAATTGAGACAGGCTTGCCTGGAGTTGTTGGCCAGCTGAAATATCATCACGGATAACTAGTATTGCGTTTCTATATACTCGGTTACCAGAAGCTCCAGCGACAGAATCCATTGCTTCGACTAATGGAACACCGGCAGCAAACATAGTGGATAATGTTCGAGAAAAGCGAGCAATGGCTGATTTATGTGTCAGATTGGATATGACAGGTAATTTGAGTAGTAATTTATCAACATTGTTTCTTAGAGCGGGTGATCGCTTATATGCTTGCTTAAATCCTGTTATTGTGGCGATTATAATAAGAGCAATTATGTACCAGGTGTCTACCAGTGCATTAGAAATATTCATAACGAATTGAGTGAATGCAGGTAGCTCGGCACCAAAGCTGCTAAACATATCAGCAAATACTGGTACAACCCAGACTAAAAGAATAGTAGTTACAACTGCTGCAAAGATCATAACAATAGTTGGGTAGGTTAATGCTTTTTTAATTTTTAATCTTAGCTGCTCAGTTTTTTCTTTGTATGTTGCAATTTTTTCTAATAGAGTTTCTAAAGCCCCTGATTGTTCGCCTGCTTCAACCAGGTTGCAAAATAAATCATCGAAATATAGTGGGTGTTGCCTGATAGCATTGGCAAAAGTACCGCCTGCTTCCACATCATTTTTTATTGCAAATATTAGTTCACGCATGGCAGGATTTGAATGGCCTTCACCTGTTATTTCAAATGATTGAACCAGAGGAACGCCTGCTTTCATCATGGTCGCTAACTGACGACTAAAAACAGCAATGTCTTCAGTGGTTATTTTTTTGCCTCTTGCTGCTGATGATGAATTTTTCTTAACTTTTTTAGGAACAATGCCCTGTTTACGTAAATTAGCTTTTACAAAATTTATGTTTGCAGCGGACATCTGTCCTTTGACTTTTTTACCTTCTTTATTAGTGCCTTCCCAGGTAAAGGATATTTTTTTCTGAGTTTTTCGTGCTGCCATAATTAATCCTTGGTCACTCTGTTAGCTTCTTCAAGGCTTGTTACGCCTGATTTAACTTTTAATAAAGCTGATTTTCTCAGGTCAGGAACACCTTCTTTTTCTGCCTGGTCAGCAATATCTATAGCATTGCCACCTGTCATAATAATTCTACCCATCTCTTCTGATAGTGGCATAACCTGGTAAATGCCTACTCGTCCTTTATAGCCATCAGAGCACTGATCACAACCAACCGCTTTATAAAGTTTTAAATCATTAGCTACATCATCTTCTGTAAAGCCTTCTTCTAGCAAGGCCTCTTTAGGAATATCATCTTTAATTTTACAATGTTCACAAAGTCGTCGTGCTAATCGCTGTGCAATAATCAAATTAACGGCTGATGCAATATTAAAAGGAGGAACCCCCATATTAACCAGACGGGCAAGGGTTTGAGGTGCGTCATTAGTATGTAAAGTGGACATTACCATGTGACCTGTTTGTGCTGCTTTTATAGCAATTTCTGCAGTTTCAAGGTCACGAATTTCACCTACCATAATGATGTCAGGATCCTGTCTTAAAAAGGCCCGTAATGCTGTTCCAAAATCAAAGCCTACTTTAGGGTTAACATTAACCTGATTAATGCCTTCCAGGTTTATTTCTACGGGGTCTTCAGCGGTTGAAATATTGGTGTCTTCAGTATTAAGAATATTGAGTCCGGTATATAAAGAAACTGTTTTACCACTACCTGTTGGTCCGGTAACTAAAATCATGCCGTAAGGATTAGCCAGTGCATCCATATAAAGCTGCTTCTGTTCAGGTTCATAACCCAGCATATCAATACCCAGTTGAGCACTGGATGAGTCCAAAATACGTAAAACTATTTTCTCACCAAACAGTGTAGGGCAGGTATTAACACGGAAATCGATGGCTTTATTTTTAGAAATACGCATTTTTATACGTCCATCCTGTGGGATGCGTCGTTCAGCTGTATCCATGCGTGACATAACTTTAATACGGGCAGAAAGCCGACTACCCATAGCGATAGGAGGTGATGCTACTTCTCTTAATACGCCGTCAATACGCAGTCGTACTCTATAACGTTTTTCATAGGGTTCAAAATGGATATCAGAAGCCCCTTTTTTAATAGCATCCAGAAGAACTTTATTAACGAAACGAACGACAGGTGTATCATCAATCTCAGATTCATCTTCACTCTTATCTTCTTTTTCGGTATCTTCAAAATCAAGATCTTCCAGGTCATCATCTAACATGCCCGACATGGAATTATCTTCAGCTTCATTTAACAGCTTATCTATGAATTTGGATAATTTATCTGCTTCAACTAGAATCGCTTCGGTACTAATGCCTGTATGAAACTTAATTTCATCAGTGGCGATAAGATTAGTGGGGTCAGATATGGCAATGTAAAGTCTGTTTCCCCTTTTATATAAAGGCAAAGCATGATGCTTTTTAATTAGCTTATCATCGACAAGATCTTTAGGGATGGACTCAGGATCAATTGCATCCAGGTCAAGTATCGGAAGGCCAAATTCATGCCCACCAGCCATTGCTATTTTATTGGCAGGTAATTTATTGTTTTCTACTAAATACAGGGATATAGATTTCTTTTCTTTCTGTGCTGCTTCGTGAGCTGAAGTAGCGTCTTCTTCAGAAATCAGACCGTCGAGTATTAGTTTATTGAGTAGACCGCCCAGTTTCATAGTTATTGTATCTAATTGACAGTTAAAGGTATTTTATTATTGTTTATTGATAATAGCAGATTGTATTGGCGACGCTACCGATTAATTAAGTTAAATACCTAAAGCTATTAATATATATATTTTGTTATTTTAGAGTAGATAGGGTGTTCTATATGATAAATTTTAAAGGTCTAAAATAAAGTTTGTAACTGAAATTACCACCTTATATGGTGTGAGCTTAAAACCTAATTGTCAGATTGTTACAATTCTGTTGTTTTTTAACATAAATATTTATAGCTTAGGACGCGGGTATTTAGAGGGGTGTTGATTCGAGTGTGATTTTAAATTATTGATTTCAATAGTTATTTACATTGTTTTTTATAGTTTCCTGAGATTGGCATGAGCTCTGCTACACTCTTATTAACCTCAAAATAGAGAGGCTGGATAATTTTTGCAAAAAAGCAGCATATATTTTTTGCACAATCTCTAACTCAATTTCTCAGCAAGGAGAATAACTATGAATAATATTCAATCAGCAGCCCAAAAGGGTTTTACATTAATCGAATTAATGATCGTTGTAGCGATTATTGGTATTCTGGCAGCAGTGGCTGTTCCAGCATATAGAGACTATGTTGCTATTTCTCATGGTGGTGCCGCAATGGGTGGTTTGCAAAATTATGTGGGTAAAGCTGCGGCTTGTATTAACACAGGTTTTGGGTGTGATCAGGGAAATGGTATAAATAATGATGTTAATGGTGTAGCTGATTTGACAGCAACGGCCACATTTGCTGCGGCTGCAGCTGGAAACTTAACCTGGAATGATGGTACTTGTGCGGTTACAGCAGCATTTGATAATTCTGGTGGTGCTACATATACAGCAGCGACTAATGATACTAATGCCGCTACTCTTTTGCAATGCCAGGATGGTGCTGGTTTATAATAGTAACCAGTTTGATTGTTAAAATAAAAACCCCGCTATAGTATGCGGGGTTTTTGTATTTGGTCAGACTATTAATTATGATATAAAAATATAAATTTTATATCATACTATATATTCTAAAATTGAAAGTGCCGTAAAAATGCTAAACTTGAGTGAAAATAATCGACATGTATTATACATTGGATTTATTTTTTTCTTTTACTATATTTTACTAGCGATTATAGCTTTATATCCCACGTACTCGCTTGATGCATATTGGCATCTTCAAATGGGAAAAGATTTTCTGGACAATGGATTGTCTCCCTGGGTTGATCATTATAGCTTTACCTTTCAGGGTAAAGAAATATCTACAGTTCCTGCTTTATTCCAGATAATTCTGCATGTTTTTGTGTCCGTTTTTAATGAAAATAATGGTTTTTACTTTTTTAAGATATTTTATATAACCTTATTTATGCTTGTCCTTTACAAGTATTTTAGGCAAATAAGGGCTTCATGGTTTGTTGTTTTTTTAGTGCTTCCTTTTGTAGTCTATCTTGCGAGTCTCCGGTTAATGATCAGGCCTGAGGTGTTATCAAATGTACTAATGGTTATATGTCTTGTGCTTTATCTAAGGGCGCAGAAATCCTTTGCGACAAAGGAACTTTTATTTATTTGTTTATTGCTGCTTTTTTGGGTGAATTATCATTCACCTATTTTTGGTTACATTATAGTTTTTGGCTTATTCTTTGAAAAAGCCGTTAATAAAATAATTCATGGTGATGAAAGCTTTAGCTGGCTTAAATGGTTTTTATGGGGTGTACTTATTTTTGTAATAGGTTTTATGAGACATGGTGGCCAGCATTTTCTTGTGACAATATTTTCTGTATTTACAGATGATTTCGGTAAATATACGCTGGAATATAGGCCTACGTATGACGTATATTCAACAAATAAAGTGGTTTATCTTTCGTGGGTATTGTCGTTTTATGTTGCAGTCTGGTCTTTAGTAAAAAAACAATACGGATTTGCGTTTATCGTGATGTTGTTGACTTATTTTTCATGGTCAACGTCACGGCTAATAGCATCAACTTCTATTGTTAATTTTTGTATTTTAGCGTATTTTCTTGGGCAAATTTCCTGGTCAAGGTTTCAGTTGTACTTTAGTCCTTTGCGTCGAAATGTTTTGTTGTTTATATCTGTTTCCATGTCTTTGCTAAGTTCGTACTATATTGTTAAATTTTCTATTGCATCTTTTGATATGCATAAAAATGAATATTCTTTTCATGAAAAAAAATACCCTGTACAAGTTGCTGATTATCTAAAACGTTACCAAAATGGGGGTAATATATTGAATTTTATGGGGGGCGGCGGCTATCTTATTAATAAGCTAGCACCCGAATTTAAAGTATATTTTGATGGTCGAACTAATATTTTATACCCCATTGAATTTGTAAAGCATAATATTGATATGCTTAATAGTCCTGATGTTCTTAAAAAAGAAATAGAAAATAATGATATACAATATGCTGTTTATAAGAATTCACCATATAGGCTGTTGTCATTTAAGGATAATGACAAGCTGGATTTGAATTTTGCTGATGAGAATTTCCTGCTTTTTTCTGAAAATAAAGAAATATCCTTTCCTCTTGCTAGTAAGCTAATGGTATTGCCTATGTGTTGGGGAGAGCAATTAGCTTCTGGTATTAAAAGTGAGATTTTACTGGCTGAAAAAATATTTAGTACTGATACCTATGCATTAAAATCAATTTTAGTTTTTATAAAGGATTATACATCGCATGAAAGCAAGAAGGATTTTCTAGACTCACTGAATTTAAAAAAATTACCGTTGGATAGTAGTCGGCGCTTGGCAGCCTATATGGCGTTAAATTCACAAAATTATAAAAATTCTATAACTCTTTTTTCATCAATTAAACGTCAGAATGATTATGATTTTTTAATGATGGCGTATTCTCTGATAAAAGAGAAAAATTATTCTGATGCAGAAGGTGTTCTGTATTATTTTTATACGTTTAATAAGTTTGTTAGTAAGCGCAAAGTGGCCTATGATAAAATTTATATTTTTTCTCAACTTCTGGATATAATCAAACAGGAGGCTGAATTAAATAGATTTTTGCCTTCTTATCAGAGTGAATTAGAAGAAAAGCTTGCCAAAGTGAATTATAGAAGCAAGCTATCTGTAGACTACATTGTACCCTATAGCGGTGATTGTGAAAATATTTTTAATAAAAAGATATTTTGAATATTCTTTTTATTATTTAAGATGGATTTAATTCAGTCTTTTTCATTAATATGATTTATCAATATGTGGAACAATATAATGAATAGCGTGCATATTTCTGTTGTTGTCCCTGTTTATGGTTGTAGTAAGTGCTTGCATGTTCTTTATCAAAGACTAAGAACAACATTATCAAAAATAACAGATGATTTTGAAATAATAATGGTGAATGATGCAAGCCCTGATGATGCATGGGATGTTATTAAAACTCTTGCTTATGATGACAAAAGAGTTAGAGGTATAAATCTTTCTCGTAATTTTGGGCAGCATAAAGCGATTACAGCGGGTCTTGATTTTGCGGCAGGGGAATGGGTTGTTGTCATGGATTGTGATTTGCAAGATCGTCCTGAAGAAATAGTAAAATTATATAATAAAGTGAATGAAGGTTATGAAATTGTCTTTGGTCGAAGAATAGAAAGAAAAGATTCTTTTTTTAAACGATTAAGTTCGACAATTTTTTATAAAATTTATGATTATTTTACAGAAAGTAAGGTTGATGCTTCTGTAGCAAACTTTAGTATTATTTCATTTAAAGTGGTTGAAAAATTAAGGATGCTGAAAGAACAGCATCGTTCATATCCTTTGTTTGTTAACTGGGTTGGCTTTAAGCGTGTAAATATTGATGTTGAGCATGCGCAGCGAGAGGAAGGCCGAACATCATATACCTTTAGAAAATTACTTGATTTAGCTATTGATGGTATTGTCTCCCAATCAAATAAACCATTAAGACTTTCTATTAAGTTTGGGTTTATATTGTCATTTTTATCTCTACTTTATGCGTCTTTGCTGGTTGTTCGTTATTTTCTCTTCTATATACCTGTTGAAGGCTGGACAAGTGTAATTGTGTCTATTTACTTTATAGGTGGCTTGTTGTTTGCGAATTTAGGTATATTAGGTTTGTATATTGGAAAATCTTTTGATGAGTCAAAAAGTAGGCCGCTGTACTTAATTGAAGAGACTACCTTTAAAGAGGAATGATGAATGGCTTACCATACGCAGTTAGAGCTTGAAGATATGGGGTTTAAACGTATAGGCACGAACGTTAAGATAAGTGTTAGCGCAAATATTTATAATTGTGAGGAAATCGAAATTGGTGATAATTCTAGAATTGATGATTTTTGTGTGATTTCTGGCAATATTAAAATTGGTAGAAATGTACACGTCACACCGCAATGCTTAGTTGCTGGTGGTGAAAAAGGGATTGTATTTGAAGATTTTACTACTATTGCATATGGAGTACAGGTCTTTACACAATCAGATGATTATAGTGGCAGAACAATGACTAATTCAACAATACCAGAGAAATATAAAGATATAAGCAAGAAAAAAGTGACGATTGAAAAACACTCAATTGTTGGTGCAGGTAGCATCATCATGCCTGGAATAACTTTATCAGAAGGCACTTCAATAGGTGCGATGTCATTAGTGTTAGAGGATACATTGCCATGGAGTATTTATGTAGGATCTCCAGCCAGGAAAAAAAAGGCTAGAAGTAAAGACCTGTTAGTCTTAGAGCAGCAATACATGAATGAGTCAATGGATGTTAAGTGAGTAATATATTTGTTAGCATTAATGAATAGGGATTCACTTATACAAATATTTCGTTATGGTGTTATTGGTGTTGCTAGTAATCTAATGGGCTATTCAGTTTATTTTTTAATTACTTATTTAGGAGGGACTCCAAAATTAACAATGAGTTTATTATATGTAATTGTTGCCATAATTAGTTTTTTTGGAAACCACAAGTTAACATTCTCATATAAAGGAAGCCTGCTTGGTTCTGGGGCTCGTTATGTTATAACGCACTGTTTTGGGTTTCTTATCAATTTTACAATACTCGTTATAATGGTTGACATACTTGGGTATCCACATCAATGGATTCAGGCAGGTGCAATTTTAGTGGTGGCAATATTTCTTTTTATAGCCTTAAAATTTTTTGTTTTTCGGTGTGATTCAAACGCAAAGAGTGATTAACTTTTTAAGTCGAATGTGTGGCAGATTAGTCTGGAAGGCAATCAGTATCTTACAAAGAAATATTACTTGAACAGATCTTTTATTTTAAGGTGCTGGCAATAGAGAGTTTAAAAAAAGCTATAATTAGTTATAGCGTATCAAGTTTGATAAGAAATTCAGGTATAAATTCTATACGTTTTCCTCTGAAAATAATTTTTGTAGGCAGCTAATTATGAGCAAGTATGATATTCCATTTAATAAACCTTTTGTTGCAGGAAAAGAACTATTTTATATAGCAGATAGTGTAATTAAAGGGCATATTAGTGGTAATGGAAGCTATACCAAATTGTGTGAGTCTTATTTGCAGGATATTACTCACTGCCAAAAAGTTCTTATGACTAATTCATGTACTGCTGCTCTAGAAATGGCCTGTATATTAATTGATCTTAAGCCGGGAGATGAAGTAATAATGCCTTCATTTACCTTTGTTTCCACTGCAAATGCTGTTGTTTTAAGAGGTGCTGTGCCGGTATTTTGTGATATAAATCCAAAAACATTTAACATGGATGAAACTCAATTAAGTAGTTGCTTAACAGAAAAAACCAAAGCGATTATTCCTGTCCATTATGCTGGGCAAAGTTGTGAAATGAAGAAAATTAATGATTTTGCCAGAGAGAATGGTTTGTATGTTATTGAGGATGCTGCGCAAAGCGTAGGCGCTTACCATTATGGGCAACACTCTGGATCAATTGGTGATTTTGGATGTTTTTCCTTTCATGAAACGAAAAATATTATGTGTGGAGAAGGGGGAGCTCTTTTAATTAATAATCCAGACTTTATAGAGAAAGCTGAAATAATTAGAGAAAAAGGTACTAATCGAGAGGCTTTTTTTAGAAGAGAAGTGGCGCTTTATAATTGGGTTGACCAGGGCTCATCATATCTGCCATCAGAACTTCAAATGGCATTTCTGTTCGCACAACTGGAAAACTTAAATGAGGTAATAATACAAAGAAAAAAAGTTGTAGAATATTATATGCTTCATCTTAAGCACTTAGAAGAAAGAAATTTAATTACATTACCTACAATTTTGCCATGTAATGAAGTTAATTATCACTTGCTTGCTATTCTTTGTAAGAATATTGAGCAGCGCACAGAGTTAATTGATTATTTGAGAGATAAAAATATTAGTGCTGTCTTCCATTACATCCCGCTTCACTCGTCGCCAGCAGGAATAAAATTTGGAAAAACGGGGGATATGGGGCTTCCAGTAACGGATAAAATAAGTAGTTGTCTTCTGCGGTTGCCTGTTTATTATGATATTTCTGTTGAAGAGCAAAATTATGTTGTTAACGCTATAAATAATTTTTTTGTAGATAAATAGAAGTTTTATAGTCAGGAATAAAGAATATTTTCAAGATGTGTTTATTGTTATTTGTTT
>VAPL010555525.1_pt1 | contig 18268 bp, 13 predicted proteins | sample 3395061 | NCBI WGS metagenome assembly VAPL01 (sample SAMN08290444, study PRJNA428436) | hydrothermal vent metagenome | isolation source: Deep-sea hydrothermal vent chimney 2 | place: Pacific Ocean: Juan De Fuca Ridge | depth 2182 m m | reverse complement strand
CAGCATGCCTTGGTGAAAAATGACATAAAGCCCAATCCTATCTCATATTTTTCTTTAAACCGTTCTTTATATTTCGTGCGAATGTCCATGATCGGTTTCATATTTACCTCATTGAAGGTGGTAAGCATGGCCGTTTCATTCTTTACAGAAACCAGTCTTTTGGAAATGGTTTTCCTCAAAGTGGTCATTTTCTCTCGATGCTGACCTCTTTGCCCACCCATGGAAACGGCTGAAGATGGCTCCGCTGCCGGTGGGACTATTTCAGCTTTTGCTTGAGGTTTTTCAGCCTTCATCGCATCCTCCTTGGTTACTCTTCCATCAACACCAGACCCTTTTACCTGCTGCGGACTGATTCCTTTTTCTGTGAGAATTTTTCCTGCAGCCGGTGAAGGATGGCCTGTGGCATAATTTTCTGAAGATTTGGCTATCTCCGGAGATGCTGCCTTATTTTCTACAACTGTGGTTTTTACTTCACCTTCTGCTATCTCTATTTTACATATTAATGCCCCAATCTCCAGTGTTTCACCTTCTTTGGCAATTATTGATAAATACCCTTGAGCTTCAGCAGTCAACTCGAATGTGGCCTTCTCAGATTCTATTTCAGCAATGATCTCATCCATCTCTACAAAATCACCCTCCTCCTTTGTCCAGGCGCCAAGGGTAACTTCATTAATAGATTCTCCAACAGTAGGTACGACCATTTCCAGCGTTTTGCCACTGCGCTTAATTTCACTTTCAACATCTGCTGAAACCTTATTTTTTTCAACCACCTCATTTTCAATTGGAGTTGATGTGCTTTTTGCATTTTCGTCAATTGTGCCAACGACATCGCCAATATTTAATGTTGCCCCTTCATCTACAGATTGCTTCAATACACCAGCAACTTCAGCATTCAGTTCAAATGTTGCTTTCTCAGATTCCAATTCACATATTGGGTCATCCATCTCTACATGATCTCCATCTTTGGCTAGCCACTGCCCAATGGTGACTTCCGAAATGGATTCACCTACACTCGGTATTTTTATTTCAAAGCTCATTATCTTTTTTATTTAATCCTTAAATGCCTTGTTTACAATTTCTTGTTGTTCTTCATGATGGATTTTGCTGAATCCTGTTGCGGGTGATGCGCTGGCAGCCCTGAATATTCCCCCATCAATTTTCTGATGGTACTTTCTTAAGATATATGTCCAAGCGCCCATGTTTTCCGGTTCTTCCTGAACCCATAAGACTTTTGCGTTTCTTTTGTACCTTCTTCTTATTTCAATCATTTGGTTAAAAGAGAATGGAAATAATTGTTCTATTCTTATAATAGCGACATCTGTTCTCTTGGATTTTCTTTGCTCATGAAGCAGATCAAAATAAATCTTTCCGGTGCACAGCAGTAATTTCTTTACTTTTTTTGGATCGGCATAGTCATCATCAATTATTTCTTTAAATCTTCCCTGGATAAAATCCTCTACTGGAGAAATCATTTCCGGATGTCGAAGTAAAGATTTTGGAGACATCACAATACAGGGTTTTCTGAAATTCCAGGCCAATTGCCGCCTCAACAAATGAAAAAAGTTGGCAGGAGTTGTCATGTTGGCTACTACAATATTATAGTCAGCTGCCAACTCCAGAAAGCGCTCTGGTCGCGCACTCGAATGATCGGGCCCCTGGCCTTCATACCCATGTGGCAAAAGCATCACAATTCCATTCATTCTTTGCCATTTGGTTCCTGCACTTGCAATAAATTGATCTATCATTACCTGTGCGCCATTGACAAAATCGCCGAATTGTGCTTCCCATATCACCAGTGCCATGGGAGTTGCCATAGCATAACCATACTCAAAACCCAGTACGCCAAATTCCGATAATAAAGAATTATATATTTTAAATTCTTGCTGGCCTTTTTCGATGTTGCTTAGAAAGCCATACGGTTGATTTGTTTCGGCATCAAAAACCATGGAATGTCGGTGAGAGAAAGTTCCTCTTTTTACATCCTGGCCAGACATGCGCACAATTTTATTTTCGATCAGCAACGAACCGTACGCCAATAATTCAGCATCAGCCCAGCTAAGCATCTTTTTTTCAAAGAAATTAGCTTTACGTTCCTTTATCAGTTTTTCGATCTGCTTGATCGGTTTAAATCCTTTCGGCAAAGTGGTCAGTGCTTTTCCTACCTTTTCGAGATTATCTATTGAAATTGAGGTCTCAGGAGATTTGTCAAAATCAGAAGGAACAGAGGGGGTTAATTGTTCCCATTCCGTCTCCATTTTTTGTGCTTGATATGGCAGTGGTTTTTGCTTCACTAAATTTAGTCGATCCTGAAGAAGACCTCTAAACTCCTTGTCCATTCGTTTGGCCATTTCAGCATCTGCATCACCTTTTTCTACCAATCGTTTTGAATATACTTCCCTTGGGTTGGGGTGCTTTGCAATTACATTATAGAGCTTTGGCTGAGTAAATTTTGGTTCATCGCTCTCATTATGCCCATGCCTTCGATAGCACAATAAATCGATAAAAATATCTTTGCCAAACTTTTGCCGATATTCCACGGCCAACTGTGCGCAAAAATTTACAGCTTCAGCATCATCTCCATTTACATGGAGAATCGGCGCATCAACAATTTTTCCAATATCTGTGCAGTAAATACTTGATCTGGCATCATCATAGTCAGTGGTGAAACCCACTTGATTATTGATTACAAAATGAATCGTTCCTCCTGTTGTGTAGCCAGGCAAATTGCCCATTTGCGTAATCTCATAAACAATTCCCTGCCCTGCTATGGCAGCATCGCCATGAATAAGTATTGGCAGTGCTTTTTTAAGATCACCCTTGTATTCGTCGTCAATCTGCGCTCTGGTATAGCCAAGCACTACCGGATCAACTGCTTCAAGATGAGATGGGTTTGGAGCAAGTTTTAGATAAATCTCTTTTCCATCATCATCTTTATACTTACTGGAATAGCCCAGATGATATTTCACATCGCCATAGCCCATGGTCATATCAGGAACTGCATTGCCTTCAAACTCGCTAAAAATTTCTTCGTAGGTCTTCTGCATAATATTGGCCAATACATTTAATCGCCCACGATGCGCCATGCCAATTACTACTTCTTCGATATCGCTAGCTATGGCATTCCTAATTATTTTGTCTAAGGCAGGAATTGTATTTTCTCCCCCTTCCAGAGAAAATCTTTTTTGACCAATGTATTTTGTGTGCAGGAAGTTTTCAAAAACAACTGCTTCATTAAGCTTGGTGAGGATACGTCTCTTTTCTTCATTATCAGGATTGAAATGAAGAAATTTACTTTCCGCTTTATCTTTAAACCAATCAATAATTTCATGGTTTCTTATGTGCATATATTCAAAACCAATCGGACCAAGGTAAATCTTTTTTAATGCTTCAAATATATCTTTGAGTTTTGCTTTTCCGAGACCCATCGAATGACCAACCTCAAATTCATATTCTACATTAAGGTCGTCATTTGAAAGCCCGAAATCTGTCAATTCCAGTAGTACCTTATGCTTTCTCCTTTGGCGAACAGGGTTGGTGTCTGACTTGAGATGTCCTATGCTTCTGTAAGAATGGATTAAATTTCTAACACCAAGTTCTTTCAATGATATTCCTTCAGTGTCTTGAAATTTATTATCATTTTCTTTCAGCGCAACATTTTTCTGAGAAAACTCAAACCCCTCGAAAAACCGCTTCCAGCTCACATCTACAGCATCGGGATCGGATTTATATTTCTGATATAAGTCATCAATGAAGCTCACATCTGCGTTGGAGATATAAGAAAATTTATCCATGCCAATTAATTTTAGTCTTCAAATGTATCAATTTATTATCTACTAATATAATCGTAAAACCGCTTTAGCAAATATAAATATATTTTAAGGTATATTTCTTTGATGGATAAATTCAGGTATTTCGACTTGGAGGCACTGTTCATGTTAAACATTTCAAATTACACATAGAAGTCTTGCAGATCAAATAGTATTTTCTTACATTTGCATCCCTTTTAACAAAAGTGAATTATAAGAAAATGAGAAAGGACATTCATCCAAAGTATTCAGAGGTAGTATTTCACGACACACAGAGTGATGCTAAATTCTTGACAAAATCAACAATGACCTCTACAGAAAAAATCAAGTGGGAAGATGGTAACGAATATCCACTGATAAAAATCGAAGTTAGTTCAGCTTCTCACCCATTCTATACCGGCAAGAAAATATTTGTAGATACTGCAGGTAGAGTAGAGAAATTTAACAGAAGATACAGAAGTAAAAAATAATATTTTATTTCGTAATTGGTCTCCATTGTTTTTATAAGTAATGGAGACTTTTTTATTTTTATGAAATGAATATTATTCTTTTTGACCTACCTCTCACCAAATCAAATTTACTTCCTTTTACTTTTACAAGACCAATTTCCGAAATAAGAGTTGGCACACTTACTATCAAAGAAAAGTGGGAAAAGTGGTTCCCTGCAGATTATTCATTCTTATCAGACGACTACCTTTCGCACAAATACCAAACTCAAATATCATCAGAAAATTTGTATCTCAATGGATGCATATTACCCAATGATGAATTGATACAGGCAATTCAGTCTCTCAAAAAAAACCAATGCCTAATAAATGACGATCTCGTTATTGCCTTTTACGGAAGTATCAATTCAATTGATGAGCTAAGTACTATCAATTTTTTGGATAAAAAGAAGGTAGTGTCATTTAACAAAAATATCATAAGTATAAAAAATGTTTGTGATATTTTCATTAATAACGGGCATGTGAATCGGAGTGATTTCATTCTTTTAACCAAAGGAAGAACAAGCCATAAGATTGAAGACCCACATACCATTTGCTACAATAGAAAAGATATATTCATTGAAGAAAATGTAAATATCAAATCGGCAATCCTTAATGCTGAAAAAGGTCCAATATATATCGGAGCCAACTCCGAAATCGGAGAGCGCTCAATAATTAGAGGAGCATCATCTATTGGTGAAAGTGCTACGCTAAAAATGGGAACGCGAATAGTTGGAGATACTACTATTGGGCCACATTGCAAGGTAGGTGGGGAAATTAGCAATACTGTGTTTTTTGGCAACAGCAGCAAGGCACATGATGGTTTTTTGGGAAATGCTGTGATTGGCGAATGGTGCAATTTGGGTGCAAATACCAATGCTTCCAATTTAAAAAACGACTACAAAAATGTGCGAATATGGAATTATGGAGCGGAAAAATTTGTTAACACAAACAGGCAATTTTGTGGCTTGATGATGGGAGATCATTCAAAGTGCGGTATCAATACCATGTTCAATACGGGTACGGTGGTTGGCGTGAGCGCTAACATTTTTGGAGCAGGATTTCCACGTACATTTATACCATCGTTTTCCTGGGGAGGAGCTGGAGGGTTTAAGACCTATCCATTTTCCAATGCCATGCAAGTGATACCAAAGGTGTTTGAGCGGCGTAAAAAAGATTTATTAAAAGTGGATGTGGATATTCTAAAACATATCTTTGAAGCAACAGAAAAGTACAGACCAAGGTAGGCACTAATAATTATGACTTTATTAAATATTCCTGGACTTCAAAGCGTAAAAGAAAAACTATTACGAACAATTGAAAGCAGAAAAATTGCCCATGCACAACTATTTTCCGGACCTCAGGGAAGTGCAAATCTGTCATTGGCCTTAGCGTATGCTGCACTACTCAATTGTACAAATAGAATTGATGTTGATGCTTGTGGCGAATGTGCATCATGCCAAAAAATCCAAAAATCAATTCACCCCGATTTACATTTTGTTTTTCCGGTAAGCTCTGCAAAAAACAAGACCGGTAAAGATGTAGTCAGCGATAGTTTCATCAAGGAATGGAGAACATTTATTCATCAAAGCCCATATGGCGGACCATACGAATGGTCTTTGGAGTTTGGTGGAGAAAACAAACAATTGAATATTTCTAAAGAAGAAAGTCGAAATATTATCAAAAAATTATCTTTGAAAGCATTTGAGGGTGAGTACAAAATTATGATTATTTGGCTTGCCGAATATCTACATCCTACGGCGGCAAATGCCTTATTGAAATTACTGGAAGAACCTCCTGAAAAGACAGTGTTTCTATTGGTCACATACGATCACGAACAGATTATCGGTACGATATTGTCGCGGGTACAACTATTGAAAATCAGGCCATTCAACAAAGGGGAGATATCAAACTATCTTGTTGAGAAGCACGGGCTTACTTCTGATAGAGCCATGCAAATAGCAAATATTTCTTCCGGAGATATGAACCATGCAATAAAACTAATAGATGAAGTTGAGGATGATTCACATCAATTATTTCAGGAATGGATGAGGCTATGTTTTTCCAATAATCAAACGAAGATGGTCGAATGGGCCGAGAATTTTAGCAAGTCAAATAAAATAAATCAAAAAGGGCTTTTTCAATATGGACTTACCATTTTGAGGGAGTCGCTCCTGATGCAAAATGATGCAGCAGAGGCTGTGACTTTAACTGAATCTGAGAGTTTATTTGTTTCAAAATTTTCGAAAACACTAAGTCTTAATAAGATAGAAAAGTTATATAATAATTTGAATACCGCACTCTATCATTTAGAACGAAATGGAAATGCCAAAATAATTTTTTTAGACACGTCTCTACTTATCACATCCACTTTTAGAAGTTAGAATTACTATTTTTGCATTTTAATACTCGCATACATGATCATTAAAATTGGTACAAGAAAAAGCAAGTTGGCCATGTGGCAGGCCAATCATGTGAAAGACGAATTGTCAAAGCATGGAATGCATGTACAGATTACACCAGTAGAAACAAAAGGTGATAAAATTCTCGATATTTCTATTGCAAAAATTGGCAGCAAAGGTGTGTTTACAGAAGAACTGGAAAACATGCTTGAAAATGGAGAAATCGATATTGCCATTCATAGTGCCAAAGACCTGCCAAGTGAGTTACCTGAACAATTTGAAATACTTGCCTTTTCTTCCAGAGAAAAAGAAAATGATGTATTGATCAGCCACAACAAATCATTGAGATTAGATGACAAAAATGTCTCCTTTACGATCGGCACTTCATCGACGCGTCGCACAGCCACGCTGGCTCATTACTTCCCAAATATAAAAACTGTAGAAACTCGTGGAAATCTCCAGACCAGAATAAAAAAAATGAAAACTGGGCATTGCGATGCTCTTTTGCTTGCCTATGCAGGTGTTGCCAGAATGGGATATCACGATCTGATTAATCAGGAACTATCACTGGATATTTTCACACCTGCTGTCGGGCAGGGAAGTTTGGCGGTAGAAATATCTACACAATTACCAGAAGAAAAAAAACGGAAAATTCGGGAAGTCATAAATAATACTGAAGCTGAAAAATTATTGAAAACCGAAAGGGCATTCTTAAATAAATTAGAAGGAGGTTGCAGCATTCCAGCCTTCGCCAATGCCCAGTTCATTGATAATAAAATATTTTTACAAGCAGGAATATTCAGTTTGGATGGGCAAGAATTTGTAAAAAAAACAGCTCAAGGAGATATGAATGAACCTGAATTGTTGGGTAAAAAATTGGGTGAAGAAATATTGAATGATGGCGGAGCCGCAATTTTAGAAAAAATCAATAAAGAATTAAACAGATAAATTATGAAAAATATTGTTATTGCCATTATTGGATTAGTATTGACCATATCAGCATGTGCCAAGAAAAAAGATTATCTCGTGACCATCAAAACCAGTTATGGAGATATCAAGGTTATACTATATGACCAGACGCCAAAACATAAGGAAAGTTTTTTGAAACTTGCCAGCAGTGGGGAATATGATAGTACATTATTTCACAGGGTCATTAAAGATTTTATGATTCAGGGTGGTGATGTGAATGCTAAAAAAGGAAATAGAAACAAATCAAATACTACAATTCCCGCAGAATTTATCGACACGCTATTTCATCATAAAGGTGCTCTGGCGGCAGCGAGACAAGGAGACAATATAAACCCCTCAAAATCCAGTGGAGTCCAATGGTATATTGTGCAGGGCATGGTTTACGACAAAGAAGAATTAACCACAGATATGCAAAAAATAAGTAAATATCTGAAGCAATTGATGGAGCTGCCTGAATATGCCGACTTGCAAGAAGAATTGACGAAGATTTATTATGAAGAAGGCCAGGAAGCCTATGCTAAAAAAATGCAGGATATGAGGCCTGTGTTAGAAGAAAAATTTAATACCACTTTTGAATTGGACTTCCCTGCCGACCGATTAAAAGCTTACACCACCATTGGAGGTACTCCTCATCTCGATGATGCCTATACAGTTTTTGGACGTGTAGTTGAAGGCTTGGATGTAGTAGATAAAATCGCTGCCGTAGAAACTGCAAGCATGGACAAGCCAAAAGAAGATATTTTTCTAACTATGGAAGTGGAGGAATTGAGTATCAAAAAAATGAAAAAGCTATACGGATACAAATAGCATTACTTAAAAAAAACTGACCCTATTGTACAAAATCCACAGATAGCTTAAAGATAAGATATTTGATTCCCTAATAAGCTCTTAATATATTTTTCTATTAGAATTGACATCCTCATTGGTAACTAAAATTATTAATAATACCAAAGGAAAAAAGGACAGTTAAATCAACACATAGTACATTTGAGCAAATAAGTTTTGACCTAAGATAAATGTTACTTTTCAATATAATTATTGTCATAATTTGTGTTTTATTTGTAAATTATAAATTGACAGTTTAAATTTATTTGAACTCAACTAATTCAACATAAGTGAATTCTTATTGTAAGGAAATATTCTAAATTTTTATAACTAAAACTTTACTAACATGAAAAACAAATTAATCATTTTATCACTAATCCTTTTTTCATTTACACTGTACTCAACTAAAAGCCTTGCTCAATTTAATCCCTATACTGAGGAAGTAAAAATGCTATCCGTAGGTTTAGGAGTTTCTGGCTGGGGAATACCAATATATGTCAGATTTGAAATGCCCGTCGCTGATAATATAACAGTTGGTGGAGGGCTTTCATTTCAATCTCAGGGTAATAGTGTTATTTTAGCCTCATCTAGTTACAGAACAAATACATTTGGCATTGTTGGAAGAGGAAACTATCACTTTAATGATTTGTTAAACGCTCCTGATGAATGGGATTTCTATGCTGGTGCGTCAATCGGTTATTTTATTAGAAGTAATAGTGTGGATAATATCAGTGTATCAAATGAAGTACATGTAGGGGTACATGTTGGTGCTCGTTATTTCCTTAATGAAAAAATTGCCTTGAATGCTGAAGCAGGTGGAGGAATTGCATTATCTGGCGCATCCATTGGTGTCACATTTTTTCTATAAAGCATTCAACGAGTTACAGCTTTAACAAATAGACTTAGTGTCTGTTCAAAGACAAGTATCGCCATCCGGTTAATTTACTGAATGTCGATACTTGTTTTTTTTACGGCGAAAACAACACTCCAATAGAAAGTTCATATCCTGTAAAATCTAATTGAGCATCCCTGAAATCTGCTGATTCTTCAACTATCAAATCCCCATCTACTGGAATTCCTCTATAAGTACCTTTCATATCCAGAGGAGATGAACCTGATAAATAATAGGCCTCGAAGCTTATACCAAATTTTTTAGAAAAATAAAATATAAACTCTGCTCCGAAATGATAGCCATACCCAATGTTATTATTTACAGAAAAATCTGAATTTAATACCTCCCAACCCAGGTATTCTTTCAACTCTCGATCCAGATTGCCTTCATTGATTTTTGTGTCGAAATTATAAAACAGAAATCCACCACCTTTTAACTTGATTGCCGAGCTACCAAAGTCAAAAGTAACCACAGCTTCCAAGGGAACCATCAAGGAGAAGAACGGACCAACCAGTGGGCTTTTTGATTCGTATGGAAGTCCTTTCACGCCCATGCCGGAAATTCTGTAAAGGGAGAATCCACTCTCGATTGCAAAATACCTGTTGAGATCAAACCCTACTCCGCGAATGGAAAATGGCGTAACTGGTACGGAGAAGTATCCATTTTTAGGAATGAAATATGAAAATGACAATCCGAAATCCTGCGCAATGGCAGACACTGATATACAAGTGATGCAAGTTATTATGATAATTTTTTTCATCTGTTTACTTTTTGCAGAAACATATCTATTTGTAGGCTATGATCATGTCCCGTTGAGTCTCAGTAAAAAACTCGGGCAAAGACTATTTCATATGCTTTTATTGCAAATTAGTTATTGCGTATTTGAAAAGCGAAAAGTATTGATATTGGGATAATAAAAAAGGCGAGTAGATCTCGCCTTTTTTATTATTGTATTTTAATTAAGATTCTCAGTCAAACTGACAATGATTATCTTAAGAATTTACTTTTGAATAATGAAGCCTGAAATATTCTTCAAATTTCTTGGCCAGTTCATTCTCATTCTCGGCTTTCATGGTATTTACCAAATCGTTGAGAATCATTATATTTTTTTTAGCTTCCTTGCCGGGTGAGATATTATATTTTTCAAAATATGCCAATGCATCATTGGCACGCTCGCCAAGCAACATAGCAATTTCTTTTGCCTTTTCTTTTTCACCAACTCTATAAAGTAGTTTTACAGTTTGCGAAGATGTGTAGTCATAGTAAATAGAAATATCCGGAATGGCCTCTAATGATTTATAAATAACTTCTTTGGCTTTCTCTATTTTCCCTTCTCGAATGAGTGCATTGGCCAGGCTGTTGAAAGTAGATCGATGATTTAAGGCAAAATTTCTATGATCGATAGAATTGTAAACCTTAGGGTCATTTAAGCCGCGATACCTAAATTCGTTCATCACATTTTCATACATAATATCTGTGTTGACAAATTCAACTCGGGGATTTGGATTTTTAACGGGCAACAGTCTATAAGCATTTCCCTCCTGAACTACATAGTCATTTAAATTAACACTAATACCCTGCAAAGAAGTATTGTTAAAATAAATTGGTCTTTCCCAATTGTTATTGGCGATAAGATCTAAAATCATCAATGTGTTTTTTTCCAACCCACCTTTTTTCAAGTTAAAAATCATTTTGTCGGTGAGGTATGGGGCTTTATCTTCAGGAATGATATTTCTACTTTTTATATCAGTAGTATCAATATCCAAAAACAATGATTTGGAAGGTACCGAATTGTACTTCCCAAATTTGGTTGGTATGGTTAAAGCCGGATGCTCGTCCCTGATCAATTTCAAATATTGATTCAGGTTTATTGCCGCTCCTTTGACACTTGCGTTTTCCCGATAAGGTAAATAATCATTTGGTCCTCCTTGCCGATACTGCTTAGCAGTCAATGAAAATGGAAGCGCCTCCGATTCATATGCTTTCCTGGTCATTTGATCTATATACCAATCTGTATTGAAATAGCTCAATACGATCACCCTCACGTCAGTTCGGTATCCTTCGACCTCCTGAATGTACCAAAGAGGAAAAGTATCGTTATCTCCACCGGTAAATAGGATCGCATTTGGCTCGCATGAAGCCAGAAAATTTCGCGCTGAGTCAACCGAAAAATATCTATTGGATCTATCGTGATCATCCCAACCTTCGATTGCCAAAATCCCCGGTACAATCAAACAAATGGCTGTGGCAATGGCAGCTCCTTTTACATTATTGCCCATCTTTTCAGATAACCATTTTCCAAGAGCCATGGCCCCTATTCCAATCCAGAAAGCAAAAACATAAAAAGACCCGGCATATATGTAGTCTCTTTCTCTTGGCTCAACAGGGGGTGAATTGAGGTAAAGCACCAGTGCGAGGCCGGTAAGAAAAAATAGCAATACCAGCACATAAAAATCTTTGGGCTTTTTAGCATAATGAAAGAACATGCCTAATATCCCAAGAAGAAATGGCAGCATAAAAAAATTATTACGTGCCTTATTATTGGCATATTCTTCAGGAATATCTTTTAAAGCATCCCAAGGAGCCAACCAACCTGCATGTTGGATATCACTTTCTCTTCCGGCAAAATTCCATAAAAAATATCTCATGTACATATGCCCAAATTGATAGGTAAACATGAATTTCATGTTGTCAACAAAGTTGGGCTGTTCATTATCTTTGAGCCCCATATATTCTCGATAGAGTTTTATATGCCTTGCATCAGAGCTATAGGCTCTTGGTAATATTGTGCTTCTTTTTGGGTCGTATGTATAAACTATTTTGCGATCTGAAACTTCATATTTTTTCTTGCCTTTAATGTAAACCTTGGCTCCCTGAACTTGATCTACAACCTTTGCATCAAAATATTGCCCGTGAAGCAATGGCCTGGACCCGTATTGCTCTCTTTTCAAATAGGAAACAAAAGACATGATATTTTCTGGGTTATTTTCGTCTATTGGCGGATTATAATTTGAGCGAATCACTATAGATGTGTAGGATGAATATCCGATAAGAACGAAGGCCAAGCTTAGCAGGGCTGTATTTAATAGCACTTTTTCTTTGACATAAGAATAGTAAATTCCATAAACCAACGCTCCGACTACCAGTAACACAAATACAATTACTCCCGATCCAAATGGGAGGCCAATGTTGTTGACAAAGAAAATTTCAAAGGAACCGGCAATTGATGGGAATCCTGGAATGATGATGTTGTTTATCATAATCACTATTAATCCGGAAACCAGTAAAGAAGCTATAATTCCATTTCTCGTAGCTTTATATTTTTTGAAATAATAAATTAAACCCAACGCAGGCAGGGCAACAAGATTTAGTAGGTGGACACCAATGGATAGTCCGATCATGTAACTTAGTAATATGAGCCATTTATTTGCCAGACTTTCATCTTCGATAACTTCCCATTTCAATATTGTCCAAAAGATAAAAGCTGTAAAAAACGATGACATAGCGTACACTTCTGCCTCTTCAGCAGAAAACCAAAATGAATCTGTAAATGTATATGACAATGCCCCTATTGCAGCTCCTCCCATTAAAAGCACTACCTGGCCCAATGTTTCTTTTCCTTTTTCGACGTTGAAAATTTTTCTACCAAGTAGTGTGAGTGACCAATATAAAAACAGAATCGTAAATCCGCTCGCCAACACACTTATCATATTAATCCAATAGGCTACTTGCGTGACATCACCCATGGCTAAGAATGAAAACATTCTGCCAATAAGCAAAAATAGTGGAGCTCCGGGAGGATGGGGAACTTCCAATTTATATGATACTGCGATAAATTCTCCACAATCCCAATAGCTGGCTGTAGGTTCTACGGTAAGCCAAAAAACGATGGTTGAGATGGAAAAAATTGCCCATCCTGTTATGTTGTTTACTTTTTTATAATTTTCCATTACTCACTGATTAACCGGCGAAATTAGTAAATATATTATAGGTGACCTCTATTAATTCATTTCTTTCAAAAAACAAAGAGAATGAGTTAATAGAGATCCCCTAAATTCAAATTTTTAATAATAAAATCCGTTTTAGTTAATTATAATTTAGATTATTGGGGATTCCAATTGAAAATCATCCTGACAACTGCGAAATTAACAGACTTTTTTAGTTATTATAGCTAAATAAAAATTATCATATATTGAACAGCATGAATGTAAATTGCAAGTGGCCTATAATTATCTGTTTCGCCACATTGTTCATTTATTTAAATCCTTCAAAAAGTTACTCCTCTGACGGTAAAGATTCTTTGCTCATAGCTGATATGATTGTTCAGATAGAAGCTACTCAGGCTTTGAATGATATGTATAATTTCAAATTCCGAAAGGCTAAACGTCAATTTTTATGGCTAAAGTATAAATACGGAGAACACCCTCTGCCGTATTTTTTATTGGGCATGAATGAATGGTGGAAAATTATGCCCAATTCGGATATTGAAACTTATGATGAGCAATTTTTGGCGTATATGGATACTGCCATCATGAAGGCTAAAAAACTTTATGAAGTGGATGCCTTGAAAATAGAGGGTGCATTCTTTTTAGCAGCTTCTTATGGGTTTAAAGCAAGATTATATGCCGATCGGGGCAAGTGGCTTAAATCTGCAGGTCATACTAATAAAGCGCTAAATTATCTGGAAGACAGCCGGGGCAAAGAAGAGCTGAGTCCGGAATTATTATTTGGCGATGGGCTTTACAATTATTTTTCTGTGTGGATTCCGGAGAATTATCCGCAATTGCGCCCTTTTTTGATCATGTTTGAAAAAGGAGATAAGGACGTTGGGCTTGAGCAGTTAAGGGAGGTAGCCCACAATGCTTTTTATACCAGAACAGAAGCACAATATTGGCTAATGCGAATATTATTTACTGAGGAAAATGATGCAAAAGGTGCACTTCATGAAGCCGAATATCTCCACAAATCATATCCCGACAATGCCTTTTTTCATAGATATTATACCCGGCTTTTGTTTCAAACCGGGCGGCTGGCGAAAGCTAAAATTTTGGCTGAAGACCTTTTGATAAAAATCGATAGCGGATATGTAGGCTACGAGGCCATAAGCGGGAGGTATGCTTGCTTTTACCTCGCTAAAATTTGGGAGTCAAATCTTGATCCTAATAAAGCATTTCACTATTACCAAAGAACTGTAAAATTCGCCGAATTGATAAAAGCCACTGAATCTGGCTATTACCTCTATGCACTCCTGGGTATGGCCAGAATTTATGATAGAAGAGGTAACAAAGAAGAAGCCATAAAATGCCTGAGGACAGTAAGAAAAAATTCGAACAGAAAAAATAAGGCCAATAAGGCGGCGAAGGTTCATTTGAAATTGCTTAAGAAAGATGGAGATTAAGGACTTATTTGTCACCCCCATTTTACTTGTTTTTATATATGCCCTTGCAGGATTTATCAGACCATTTGTAACTGACAATCAAAACAAAAAGTACTTTTTCCCTGCGCTTACCGTCAAGATAGCAGGCGCAATTTTTGTTGGACTCGTTTACCAGTTTTACTACAATGGAGGTGACACATTTACATACTTTACTTATGGCAGTAAATATATATGGGAAGCTTTCAAGGATAGCCCCGCATTAGCTTTCAAGCTCATATTTGCAGGTAAAGAGTATTCTGGTGATGTATTTCAATATGCCTCTAAAATTTATACTTATGGAGATTTACCTTCCTACTTTGTTGTAAGGGCTGCTGGAGTTTTAGACATCATTACGTTTCACACTTATTCGGCTACTGCATCTCTTTTTGCTCTGATAAGTTTTAGTGGATTATGGGCATTGTACCATGTATTTTATCGTATGTATCCAAGTCAACATTTAGGGCTGGCGGTGGCAATACTTTTTGTTCCTTCAGTATTTTTTTGGGGGTCGGGGATACTAAAAGACACCATAACTTTGGGGGCATTGGGATGGGCAACGTTTTGTATTTATTACATTTTTATAATAAAAAAGAAGATAGTAATATCTTCAATTATCCTGCTGTTGTCTTTTTATACACTTTATACAGTTAAGATCTATATTTTACTTTGCTTCTTACCGGCATCAATTTTATGGATTTTTCTATCAAGAATCAGTAAAATAAAAAATGTACTCATCAGAGTATTAATAGCTCCAATATTTATTGGGCTTTCAGCAGTTATCGGATATTACGCCATATTGAAAGTAGGTGAGGATGACCCAAGGTATGATGTTGAAAACCTGGCCAATACGGCAAAAGTTACTGCCGAATGGATTCACTATGTGAGTGAAAAGCAAGGTGGGTCTGCTTATACTCTGGGAGATTTTGATTATAGCCTGGTGGGTATGATTAGTAAATTTCCAATGGCAGTGTGGGTAAGTTTATACAGACCCTATTTGTGGGAAGTGAAAAATATTGTCATGCTGCTTTCGGCCTTAGAATCACTTGTTTTATTTATTTTATCTTTTTATGTACTTTTCAAAGTAGGGCCAATAAATTCCTTCAGACTCACTTCATCGAAGCCAATTTTGATGTTTTGCTTTCTTTTCTCTATTGCATTTGCCTTTGCAGTTGGAGTTTCTACTTACAATTTTGGCTCGCTTGTTCGCTACAAGATTCCACTTTATCCATTTTTTGTGTCGGGGCTGATTGTCCTTTTATATTATTCAAAAAGAGAAAGAAAAAGCTTGGTATTGGATAAAACAGAATAATCGCTCATAACTTTCTTACGACCCTGTTTTCCTATGGCATTTCTTAATGTTTCCGATTGTATCAAATCATTCAGGCAATTTTCCCATTCATGAAGGTTGTCGCACTTATAACCATCTATCCCATGGTTAATGATGGTCTTATTGAATCCGACATTTGAAACGATGGCAGGTATTTCCATAGCCATGTATTGAAGTGCTTTAAACCCGCACTTACCCTTTTCCCAAATATTATCATCAAGAGGCATGATGCCAATATCCATTTTTCCCAGTTGCTCAATTTCTTTATCCTTGTTCCATTTTATAAATTCGTAATCGTCAAAATCCCATATTGGCTTTTGATCGGAAATGACGATAATTTTTATCGAGTACTTTTCTTTCAATTTCCTAAATATAGGAAGCAGAGAATTTAAATATTTCGTAGTAGAATGCGATCCGGTCCAGCCAATAGTTACTGGGTTATTTAAGACTTTTTTATCAAAAGGTAGGTGATAAGATCCATCAATGGTAGTTGGGTTTACAAATACCTGGTTATTGTATTTTTTTGCAAAATTTGCCAAAAATTCATTGCCGCAGCTTACTTTCCAACTCCACTTGCAAATCGACTTTACTTTTTGATGGTACTTCATCTTTCCCACAAGCTTATTTTGATCAGATGTGTTTTGCAACCAAATCGCATCATCATAGTCATAGATGATTTTTTTTCTCAATATTTTAGATATGATATATTCTATGACCGGCGGACCCAAAGGCAAGGCCTCCCTGTGAATAAAAACCATATCGTAGTTCCTGACTCTAAAAATTAAAGTAAAACGTTTAAAAAAGCCAATAAGAAAAGCCAATACTTTACGCATTACATTTTTTTGACTGTATAACAAATGCCATCCCTTTTCAGACCAAAATGATGATATTTCATACTGGTAGCCATTGCTTTTCAATAAATCAAAATATTGCTCAAATCGAAATCTTTGAGAGGGCGCAACACCAATAGGATAGGGAACAATAAAAAGTATTTTTTTCAATTTAGATGAAGAAAGTTAATAACTCTCATTTTCATTGGGAAAGCTCCCTGATTTAACATCGGAAACATATCCCTCAACCGCATTGGTGATAGAAGAATGGAGGTCTGCATATCGTCGTAGAAATCTTGGATTAAATTCATTATTAATCCCCAGCATGTCGTGCATTACCAATACTTGTCCGTCGGCATAGTTGCCGGCTCCAATACCGATAATGGGGATGTTAAGTTTTTCTGAAACTTTTTTAGTGAGTGATGCAGGGACTTTTTCAACTACCAACGCAAAACATCCACTTTCTTCCAGGGCAATAGCATCTTCGATCAATTTGTCTGCTTCAACTTGTTCTTTAGCACGAACTGTGTATGTCCCGAATTTATAGATAGACTGGGGTGTAAGCCCCAAATGGCCCATTACCGGAACGCCTGCGCTCAGCACACGGTCAATTGATTCTTTAATTTCCATCCCTCCCTCCATTTTTACGGAGTGTGCTCCGGATTCTTTCATGATTCTGATGGATGATCGTAGGGCTTCCTGAGAATTGCCCTGGTAAGAACCAAAAGGAATGTCAACCACAATTAACGCTCTTTTTGCTGCCTTTACCACTGAGGTTGCATGGTATATCATGTGGTCCAGAGTTATCGGCAAGGTTGTCTCGTTTCCGGCAATAACATTAGAAGCGGAATCTCCAACCAAAATGACATCAATTCCTGCCGCATCAATAATTTTCGCCATCGAATAATCATAAGCGGTGAGCATGGAGATTTTTTCCCCTGCCTTTTTCATTGCCTGTAGCTGATGGGTGGTGACTCTTCTTATTTCGGAAAATTTAGCTGACATAGGGATTATGTTTTATCTATAAAATTAGAAATTAAATGGTTCTTCACTCATTGAAAAAGCAACTTTAAACGCAATAAATTATTAGCGTTAAATATCTGACAACATTGAGCAATGGTGGCGTACCTGACGGAAGGAGGCTATGCATTATACAAATTGTTCTCTACTGGCATTCATTTTTTTATATAAATTCAATATTAATTCCGTTATATTTTTCTAGTAAACTGGGTAATGTTATTACTTCAATTTTAAGAATATCACATATTGATGGAATTTTTTTGAATGCCTTATTGTCATTTGCAGTTTCTGTTTCT
>VAPL010030526.1_pt1 | contig 18281 bp, 13 predicted proteins | sample 3395061 | NCBI WGS metagenome assembly VAPL01 (sample SAMN08290444, study PRJNA428436) | hydrothermal vent metagenome | isolation source: Deep-sea hydrothermal vent chimney 2 | place: Pacific Ocean: Juan De Fuca Ridge | depth 2182 m m | reverse complement strand
GAGCAAATAGAAATTTCAAGATTTTATGAGCGAATGCCCAAATCAACAATTGTAGCAGCTGAAGAATTTCTTGGTGCTGAACTGACATACCGATATCCGGAAGAAGAAGAGCCACAGCAAATATTTTAGTATAAAATGCTCCGGGGAAAAAATATACTTGTCGGAGTAACAGGAAGTATAGCTGCATACAAATCGGCTATACTTATCAGATCTTTAGTTAAAGAAGGTGCCACTGTAAAGGTAATCATGACACCTTCTGCAAAAGATTTTATCAGTCCGCTCACCTTATCAACACTATCAAAAAATCCAGCTAATATTGATTTTTTCAACTCTGACACAGGAGAATGGAAAAGCCACATTGACCTGGGCCTATGGGCCGATTTGTATATCGTAGCCCCGGCAACAGCAAATAGCATCTCCAAATTTGCCAATGGAATTTGCGAAGATTTATTGGCGGCAGTTTACCTCTCTGCAAGGTGCCAGGTCTTTATTGCACCTGCTATGGATTTAGATATGTATCAGCATCAAGCAACTATTGATAACTTGGAGACCCTTCTGGGTTATGGCAATAGAATTATTGCCGCCGATCATGGAGAGTTGGCAAGTGGGTTGGCTGGAGAAGGTCGGATGGCTGAACCTGAGCAAATAGTTCAAATCATAGCTGAATTCTTTAATGCTGATCAACCTTTAAAAGGGAAGAAAGCCCTTGTTACTGCTGGCCCAACTTATGAATCCATCGATCCGGTAAGATTTATTGGAAATCATTCCAGCGGAAAAATGGGTTTTGTGATTGCAGAAGAATTGGCAAATCAAGGAGCACTTGTGAATTTAGTAAGCGGCCCAACGCATCAAACTATACACCATCCCAATATCTTCAGATGTGATGTAAATTCAGCTGAAGAAATGTTTGAAGAAAGTCAAAAAGTTTTTGCTGAATCAGACATCATTGTTTTGGCAGCTGCCGTTGCTGACTATAAACCAATACAAAAGGCAGTCGAAAAAATTAAAAAAAACATTAGCCAGACGGAGATAAATCTCGAACTGACCAAAACTATTGATATTGCTGAAACATTGGGGAAAGAAAAAACGTCCGGACAATTTATTGTTGGATTTGCCTTGGAAACAGAGAACGAACAGGCAAACGCAAAGGACAAAATATTAAAGAAAAATTTTGATTTGATAGTTTTGAATTCGCTTAAAGATAAAGGAGTAGGATTTGGATACGATACAAATAAAGTTACCATCTTCAACAAGGCTGGAGAAATGAAGGAGTTTGAGTTGAAGTCAAAGGTAGAAGTAGCAAAAGATATTGTTATTGAAATAATCAGTAAAACTCATGATTAGATTATTCATTGGTATATTATTAATATCAGGTATTACCTTTCAGGTTTTAAGCCAGGAGCTTAATTGCCGTGTTGCTGTAAATGACGAGCTTGCGCAAACTTCAGATCGACAGGTATTCAGAGATATGGAGAAAGCCTTTGCCCGGTTTTTGAATGATAGAAAATGGACTGATGATAGCTACAAGGTCGATGAACGCATCGAATGTAATTTGGCGATAACAATAGAGAGTATGCCAGCCGTGGGATTTTACAAAGCAACGGTACAGATTCAATCGTCAAGGCCGATTTTTAACACCAGCTATTCCTCACTCATTTTTAATTTTGCTGATCGCGACTGGCAATTTGAATACGTTGAATCAACCCCCCTGGATTTTGGAGATAATGTATTCACATCTAATTTAACATCTATGCTGGCCTTTTATGCATATTTGATTATTGGATTGGACAATGATACGTTTGAGGAATTTGGTGGTGAAGATCAATTTAAAAAAATGCTTGATATTGTTAACCTGGCCCAGCAATCAGATCGAGCTGGTTGGCAGGCATTTCAAAGTAACAGAAACAGATATTGGCTTAGTGAAAATCTGACGAACCAAGATTTGCGGCTTATCAGAAAAGGACTCTATACTTATCATCGCTTAGCAATGGATCAATTTGAATCAAAGCAAGATGAGTCAAGAAATTTAATAATTAATGTACTCAATGACATAGAGGTAGCGAATAGGAATGTGCCGAATAACATATTGATGATTTCATTTTTTGACGCCAAAAAAAATGAAATTGCAAGTATATTTGAAAAGGCGAACCCAACGATGAAAAAAGACGCCTATAATATCTTGGTAAAATTAGACCCTAGCAATACAGAAAAATATAAAAGCATTATTGGAAATTAATTCTACCAGTTTACTTTTATAGCTCATTAATTTCATATCCCCCAAGTTGTAGAGAATTAGTTTAAATGATAACAAATCTGCTCATAAAAAACTACGCCTTAATTCAGGAATTAAAAATGGATCCTTCTCCCAATTTTAATACAATTACGGGTGAAACCGGAGCCGGTAAATCCATTATGCTTGGGGCAGTAGGGCTTTTATTGGGAAATAGAGCAGATTCTAAAGTTTTATTTAGTGAGGAAGAAAAGTGTGTTATTGAAGGAACGTTTGAAATTTATAAGCAAAACCTGAAAGAAATATTTGATCAACATGATTTGGATTATCTCGATGAGACAATAATTCGACGAGAGATCAGCACTTCAGGAAAATCCAGGGCTTTTATCAATGATACGCCAGTCACGCTCGACATAATGAAGAAAGTTGGCAATTTTCTGGTCGATGTACATTCCCAACGAGATACATATTTATTGGGTTCCACAAGTTATCAATTGCGAATGATAGATGGATTTGCTCAAAACAGTAAATTAATTACCAGCTATAGAAATATTTATAAAAAATTTAAAGGTCAGGAATCTGAATATAACACATTAAAAACTCAGGCTGAAGAGCTAAATCGAGAGGCAGATTACAATCACTTTTTGCTCGAGGAATTGGACAAGGCCACATTAATCGATGGCGAACAAGAGTCTCTGGAAGCAGAATTAAAAATCATTGACAACTCCGAAGAAATAAAAAGTAAATTGTTTGAGTGCATGGAGTTATTGGAAAATTCTGATTTTTCAATCAATGGAGGACTGCAGCAGGTATTAAGAAATATCTCACCGCTGAGCACTATTGCTGCTAATTTTGAGAAATTGAATTCCCGATTAGAAAGTTGCTTTCACGAGTTAAAAGATATTGCCGCAGAAATTGATAATGAAATCCATCATGTAGAATTTGACAAAAAAAGGCATGAGGAGGTTCAGGAGAGACTTGGATTATTATTTCAGTTATTTCAAAAACACCATGTAAATTCAGAATCTGAATTAATTGAGATTAGAAATAATTTACAAGAAAAAGTAGAGCGAGTCTTGAATCTGGATGATGATCTTTCCAAATCAAAGGAGAGATTAGATAAACTTGAAAGGGAGTTAGTATTGATAGGTGGAAAATTGACAAAATCAAGAGTTTCCGTTTTTGATAAATTTAAAAGCGATCTTGAAGAATTATTAATGGAGTTGGCTATGCCACATGCCAGCATCAAAATCAAACATGATGAATTATCACCAACCGAAAATGGCCTGGATAAAATAACAATCTTATTTAGTGCGAATATTGGTGTATCTCCAGACGAATTAAAAAATGTTGCTTCAGGAGGTGAATTTTCAAGGTTGATGTTTTGTGTTAAATATATACTTGCCCATAAAACATCATTGCCAACAATAATATTTGATGAGATAGACTCTGGGATTTCCGGAGAGATTGCTATGAAAATGGTGACAATGATGAAGGTGATGTCAATACAGCACCAGGTGATTGCCATTACGCATTTGCCCCAAATTGCCGCAAGTGGAGATGATCATTATTTTGTGTTTAAGGAAAATAGCGATGGAAGATCAATATCTAAGATAAAGAAATTAAACTCAATTGAGCGGGAAGATGAGATTGCAAAAATGATTGGTGGCGATAATCCTTCCTCAGCCGCACTGGAAAATGCAAGAGAATTGCTTGGCCGATAGCAATTTTACTGAGGCATCCTATATAACTCTTGAATTTTTCAGGAAGTGATTTAAATCACATTTTATTCTAATGAAGTGATTAACATTTCGCACACGCCTCAAGAATTATTGAGTTTAGCTTTTGAAGACCTTTTTAATTTTTCTTCCAAATGCCTTCCTTTTACCTTCATTTTTTCCAGCATCCAATCAGGATAATTTGAATCATCTTCAGCTTCGAATACAGTTATGTTTTGTAAAGGGTCAGGTTTTATTAAATCATCCTGTTTGCATTTCAGAATTTTAGCTGCCGTTTGTACTCCAGAATAACTTGCCCCTGCAACGCCATGAGATAAAATACTAGAACCGCATAAAAATAAATTTTCTATTTCGCTTTCTGCTTTATGACCAAAAGGCCCGATTTGTTTAAAACTTTTCTCTGTACCGTAAACACATCCATTGGTAGAATTTATATAATATTCATTTGTCATTGGTGTACCCAGCTCCTTTTGAACAATATTTTTGCTAATGCCGGGTAGTACATTCTCCAGACTATTGATCATTTTTTTTGTTATGTGCTCTTTAAACTTTAGATACGCTTTCGAATCGGCATAATTCTTCCCCTTGAACTGTCTAAATGCTTCATAATTGATAAATGTGATGGCTTCAATAGTGTGGTGTTTACCATCAAAGCTTGTGGGGTCTTTCAGCGTTGTGCAACTGATAAAAAGACCAGAAAATTTATCCCCCTCTGAAATATCTACCTTATACATTTCTTCATACGGGTCATTAGGATTTTCATCGCCTGGCATGATCCATAAATTCCCGGAATCAAGTCCTGCTTTTCGTACATCCATATCAACTGTCAAAAAAAGCATAAGTGAAGTACAAGAGTATTTTGTCTTGGAAAGTTTTTTTAATAATCCGGGACTGAGATTCGAAGCACCAATTAATTTCAGATAAGTAATTCCGGGATCAGCATTGGATATAATTCTTTTTGCGAATATTTTTTCTCCATTTTCTAACTCCACGCCAACCGCCCGCTTTTTTATATTTCCTTCAAGTATAATATTTTTCACAGGCTGACTCGTTCGCAATTGACCTTTATTCTTTTTGATTGCCTTTGACATGGCTTTAACAATGGCACCTCCACCTCCCATTGGATAATATCCACCACTAAAATAATGATCCATCACTGCACAATGGAGAGGAAAGCTTGCCTTGGCAGGTGGCAAGCCATGATCGCCACATTGAATGTTTAATATTTTCTTTAAAAGTGGGTCTTTTATATGCCAGTCAATCACTCTCTTCAAACTAAAAAGGCCATACTTTCCTAAATATCTTGTGCGCCACGGTATGGTGATATTATCCCAGAAACCATTCATTTTAGGAATCAGCTGTAGCTGACGACTTACGTCACGTACAGTTTTTAAATACTTGGTAAGGCCTTTTTTCTCATGCGGAAAGCGTGCTGAAAGTGATTTATTTAATTCATCAAAATCAGCAGGTAAATCAATGTGGTCATCTCCAATTCGGCAATGCTCGTAAGCAGACGGATTCATTCTAAAAAATGTCAGATCATTGGCAATACCCAAACCTTCGTACAACTCGCTCGTTGATTGACCTTTTTCCAGCAGGCCTATATAATGCACTCCGGGGGAGAAACGATGGCCATTCAGATAGAAACTATGACACCAACCACCGAGCGTATAATGTTGCTCCAGCACCAATACACGTTGCCCTGCCCTAGAAAGACAAATAGCAGCAGAAAGCCCTCCAGCCCCCGAACCGATTATAATGGTATCAAAATCCATATTGATTGTTAGATAAATGGTTTTCTTTAGAAATATCCATATTAAAATAAAAAGGGCTTTAAAGCCATTTGAGTAAGTTCCGATGAGTTTAAACTAAACTTACAATTTTTGAAGCGATAGTTTAATCAGAATGACCAATTGATTTTCAAGTTAATATCAAGTTTAAAAAATTGTATGTCGTTATCTTGATGACTTTGATGCACTGAGATTAATTTTGAAGTTTTTGGAAAACTTGTTCACTTAAAATTGTGGCACAATATCTCGCCCAAAGTAGCATTGACCATTCTCTCCTTGTCCAGTCAAGGTTAAGTTGTTGGACATTTTCAATAAAGTTTCTATATGTTAGAATTTTAAAACTATCAGGATTAGTTAGCATTTCCTTTAGTTCTTGTCCCGTTTCGATAGCAGAATTGTCTTGTTCGTAACAAAATAATCCTGTTTTTACAAAATTATATTTCCCATTTTGAGTTAACCCTTCTGAGATTAATTGATTTCGAAATAACTGATTGTATTTACTCGATTTTAAAGTGTCATAATCTGCACTAAAGGAAGTTGATTTTTGGTGTAATTCTCTGTAGGCTGGTTTATCGTATTCGGTAAAAGAAAATGCGTCAGTATATTTACATTCAAGTCCAATCAACCCTATTTTGTCTCCAATCGCAACCTCAAATGCAATATCAAATGCAGAATTATCATTTGTAAAACGTTCTTTTGGAGCATATTCAAAAATCACTCTTTTAAGTTCAGTAAGATTAGGCCACCAACATTGTAAGACTTCTAATCCAAATTTTGTGTCTGCCATTAATTCTCCAAAAAAGTTAAAGCATAGTGGCTGACTTGAAAGTAGGTTGTTAAATAAACGGTCTTCTTCTATTATTCCAGTACCCTCTTCTTTTCTATCATTAAGTGTTTGAATAACCGCTTTGTGTGAATTTTCAGTTAGAAAATTATTTTCTGATTTTTTTCCGTTTAAAATGGTGTTGCAAACATTATCATTCCTATTTTTTGGATGTTGCCCTGCTTTTTCATTCAGTACATTCATTCTCCACCATCCTTGATGCATTCTTACTCTCTTTTTTTGTCTTGATTCGCTTGGGATTCCCCCAAAGCGTTCAAGTAAATCTGTTTTATTTTCCATTTCTTATTTTTTTGAATGCAGCCAAAAGATGAATAAACATAGTACTGTTCATGCTAAACTTACAATTTTTGAAGCAATAGTTTGAACCATATAAGCAATTGATTGATCATCATCCGTGATCGTGTTCAATTATCGTTGGATGGGATTATGCATCCCTATTATTCATGATTATTATGCGATTATGAAACAAATTGGTAAGCGGGTTTTAAGTGCTTCAATAATTATCTCCCGAATTATTCGAGTTAAAATATAAATCGATAAATATGGGTAAATGGTCACTAAATCCTCCTTTGTAAATTGGCCCCTGATAAGTCCTGAAGGGACGACCATTTTTTAATAACCAATCAGATTTATAAATGATCGTTTTCCTTCCTTTTGTCAGCAAGCCTGCTCCTTCAATTAGTGCTCCGGAAACGATCATCTGATCAAATAAAAACCATGTGTGATCTATCTCCTTATAAACCAATGTGCCTTTACCCAATCTGAAATCTTTGAATGAGAGGTTATAGAGTTGCCTGGGAATAATTGATGATTTTAAAGGCATGGCATCGAGCACCAAGGAAAGGCTTTCATCCGATGGATCATCATTGAAATCTCCCATGACCAATATTTTAGGTTTTCTGTAAACTTTTAATAGCGAATCAGTATTGGATTTTAAGACAGACGCCACCTTTATTCTTTTGCTTTCCGAAAATGACTTTCCACCATATCTCGAAGGCCAATGATTGACATAAAAATGTACAGTGTCCTTTTGTTGATAAGAAAATGAGGCGTACAATATGTCTCGTGTCACCAAGGTATTGTCTTCAATTTTTATGGATATATGAGCAATTTTTAGCAGCTTGTCAGGTCTGAATAATAAGGCAACATCAATTCCCCTTTTGTCGTTTGAGTTTTCATGAACGATTTGATAGCCATATTTTTTGAGGGGAGTTTTGGTGATTAGGTCCATCAAAACCTGAAAATTTTCAATCTCGCAAAGTCCAATCAAAGCAGGTGCTTCCCATCCTCCAACTGCAATGATTGTTTTCGCTATGTGATTCAGTTTTTCTTTGTACCTATAATATGACCAGCCTTTTTCGCCATTTGAAGTAAATTCTTCATCATTGATAGCCGGATCATCGAATGTATCAAAGAGATTTTCAACATTATAAAACATTATCCTAAACCCATTGTCTCCCCTGGGTTCCGGATCAAATTCCGATGTAGAAGTTACTGATTGGGCAATTAGAACGTTTGCGAAGAAGATGTGGAATAATAAAATCAGAATGTATTTATTATTTTTCATTAGAGATAACTTTCAGTCTCGATCGCAATTCACTTTACTATTGAAATTCTAATTTTAAAAGATTAAGCAGCCTTTTTTGTCTTAATATATTCAGTTGGTGTCTGATTGGTCAACTGCTTAAATATCCTGTTGAAGGAGGCTTTTGAATTAAACCCACAATCCATGGCAATACCCAATAGGGTGTAATTTTTGTTTTCCGGGTCAAAAAAACGTTTTTTCACTTCTTGGACTCTATATGAATTTATCAATTCAAAAAATGATTTGCCCAATTGATCGTTGATCAGTTGAGATAGCTGGTAGGCAGGAACATCAATCATTTCGGCCATTTCGCCAATCGACAAATTTTTGTTTAGATAAGGTTTCGATTCTTCCAGGTAATCTAAAAGTTTCTTTTTAAGTCCTGGAATTTCTTCTTCTTTCAATCTTGTCTTTTCATATTTTTCACCTTGCATTTTACCTTTCTCCAAATCAAGTGTATCAAGTCCTTCGACATGAAATGATCTGTAAAAAGGTGTTTTTCTAATGCTATAAAACCCAAGAGAAAAAACCCATATAGAGCCAATCACCATCAGCATTAGTCTTAACTGAATCCAGTCGGCTACATCGTGAAACACAATAATACCATTGAGAATTAATGCTGATAAGCCCACCAACAGCATACTCCATGTCAGATACCAGAGCCATTCCAATTTCAATTTGTCTGAGGTAAAAGAGTATAGTTTTTTAATATTTTTTCTATGGATTTTGAGGACGTTAATTGACCAAATACAATAGAGTAGGGGAGATAGAGACCGAAGTAGCAGAAAAATAGATATGTCTAAATCTGGTTTTCCTGCAATTATTTCATTGAAGTCAATGATTTTTTGTTCGCCGCTATGAAAATAAAAATTGAATAAATTATAAATATGATTTACAAGGAATGGCAAAAAATGAAGCAAATATTTTGGCTTAAATATGTGATGCTTTGAGATATAATTTCTTATAAAGAAAAAAAGTAAAGGTCCGTATATAAAAGACAAAGGACCGGATGTTCCAATTAAATGAGGAAATGTAAATTTGTAATCACTCAACATCACATAGTTGACCCCCAATTGAAAGCAAATTGTAAAAAAAAGAAGGGCAAGAATATAATCTGTTACTTCTTTATTTCTTTTAGTAAGCGCAAGAACTGCAAAGAATAGTGCCTGAAAAAAACCTATGGTTATGATTGAGGTCATCTGAGTAAAAGTAACATTTTTAATGTAAAGGAAATATCTCAGGATTGTATAAATGAATTGGGAACTTTGGTAGCAATTAGTTGAAACCAATTGAGAATTAAGATAAGATTAAACTACAAATTTGTTCGGCAAGTTTGTTTTTAGAAAATTCAGATTTTGCCAATCGTAGTCCATTGGCTTGATATGATTCCAGTAATTTTTTGTCCTTAATAAAAGGTCCAATCAAATTGGGAAAAGTTTCCGGTTTTTTTGGGTCATAATAAATTCCGCATTCATTTTTTTCTACAAGTTCTCTGAGCCAACCTTTTGTATTGACAATGCTTAATTTCCCGGCAGCCAATCCATCAAAAAACTTATTAGGGCTATTGGTTTCAAGAATTGGGATGTCGAGAAAAGAAGTAACACAAGCGTCTGTTTTTCTTAGTAGTGATTTTATTTCAGTTCTATTTTGATGAGGCAAAATTTGTACGTTTTCCAATTTCATTTCAGTTGCTTTTTGCACCAGGTCATTTTTTTTTGCCCCATCGCCAACGAGCATAAAAAGAATAGAGAGTTTCATTTTTTGACATTCCAGGGCTATCTCCAATATATATTCGAGGTGATTTGCCAAGCCAAATGTTCCAAAATATCCAATAACAAAATTTTTATTTTCCTGGAGTTCAGTGTCACTTCTGCCAAAGTAATCTATATCTGCCAAGTTGGGTACCACAAGGATTTTGGCTTTCTGGTATTTTTGCAATATCCCCTGTTCAATTCCGGGAGATAGGGCAACAATTTTATTGGAATTTTCATAAATAGTTTTTTCGAGTAGAATAGAGATATATTTTAGAATGGGTGATTTGATTATTCCCAATTGAATGGGTGCTTCGGGCCACAAATCCCTTACTTCGAAAATATATGGGATATTATTTATCCATTTTATCCACAACGCTATGATACCGACAGTCAGAGGTGTAGATGTAGCATAGCATAAATCTGCCTTAGGAAGTTTTTGAATTAGTTTTATAGCCGCAAATACAAAACTGAAAAAAGCGAAATACCTATTTACAAAAGTTAGTTTATTGGAATAATTGACGGGTATAAAATGAACATTAACGCCATCAATAATATTAAGTTCATAATTACTTTTGTTATGACTAGTGATCATATCCACGTACATCCCCTGATCAACCATCCCTTTCGAAATATGAAGAGAGCGAATCGCACCACTCTCTTTGGGGGTTTTAAAATATTGATGGATATAAATAATTTTTTTCAATTGCATTAATATTTATTCATTTGCTTTCAAGAGCCTTACGAAAAATTACGTTGCAGCCAATGACCTAAAACAAGAATGGACCATAACAATGGGCCGTGATCTTCTTTTTTTTGCTTTTGCTGATTTACCAAATAGTCAAATTTCTCCTTTTCTAAATATTGAAAAATTATACTGTCTTTTAATTCAAATAATTCCCAAAGATGAGCAACGCGCTTATCAAATAACCAACTTGAAAGTGGCAAACCAAAACCTTCTTTCGGGCGGTTAATAAATTTTTCACCCCCATGCTTTACCAAAATATTTTTAAGGAGCCATTTCTGCCCTTTTCCTAAAAGTACATTTGGATTTAAGGTTGACAAATACGCAACTAATTTTTCATCGAGGAAGGGAACTCTCATTTCTAAGCCATGACGCATTGATGCTTTATCACTCACGGCAAGCACATCGCTTACCAAATAGTTGTTTTGATCATGCTCCAAAGCCCAGGATAAAAGGTCAGAATTTCCATGGTCATTTTCATTTATTTTGTGCTGGTATAAATTGAACCCATTGAAAGTTAAATAGTTATGATATGTTTTATGTGGTGATTGGTTATAGGATTTCGACCATTTTTTGATAAGCTTAAATTTCTTCCTCAATGGATGCGAAAAACCGCAAGGGAGTAAATTTATTGTGGGCTTAAGTAAAGGCATTAATAAGTCCAGTTTCTTTTTATGCTTTAAATAATTGTAAAATGCCCAGTGCCGGTTGTATCCACCAAAATATTCATCTGCTCCGGCACCGGATAGTAAGATTTTCATGCCTGATTTTCTGTTCTGATGAGGTTGAGGTTTAGAGGCGACTTTGCAAATTTCAGAGGTCATCAAATATGCCGAATCTCCAATAGGTTGATCCATATGCTCAATAAATTCATCAAATTGATTCATTATAGAAATGCCCATTTCTATTTCATGGTGATCACTTTTATATGCTGATGAAGCCATTCTGGAATATTTGTAGTCATTTGTCCCAAACGACCTATCAGCCTGAGAATTGATGATGCTGTATGTTGACATGGTAAAACCTTCTTTTTTTGCAAGGGCCAGTAGTAAAGTGCTATCAACACCTCCACTGAGCAATAGTCCGAGAGGAACTTGCACACTCAACTGCTGAAGGAGGCTATCTGTAATTAAGTTTTCAATCTTACCGACTTCAGGAGACTCATTCTTGAAGTGATTATTTTTTTCATTAAAATAATTTATTTGACTATCACTTTTATGGTGGCGAAGAAAAGTGCCTTGCTCGAGCTCATAAATATTTTGGTAAAAGGTTTCTGGTTTTCTCACATATTTGTATGCAAGATAATGATGGATTTGGGAGGCATTAATTTCCTTTTTTACCAGGCCTGATTCTACAATAGGTTTTATTTCCGAAGAAACAATTAAATAATTTTCGTCTTCAAAATAATAGGTAGGTTTTATTCCAAATCGATCCCGAGCAACCAGAATTTCATCCTTTTCCAAATCAATGAAAGCAAATGCAAACATACCCTCTAATTTTTCAATGCCCTGCTTGCCGTACAAAATCAACCATTGGAAAAGTACTTCTGTATCGGAATGAGACGAAAAGGAAATACCGGTATTAATCAGCTCATTTTTAAGCGTATTAAAGTTGTAAATTTCTCCATTGAATAGCAAGGCATATTTTGAATCGGGTGAAACCATGGGTTGAGATGCTTGTACAGAGTGGTCAGTTATTTTTAAGCGATTGGCGGCTAAATAAATATGCTGAGATTTTGTTTCAATTCTGAAAGATTTAGTCTCGTCGGGTCCGCGATGATGTGTGCAGGAAGACATCCTGTCTATGAACCCTGTATCGAGTGTTTTATTTTTGTCAATGATGAGATTAATGCCGCACATAAATATTATGTAGGAGAGTTCTGCTTAAGATTTTTTGGAAAAAATAGGCATTATACCTCAACAAAAAAATTATCCCAAACATGCGCTTTTGGATATTTCCAAGCTAACATACAGTATTTGTTTGTATTTGAAATTTGCAGATTTATTCGACTGTCGTTAAAATTGAGATAAACTAAGAATTTAGCTTTTAGTTTATAGATTCAAAATTCAATGAACTGGAGTATTTAAGGATATTGCGTTGAACTTTTGCCGAAGGCTCAAATTTAATTTCATCAATTTGAAATAAAATTTCTTTAGCTTGGTTATAAAAATCCATTAAACCATTGTTTTCAAGCAATTGCTCTTCAATAGTCACGGCTTCTTCGCAGGTAATTTCCTTATAAATGTATCTCAATACATCATCTCGGGTATGCGTTTTTGTCATAGGCTAAGCTGTTTTTTAACATTTTTTTCTTGAGGTTAATGAGGGCATATCTCATTCGCCCAAGGGCTGTATTAATACTTACCCCAGACGCATCAGCTATTTCTTTAAAGCTCATATCGAGGTAAGATCTCATTATTAGTACTTGTTTTTGGCTTTCAGGCAATTCCTGAATATGCCTCTTTAATTTATCAATGGTCTCCCGATTAATTTGCTTATCTTCAATTGGCATTTCTGCAAATTCAAGCGTATCAAATATATTGGAACCATCTTCCATCAATACCATCGGATACCTTTTTGATCTTCTGAATGAGTCGATGGCTAAATTGTGACCTATTCTTAATATCCATGGTAAAAATTTTCCTTCATCATTATATCGCCCTGATTTGATAGTATTCACGGCCTTTATGAATGTCTCTTGTAATAAATCTTCAGCAAGGTAAGTATCCTTAACTATAAGATGAATGGTAGTAAATACTCTATTTTTATGTCTGTTCAATAATTCCTTAAAACCTTCTTCGTTTCCTTTCATGTAAAGTGAAATCAATTCACTATCACTAATCTTGTATTTCTTCATTATAATTACATTTAGTTAACGTAGACTTTCAAACCATATTATATTATTAGATGTAAGACATTTTAATTGATTAATTATTCAAAAGTAACAAAAAGCAAAAAGCATGCAAAACTTATATAATTGATATTTATTTTTAAAATTTGCGATATATTCAAAAATAAAGTAAATATATTGCTGATATTTTATGTAATGCTTATGATTGATGTAAATATCATAAAGTTATTTAAGAACACTGTATTGTATTGCAAAATGAAATTTTATAATACAATATCGCATTTATATATTTGGAGTATATGACGACAAAAATTGAAATTCAACCAAAAGAAAAATTTAGTGAATTGGATCCAAAGAAGTTTATTCTTATAAAATCTGCACGGGTTAATAATCTCAAAAATCTTACTGTTGCCATACCAAGAAATAAATTTGTCGTAATTACAGGCCTGTCCGGCTCTGGTAAATCTTCACTTGCTTTCGATACATTATTTGCTGAGGGGCAAAGGATGTATGTAGAAAGTCTGAGTTCATATGCACGTCAATTCCTGGGTAGGATGGAAAAGCCAGAGGTTGATTATATAAAAGGCGTTTCTCCAGCAATAGCTATTGAGCAAAAAGTAAATACCAGAAACCCGAGATCGACAGTTGGTACAACAACAGAGATTTATGACTATTTGAAATTGTTGTTTGCAAGGGTTGGAGATACTTTTTCGCCGGTTAGCGGGAAGATTGTTTCTCGCGATTCTGTAACTGATGTGGTTAATTTTATAAATGAAAAAGTTGAAGGAAGCAAGTTTATGATTATGAGTCCTTTACATCAACAAAATGGCAGAAGCCTCAGTGATGAATTGAAAATATTATTGAGTAAGGGTTTCACAAGAATTTATTTGGAGGGAAAAACAGTCGATATTGAAAATATTTTAAATAATTCTCCTCAGGGATTGGATTATAGCAACATTCGCATTCTAATTGATCGGATTGTAGTTAAAAAAAATGATGAGGATAATTTATACAGAATTTCTGATTCAGTTCAGACGGCATTTTTTGAGGGCCACGATGAATGTATTATTCAGTTTGTTGGAGAAAATGAAAATCTTTTTTCCGATAAATTTGAGGCTGATGGCATCATATTCGAAGAGCCAAGTGTAAATCTATTTAGTTTCAATAATCCATATGGAGCTTGTAAGAGATGTGGAGGATTTGGCAAGGTCTTGGGTATTGATCCCGACCTTGTAATTCAAGATATAAATCTATCTGTTTACGAAGGAGCAATTGTACCATGGAGAAGTGAGTCTATGAAAAAGTGGCTCAGTGCCTTCCTCAAAAGTACTGCAAATTTCGACTTTCCAATTCATAGACCTTTTAAGGATCTTTCAAAAGAACAACAGCAATTACTATGGAAAGGGAATGAGCATTTTGATGGCATTGATGCTTTTTTTAAATCAATCGAAGCACAGTCTCACAAGATTCAATACCGAGTAATGCTCTCACGATACAGGGGAAAGACTGTCTGCCCAGATTGCCGAAGTACTAAATTAAGAAAGGATGCATCTTATGTGAAAATTGGTAAAAAGTCCATTGTTGATTTAGTATTAATGCAGATTGATGAACTTAAAAGGTTTTTTAATGATCTGAAATTAGACGAGTATAAAACAAATGTTTCTAAGCGGATTTTTCAGGAAGTTAATAATAGAATTGGTTATTTGGAAAAGGTTGGTTTGGGCTACCTTACACTTAATCGGCTAACAAATTCGCTGTCGGGAGGTGAATTTCAACGTATAAAATTGGCAACTTCATTGGGTAGTTCTCTGGTCGGTTCGATGTATATTTTAGATGAACCAAGTATTGGCTTGCATCCGCGAGACACTTCGCAGCTGATCCAGGTTTTGAAGCATCTAAGAGATCTTGGAAATACTGTAATTGTAGTTGAGCACGAAGAGGATATTATGATTGCCGCAGATCAAATTATTGATATTGGTCCTGACGCAGGAACACATGGGGGGCATTTGGTTTTTCAGGGAAATGCTAAGGAAATAAAAAACCACACAGAAACACATACAACAAGGTTTTTGAATGGGGTTGATAAAATTGAGATTCCAAAGCATAGAAGACCTTGGAAATATGCGATTGATATTTATGGGGCCAAAGAGAATAATCTGAAATCTATTGATGTCAAAATTCCATTAGGGGTGCTGACAGTAATTACCGGAGTAAGTGGGTCGGGGAAATCTACACTTGTGAAAAGAATACTTTATCCTGCCATTGGAAAGAGAATGGGCATTGCGTCTGAGCTGACAGGAAAATTTGAGCGGGTTGAAGGAGATATTGATAAAATTACTTCACTGGAATATATTGATCAAAATCCAATAGGCAAATCTTCAAGGTCAAATCCAGTGACATATGTCAAAGCCTATGATCAAATCAGGCAGCTTTTTTCTGTTCAGAGTCTTGCAAAATCCAGGGGCTATAAACCTTCTTATTTTTCATTTAATGTTGATGGCGGAAGATGTGAAGCTTGCCAAGGCGAAGGGACAGTTAAAATTGAAATGCAATTCATGGCAGATATTTATTTATTGTGCGAGAGCTGCAATGGCAAGAGGTTTAAGTCTGAGGTTTTAGAAGTTAAATTTAATGGAAAGAATATATCGGATGTGTTGGAACTTACCGTTGATGATGCAATAGAATTTTTCAATGATAAAAGTAGTATAATATCCAGATTGAAACCACTTCAGGATGTGGGCCTGGGATATATTGGCATGGGCCAATCTTCCAATACACTTAGTGGGGGAGAAGCCCAGCGGGTAAAACTGGCTTCTTTTCTGGGAAAAGGAAATAGTTATTCGAATGAAAAAGTCTTATTTATTTTTGATGAGCCAACCACCGGACTTCATTTTAAAGACATTGAAAATTTGTTGGCGGCAATAAATGCCTTGATTAACAAAGGACATTCTGTTGTGATTATTGAGCACAATGTAGAAATAATTAAATCTGCTGATTGGGTAATTGATATGGGACCAGATGGTGGAGACAAGGGGGGCGAGGTTGTATTTGCAGGATTACCAGAAGAAATGATAAAGTTAGAAAATAACCACACAGCTCATTATTTAAAACGAAAATTTTCTAATCAGTAATTATTTAATTCAGAAGTTGCATTTGTATGCTGAATTAAACTCACAAAAAAATAAATTTTATATTTACCAATATTTTTTATAAGCCTGTGCACAAAATAATTCTACTTCCCATTTTTTTCCTTTTCGGCAGTTCTTCAATGATTTGCCTTGGGCAAGCTATCAGTTCTGCGGAGTTGAAAATTATGACCATTCTGAATTCTGGTTCCAATGTAATTCCAAAAGATTTACAACTTTCTAAAACCATTGTTATTGTTTCAATGAATGATGGGGATGGTACAGTGCGCGGCGATTGGAAAGAGTTTGCCCGAGAGGCACATTTTTATATCAAAAAACTAAGCATCGATGCTATTCAATATATTTATGTTGATGATTTGATCGCCGGTTATGATGTTAAAAGATCTATTACAGAGCAGATGACCAAAAGAGATATAAAGAATATATTGTTGCTATCGAAGGATAATATTAATGGTCGTGATCAATATATTGGGGTGATCACATCTTACAATCAAAAACCAACTTTTATTTCTAATAATCAAACAGCGTGGAAATCTCAAACTAGTGATATAGAAATTCTTTTTAGAAACCTTGCCAGATCTATTGACTTGGCAAATATTACTTTAGAAAATTTACTAATTATAGACACACCTGAATTTTATCAAGGGGTTGATATCATCAAAGGTCGAAGATCCGAGACTTTTAACACAGATCTTAGAATTGATAAAATAGCAATTCCATTGTTCGAAGACTTGCCATCACCGGAAAATACTACAGCCCAATCAAAAGCAGAAATGCTTGCCTTGGTTCAAAAGGAGAATGAAGAAAATTTATCTCGAAATAGACAACTGGAACAATTGATGTTAAAATATCCTTATAAATTTGAGATTGTGCCATATGAATATGATGAAAAGAAACTCTTATCTAAAGGATTCCAATTTGTCTTAATGAGCATTAATTCTTCTGGAGGTAATGTGAAAAAATTACTTAATTACGACATGGGGAGTGATATTAAAGAATTGATAACAGTCACCAAAGATGAAAGCGGATTTGCATCAATAAAATCAATCCCCATTGATGGTATGGTATATAAATATTATGTAAAGCACATCAATAGTGGAGATATCTACCTAGGTGAGCAATGGGATGGTGATGATAATTGGCAAAGTGCTTTGCGCAATCATATGACTGCTATTATCAGGAAATTGGAAAAAAAATAGAACTATACCCCAACTCTAAATAGTTTTTCTGAGAGTTTAGTTTATGAGAAATTCTGTATAACCATTCAATGGTTATTGTATAATTTCTTCATTATCTATTTATTTAAATTTATACTCAAATTGTAATACGTAGTAGGACAGGTCCCAAGTCAATTTATTCCTTGCATCAAAGCATCCGGGAAATCCAATTTTTTTATGTGAATTTATTCACCTTTTGCAACGTAGTTATTTTACTAAATCAAAAATATAATTGTGTTTTGGTAACTAGGGATTTAAAACAATATACAGGTATAATAATCCTAAATTAGATATTATTTTCAAGTAATATTTACGTGATATTTTCATGATGAAAGTGGGAGAAGGTACTTACAGTTACCGATAAGTGTTTTTCAATTTGATTC
>VAPL010032134.1_pt1 | contig 18302 bp, 17 predicted proteins | sample 3395061 | NCBI WGS metagenome assembly VAPL01 (sample SAMN08290444, study PRJNA428436) | hydrothermal vent metagenome | isolation source: Deep-sea hydrothermal vent chimney 2 | place: Pacific Ocean: Juan De Fuca Ridge | depth 2182 m m | reverse complement strand
TAATTCTTCACTTAAGCTGTGTTAGCAGCGTTGTACAAAGTATTCAAAATACTCACTTGCACTTGCAAGCTCCGTTTTTTCATACTTTTACGCCTTGCTACCATCAGCTTAATTAAAGAATTAAAATATGAACTTAATGGCCCGTTGTATTAATACTTAATTGACCAATTATTACTTACTCTATCAAGACAGTGCCATTATACTTTAACGTCATTGCCTTTTATTAGAATAAAAATTTATGTCAGCATCATTACAAATTAACAGTGGCCATTACAGCATTGCCGGAGTTAAAGACCAGAATGAAGACTCTTTTGGTGTTTATGTTCCCAACGAACCACTTTTAACCACGAAAGGTATTGCCGCTGTTGTCGCTGATGGCATGAGTACCAGTGATGATGCTAAACAGGCCTCTGAAGTTTGTGTGAATGGTTTTTTAACTGATTATTTCAGTACACCTGAAAGCTGGTCAGTTAAAAATTCCGGGCAAAAAATTCTTTCAGCGCTTAACCGATGGTTACATGGACAAGGTCAAAAAAAACATCAAAGCCACAAAGGTATGGTTACGACATTAAGTGCGCTGGTATTTAAATCCAATACCGCATATATCTTTCATGTTGGTGATACCCGAATCTACCGTTTACGAAACAATGAACTCGAACAATTAACCAATGATCATCGCTTCTCCGTAAGTGACGATAAAAGCTATTTATCCCGCGCTATGGGTATCGATTTGCTGGTTGATATTGATTATAAAACCATACCTTTAGAAAGTGGCGATATTTTTATTCAACTGACTGATGGCGTACATGAGTTTATTACTGACAATCTGATTAAAGACATCACTCTAAAAAACAGTGATGACATTAATGTCGCAGCCCGGAAAATTATTGATATCGCAGTCAGTAATAACAGCGATGATAATCTGACATGCCAGATTGTTGAAATCACCCATTTACCTGATGAAAATGAAAATGAGTTTTATGACAAACTCACTGAACTCCCCTTTCCTCCCCCTTTGGAACCAGGTTTGATTCTTGATGGGTATAAAGTATTACGCCACTTATTTTCAAATAAGCGAACTGAGGTTTATCTGGTTCAGGATACAGAAACAAATGAAAACGTTGTCTTAAAAGCACCTTCAGTCAATTATCAGGATGATCCGGAATATATTAACCAGTTCTTACATGAAGAATGGGCGGGCCGGCGGATAAATAATTCTCACGTATTAAAAGTATTAAGCATCAATCGCAAGCGCACAGCTTTGTATTACATCACAGAATATATTGAAGGACATTCATTACGCCAATGGTTAGATGACAATCCATGTCCGTCTTTAAATCAGGTACGATCTTTTGTTGAACAAATTGCACGTGGTTTACGCGCATTTCACCGGCTTGAAATGATTCATCAGGATCTAAAACCTGAAAATATCATGATAGATGAGTATGACACGTTAAAAATTATTGATTTTGGTTCAACAAAAATTGCGGGGATTGAAGAAATCTATTTACCTATCGAGGTAAATAATATACTTGGCACAATTAATTATACTGCACCTGAATACCATATCGGTAATACGGGCAGTAATCGCTCAGATATTTTCTCGTTGGGTGTTATAACCTATGAAATGTTAACGGGTCGGTTACCTTACGGTAAAGAGATGAGCATCCGAAATATCAAACGTGCAAATTATATTTCACTTAAACATTTTAATCCTGAAATTCCAGGCTGGGTTGATAAAGCAATTGAAAAAGCAGTACATATCAATCCGGACAACCGATTCAGTATACTTTCTGAGTTTATCTCAGCGCTCAATAAACCTGATTCTGCTCTGGTCAATAATGACTTTGTTCCATACATCAAACGTAACCCAGTGCGTACCTGGCAACTAATCAGCCTGACTCTTATCATTATTAACATTATATTAATTTATAAATTATAATATGAAATATAATCCGCCAAGATTTAAATCACTTGATGTTTTATTTGAAGATGAATTTTTATTGTTTTTAAATAAACCCAGTGGATTATTATCTGTTCCCGGTCGCGGCGAAGACAAACAAGACTGCCTGATATCGCGAGTCCAATCTAAATACTCTGATGCACTAATCGTACATCGTCTCGATATGTCCACATCTGGATTAATGGTTCTCGCCAGAGGAAAAGAGATGGAACGTTATTTAAGTATTTTATTTCAGAAACGTAAAGTAGATAAAAAATATATCGCGGTTGTTGATGGTTATGTTAAGCCTGATTTTGGAGAAGTAGATTTACCTTTGATTACTGATTGGCCAAATCGTCCTCAACAAAAAGTAGACTTTAAAACAGGAAAGCATTCACAAACAAAATATTCAGTATTGTCTTACGATAAAGAAAAAAACACGACGCGGATTGAATTAACACCACTCACTGGACGAACGCATCAACTTCGCATTCATATGCAGTCCATTAAACATGCCATCGTAGGTGATGAGCTTTATGCAAATAAAGCAGTGATTGAGAAATCAATAAGGCTTTTATTGCATGCTTGCTACTTATCTTTTCAACATCCTGTTACAGATGAGATTATTAAATTTAATTCCGAGCCAGAATTTTAAATTACAAGCCTCTTTCAACATCTGCTTTAATATCATCAATTGATTCTAAGCCAACCGAAATACGAATTAAACCATCACTAATTCCTGAATTTGTTTTTTCTTCATCTGTTAAACGACCATGTGTCGTCGTTGCCGGGTGAGTAATTGTTGATTTTGCATCGCCCAAATTCGCAGTAATTGACAATAAGTGAGTTGAATCAATCAATTTCCAGGCAGCTTCTTTACCACCCTTAACTTCAAAAGATAAAACACCACTACCTGCAAATTGTTGTTGGCTGGCTAAATCATACTGAGGGTGCGAAGCTAAACCAGAATAATGAACTTTATTTACTTTTTTATGTTGTTCAAGAAACTGTGCTAGTTCTAAAGCATTTGCACTATGCGCTTTCATTCTTAGTGATAAGGTTTCTAATCCTTTCAGGAATATCCATGCATTAAAAGGACTCAATGTAGGACCTGCCGTACGTAAAAAACCAAAAACTGTTTCACCCACTAACTCTTTATTGCCGACAACTGCCCCACCCATTGCTCGACCTTGGCCATCAATGTATTTCGTAGCAGAGTGAATAACGATATCCGCACCTAATTTTAAGGGCTGTTGCAATATTGGAGTACATAAACAATTATCAACAACTAATAAACAGTCATTTTCATGCGCCAGGTCAGCCAGTGCTTTTAAATCTGCAACTTCTGTTAATGGGTTAGATGGTGTTTCTAAAAATAATATTTTCGTTTCTGGTTTAATGGCTTTTTTCCATGCATCCAGATCCGTTAAGTCAACAAACGTCGTATCCACACCAAAGGGTTGTAAATATTTGTTGAATAGGACAACAGTTGTTCCAAAAATTGAACGCGATGAAACAATGTGATCGCCCGACTCCAATAAAGCAACACAAGTGCTTAAAATAGCAGACATGCCTGTCGCCGTTGCGACACAACTCTCTCCACCTTCAAGTACCGCTAGACGTTGTTCAAAAGTACGCACTGTTGGATTAGTGAAACGTGAATAAATATTCCCAGGTGATTCACCGCTGAAACGCGCCGCGGCTTCGGCTGCACTTGGAAACACAAAGCTTGATGTGGGAAAAATAGGTTCACTATGTTCGCCTTCAGCCGTGCGTACTTGTCCCGCCCTTACTGCTAAGGTTTCAAGTGACCAATTTTCATCGAAGTCTGACATTACTTTCTCCTAACAAAGAGGTTATCGCAGCCACTTTGTTTCATCCAAATGCTGCGGCAAATTCTAGTACCGCGTTAGAATAATACTCTCTAATTTAATAGAGTATGTGGGGCACTATGATTCGAACCTACAAAAATCATACTAGTTTAATACTATTAAGCTAATAAAGCGGACACAAAAAAACCCGCAATATTAGCTAAAGCAGGCTTTCACTTTAGCTGTATTTATACTGCGCCCGCAAGCTGATATCAAATCGGCGCTTTCTAATGAATCATCACCAGAAGTAGTTAGATTAGGTGATGATTGGCTAAATGTCAATTTACGCGTTGTTATGAATTTCAATAACTTCGTTATCGGCATCATCGCCTGCTCTACTAGCATCATTTCTTAATGATTCAATGTGTTTTAAATATGTATCATCAATATCACCTGTTACATATACACCATTAAAAACAGATGTATCAAACTCTTTTATTTTCGGTGCTTTTTTGCGTACAGCTTCAATTAAGTCATCGAGTTTTTGATAAAATAATCTATCGGCACCAATTTCTTTTGCGATTTCTTCAACGTTACGGTCATGACCAACCAGTTCAACCGCTGCTGGCATATCAATACCATAAACATTTGGATAACGTACTGCGGGGGCAGCAGAGGCAAAATAAACTTTTTTAGCTCCGGCATCACGTGCCATTTGAATAATTTGTTGTGATGTTGTGCCTCGTACAATGGAGTCATCAACCAGTAAAACATTTTTACCTTTGAATTCTAATTCAATTGCATTGAGTTTTTGTTTTACTGATTTCTTACGTTGTTGTTGACCCGGCATAATAAAGGTTCGGCCAATATAACGATTTTTAATAAAACCCTCACTGTACTTTACCCCTAGCGTATATGACAACTCTAAAGCAGAGGTCCGACTGGTATCCGGTATCGGCAGTACCACATCAATATCGTGATCAGGGAATTCTTTCAGAATGGTTTTTGCTAAATAATCGCCCATACGTAAACGTGCTTTATAAACAGACACACCATCTATAATTGAATCCGGACGTGCAAAATAAACGTGTTCGAAAATACAAGGAGATAGCTTTGGCTTTTCTGCGCATTGACGAGAAAAAATCTGGCCTTCGTTATTTATAAAAATAGCCTCACCAGGTTCAATGTCTCGTACCATTTCAAAACCTAACGAGTCAATCGCAACAGATTCAGAAGCTACAATATGCTCAACACCCTTCCCTGTTTCCCTTTTACCAAATGCGACAGGGCGAATACCATAAGGATCTCGAAACGCAACAATGCCGCGTCCTGTAATCATTGCCACTACTGCATAAGCACCTCTACAACGCTTATGTACATTTTCAATGGCATCAAAAATATTATCTGCGGTAATGTCAAGATCAGGGTTAACTGTTTCCTGCAACTCATGAGCAAAAACATTTAATAAAATTTCTGAATCTGAATTAGTATTTATATGGCGACGATCCTGAACGAATAAATCATGCTTTAAATCTTCTGCATTGGTTAAATTACCGTTATGCGCTAACGCAATACCATAAGGCGAATTCACATAAAAAGGCTGTGCTTCTGATGACGAAAAACAACCCGCGGTGGGATAGCGAACATGACCAATACCAATATTACCTTTTAGGTTCATCATGTGACGTGTATGGAAAACGTCTTTAACCAGACCATTTCCTTTGCGCAAATACATACGATCATCTTCACAAGTTACTATGCCTGCTGCGTCCTGACCACGATGTTGTAGTACCGTTAATCCATCATAGAGTGCTTGATTAACAGGTGTATGGCCAACAAGACCAATAATTCCACACATAACTTTTTTCCTATTTATAGACCTAAAACCTGAGGCCTTTGTATGAATAGCGAGAAGTTAGAGAACAAGGCAATAATTAACGAAAAAGCGGAGTGTACGGTTAGGCCATTCTCGTACATCCCTGTACTTCACGGCACCTGAACATCCTTATTCAATGTACATGAGCATTTTGAGTTGATTATTCGTCGTGCCCCACATAAAATTAATGTGGAGGGTAAACGCAGTTATCTAGCTTCGTAGCATTCGTGCAATGACCTCAAACTAGTATTTAAAATATCGTGCTATATCGCTTGGTAAAAGATCTTTTAACCATGTTGCAATAACTTCAAAACGGAACATAAAGAAAGATTCATCCCACCACTTTTCTTGAGGTATGGCTGTTAATCCAAGCAACATAATAATAATAGTAACTAATAATATGCCGCGTAAAAAACCAAATACACCACCAATGGTACGATCAACACCGCTAAGACCCACTCTTTGTACAAATTGTGATGCAAAAAAATTAATCATTGCTGCGACCATCAAAGACAATATAAACAAGCTCACAAAAGCAGCCAGTAAACGTAATGTTGGATCTTTAATTGAACTGCCAAACAATTCTGCCATGCCAGATGAAAAAGTCATCGCAACCCATAAGGAAACTAACCAACCAGCCAGGGACAGAGCTTCTTTTACAAATCCGCGCATTAAACTAACGATGACGGATATAATAATAATCCCTAAAACTATTAAATCTGCTAAAACCATTTATACCTGTTCCATTATGGATGCTTAACAACTAAACCACTAAGTTTTAATTCTTTCTTCAACTTTATTTTAAGTGCTTCAGCTTTTTTACGTGTTATTTCCGGGCCAACTCGTACCCGATAAATCACTTTATTGTTTTTCATTATGCGTTCAACAAAAGCATGAATTTTTTTCTTACGTAATTTATCTTTTAAACCTAAAGCATTTGTTCGTTTAGTAAAACTACCCACCTGAACAGCCCAAACAGTTTTCTTTATAACCGGTTTTTTTTCTTTTTCTGCAAGCGCAACCATCGTATCAACAATAGACTTTGTTTTTTTCTCTTCTACAATTTTTGGTTCAGGTAAACCGTGAGCAATTGGTATTCTTTTGGGGTTAATCGGATGTGACTCTGTTTTTTGTATTTCTTTAATATCAATATGTTTAATATTGGTAACTTCAGCACTTCGCTCAGGAACATTGCTACCAAAGACCGGCATTTCCATATCCCGTCCGCCACTCAGTAACATGGGAATAAAAATCACAGCCAACGCAATCAGTACCACTGCACCGACTAAACGTTGTTTCAAGCGACCTTCTTCCACATTTCCTCCTAACTCAAAATAATCAATAAATAACAAAAATGGGCAAAATTTACCCCAGCCAAGAGCCTATTATATTCCAAGCTGCATAGCGAATTCTACTGTATAAAATGAACCAAAAATAACCACCCGGTCAGCGTTAGTTGCTACCAAATCTGCAGCCATTATTGCTTCTTTTACATTAGTAAAATCACTGACAACCGCATTCCTATCTAAATCTTTAACAACACTCGCTAAATCAGCCCCTTTCATACCGCGAGGTACCTCTAAACTGGCAATAAACCAGCTGGAAATCTGAGGGGATATGCGAGCTAATGCTTTAGCATGTTCTTTATCTTCAAGCATACCCAATACGGCTAGTGTTTTCCCTTCACATGATTCGCCCAATAACTCCGCTAAACACGCCATACTGTCTTCATTATGAGCCACATCCAATATATGCAAAATATTGGAAGAATCCGTTGTTGAACATTGAAAACGGCCCAACACCGAAACAGATAACAAACCCGCTTTCACCTGCTGTTGATTTACTGGAAGTTTGTTGGCCAAACACTCCATGACCATTAATACACCGGCTGCATTATCAATTTGATGACGGCCGCGAATATTGGGCATAGGCAGTGCTGTGCGTTGTTTTTTACTTGATGTAGGACTATAGGATTTCCAATTCCATGATTGTGGTGTACCTGCAGCAGCAAAACTTTCTTGCCAGTCAAAATCCTGGCCGCGACGATATAATAGTGCACCCTTTTCATTTGCGACCTGTTTTATGCTTTTTGGCATATCCGGGCTACTAAAAATAACAGGACGATTTTTTCGCATAATGCCGGCTTTTTCTACTGCGATGGTTTCCCGGTCATGACCTAACCATCCCGTATGATCAATTCCAATTGAGGTAATCAAAGCGACATCTGCATCAATAATATTTACAACATCCAAACGCCCACCTAAACCTACTTCTAAAATAATCACATCAGGTTTAGCACGATAAAAAATATCCAATGCTGCTAATGAGCCAAACTCAAAGTAAGTTAAAGAAATTTCTTTATTATTTTCTAAACGCGCTCGATCGATTCGATCAAATGCTTCGCAAATAAGCTCATCTGAAACTTCTTCAGCATTGAGGTGAATACGTTCGTTATAGCGCAATAAATGAGGAGAGGTATAAGCGCCCGTTTCATAACCGGCTTGCTGATAAATAGATTCTAATAAAGCAACACTGGAACCTTTGCCATTAGTGCCAGCAACGGTAATAACAGGGATAGAAGGTAAAGAAGAATGTAGTCGTTTAAAAACTTCCGCAACGCGCTCGAGGCCAAGTTCAATGGCTGAAGGATGCAGGCCTTCTTGCCAATCTAACCATTCATGAAGAGACGAAAAGCGCATTATTTCAAACTCAAGACTTTCTAAGGGGAGTCACTGTCATTGCGATGGAACAAAGTGACTGCAGCAATCTCATGTTTAAGGAGATTAAATTTGAGATTGCCGCGTCAGCACGTAAAAACATATGTTTTTACGTACTTCCTCGCAATGACAGTAAGATAATAAATATTGTAGATATTTTTAGATAATAATAAAAAGATTTCTACACAGCGGGTTGTTGCATCATGATCGAGAGTAGACTTGCCACTTTATCCCGCATATCACGACGATCAACAATCATATCAACCGCGCCATGCTCTAATAAAAACTCACTACGTTGAAAACCATCCGGTAGTATTTCACGAACCGTTTGTTCTATTACTCGTGGACCAGCAAAACCAATCAAAGCATTTGGTTCTGCAATATTGATATCACCTAACATGGCCAAACTGGCTGATACGCCACCCATGGTTGGATCAGTCAAAATAGAAATAAACGGTAATGACTGTTTACGCATACGTGCTAATGCGGCACTGGTTTTCGCCATTTGCATTAACGAGAACAAAGCTTCCTGCATGCGAGCACCACCACTGGCTGAATAACAAACCAGAGGTAAATTTTCTTTCAAACAAACATTGACGGCACGAACAAAACGTTCGCCAACCACTGAACCCATCGAACCACCCATGAATTTAAATTCAAAAGCAGCGGCAACAACCGGAACACCTTTAACGCTACCCTTCATGACAATTAACGCATCATTTTCTCCGGTGGCCTTTTGCGCCTGGGTAAGACGATCCTTATATTTTTTTATGTCTTTAAACTTGAGCACATCAACAGGCTTTAAATTTTCACCAATTTCGCTGCGTCCATCTGCATCAAGAAATGTATCTAAACGCCAGCGCGCACCAACACGTGCATGTTGATCACACTTTGGACAGACATCTAAATTACGTTCCATTTCTGCGCGATACAATACAGCACCACAAGCAGTACACTTGGTCCATAAACCTTCGGGTACACTTTTACGTGATTCACCATCAATTCGAATACGTTCTGGTAATAATTTGCTAAACCAATTCATATAAAAACCTATCTTTTTTTGTTATGTTCACTCCCCATTTTAGCTGGGAGGATTAGGGAAGAAAGGCTTAAACCTCCCCTCCCCTTAGCCCCCTCCCAATGGGAGGGGGGAATATAATTTTAAGTATCTAATGCTGTGCGCATTTCAGATAATAATTCTTTTACTGCTTTAATCGCATTATCGGCCGAATCGAGGTTTTCCTCAATACGTTTAACGATAGCACTGCCTACAATAACCGCATCGGCGACACTAGCAATATTCGCGGCTGACTCCGCATCTTTAATACCGAAGCCTACTCCGACTGGTAATTCTGTCAACGAGCGTATGGTGGAAACACGATCCTGAACTGACTTTATGTCCAAATGGCCGGCACCGGTTACGCCCTTTAATGAAACATAGTACAAAAATCCCGAGCTCGCATCATTAATTATCTTAATTCTTTCTTCTGAAGTTGTCGGTGAAATAAGGAAAATACGGTCAATTCCTTCTGTTTTCATCGCGTCGACATATTCTTCTGCTTCTTCAGGTGGAATATCCACCGTTAATAGACCATCAACACCTGCTTTAGCGGCAGATTTGGCAAATTCAGCGTAGCCCATCACTTCTATTGGGTTTAGGTAACCCATTAATAATACGGGAGTTTCTATGTCTTTTTGACGAAACTCTGCCACCATTGCCATCACATCACGTAGGCTTACGTTGTGTTCTAATGCGCGTTCCATTGCTTTTTGAATGACCGGGCCTTCTGCCATAGGGTCTGAAAATGGCACACCTAATTCAATGAGATCTGCGCCTGCTTCAACCATAGCATGCATCATCGGTACAGCATTTTCAGGTTTTGGATCGCCCGCAGTGAAATAAGGAACCAGCAATTTACGCCCTTCTTTAGCGCGTAATTCAAACCGAGCCTTAATTCTTGATTGGCTTTTGCTCACATGATCTATCACAGCGTGATCCCCTCAATATCAGCCACGGTATGGATATCTTTATCACCACGACCAGAAAGGTTCACAATAATGATTTTGTCCTTATCCATGGTTGGGGCTAATTTAGTGGCATACGCTAAAGCATGGCTGGATTCTAACGCAGGGATAATGCCTTCAATTTTCGTTAAATCATGAAAAGCCTGTAAGGCTTCTTCATCATTAATCGCAACATATTTCGCACGACCAACATCTTTTAACCACGCATGTTCTGGTCCAACACCTGGATAATCCAGACCTGCAGAAATCGAATGTGTTTCGATAATCTGGCCATTCTCATCTTCCACTAAATATGTCCGATTACCGTGTAAAACACCAGGTTTACCTGCACATAATGGTGCAGCATGCCTGCCGGTTTCAATACCATCGCCAGCGGCTTCTACTCCGTAAATAGCAACATCTTTATCATCAATAAAAGGATGAAATAAACCAATCGCATTTGAACCACCACCCACACAGGCAATTAAAGCATCGGGCAAGCGGCCTTCGTGTTGTTGAATTTGCTCACGCGCTTCACGGCCAATAATAGTTTGAAAGTCACGCACCATAGCAGGATATGGATGAGGCCCGGCGACTGTGCCTATTATATAAAAGGTGTCATCAATATTGGTTACCCAGTCACGCATAGCTTCATTTAAAGCATCTTTTAGCGTTGCAGAACCTGCCGTTACAGGCACCACCGTTGCACCTAATAACTTCATACGATAAACGTTTGCTGCCTGGCGCTGAATATCAACCTCGCCCATATAAACCACACATTCTATTCCTAAACGTGCAGCAACCGTTGCCGTTGCGACGCCATGCTGGCCTGCACCGGTTTCCGCAATAATACGTATTTTGCCCATACGTTTAGCGAGTAAAGCCTGCCCCACCGTATTATTTATTTTGTGCGCACCGGTATGGTTTAAGTCTTCACGTTTAAGATAAATCTTTGCACCACCTAATTCTTTTGACCAGCGCTCAGCAAAATATAAAGGTGAAGGACGGCCCACATAATTCTGTAGTTCCCAATCAAGTTCCGCTAAAAAATCTTTATCCTGCATGTACTTTTCATAAGCAAGACGTAATTCTGTCAACGGCCCCATTAATGTCTCAGCGACAAAAAGCCCGCCATAAACACCGAAATGACCTTTGTCATCAGGTTGATGATATTTTGTTTCTGATTCAGCCAACGCGCTGTACCTCTTTAATAAACTGTTCTATTTTTTTATGATCTTTAATTGCGGGTTCGGATTCTACACCGCTACTTACATCTACAGCATACGGTTTTACTGTTTCAACCGCTGAAGCGACATTTTCAGGGTTAAGTCCCCCCGCTAAAATAAGTGGCAAAGGGATATCTTCCGGAATTAAACTCCAATCAAACGTTTGTCCGGAACCACCGCCCGCTTTACTGTATGTATCTAATAAAATACCCGACGCATTGGGATATTCTTGTGCGAATGCCACCACATTTACATTGTCACGCATTCTTAAAACTTTGATATACGGTATCTCAAACTGATCACAAAAAGCTGGCGATTCATCACCGTGAAACTGTAATAGATTCAAAGGCACCACTTTAAGTGCCTCACGTACTGTTGCTTCTGTGGCATCCATAAATAAGCCCACCACCGTCACAAACGGCGGCAGTGATTCAGCAATCACTCGAGCATCCGTCAAACTGGCATAGCGCGAGCTTTTTTCAACAAAAATAAGCCCAATCGCATCCGCACCACACTCAACTGCTTTAAGTGCGTCATCTAAATGCTTAATTCCACAGATTTTAATACGTGTATGCAAGCCAATACCCTGAAAACTTAACTAAGGCGCTTATTTTACAGTAACTTAGGGGAATCCGCTAACCCAAAATAACCATGATTAATTTAATAATTTGTCAGGTTTGATTGATCTACATCAATGCATAAATTTTCCATATCAATATGACTTTTAGGGATATTAAATAGGGAGATAGACCGATAAAAACACATGATAACGCCCGTCGTTAAAAGGGTTTAGTCTTCGTGCACAAGAATTTAAATAACTAATTTAGTCTAAACTTCTAAATTACTCAGGTTTACATAATTAAGGGAGAAAGCATCATGTCCACTGGTCTACTCATTGCTATAGTTTGTGCCCTCATTGGCATCGCTTATGGCGTTATTTCAATTTTCAGTATTTTATCAAAACCTATGGGGAATGATAAAATGGTGGAAATCGCTACCGCAATTCAAGAAGGCGCTATTGCTTACTTGGCTCGTCAGTACACTACCATTGGTATGGTCGGTGCTGTTTTATTTTTCGCGATGGGCTTTGCTCTTGGCTGGTATAGTGCTGTTGGTTTTGCCGTTGGTGCAATCCTTTCCGGTCTTGCTGGTTACATTGGCATGCACGTATCTGTTCGTTCTAACTCACGTACTGCAGAAGCAGCTAAAGATGGTATTAATCCAGCTTTACAAGTTGCATTTAAAGGCGGCGCTATCACCGGTATGTTAGTGGTTGGCCTTGGTCTTTTAGGTGTTGCGGGTTACTACTCAGTTTTAACCGTTATGATGGATGTTTCTCAAGAAGATGCACTACACGCATTAGTTGGCCTCGCATTTGGTGGCTCACTTATTTCTATCTTTGCACGTTTAGGCGGCGGTATCTTCACTAAGGGTGCTGACGTAGGTGCAGACATTGTAGGTAAAGTTGAAGCCGGTATTCCTGAGGATGACCCACGTAACCCAGCAACTATCGCTGATAACGTAGGAGATAATGTAGGTGATTGTGCAGGTATGGCTGCTGATTTATTTGAAACATACGCAGTAACTCTCATTGCAACCATGTTATTAGGTGGCCTGGTAATGAGCCAAATTGGTGAACTAGCGGTAACTTACCCATTAGTTCTCGGTGGTGTTTCAATTATCGGTTCTATCCTCGGTACCTTCTTCGTGAAAACGTCTGATGGTGCAAAAATCATGAATGCACTTTATAAGGGCACGATTATTTCTGCAGTTTTTTCTGCGATTGCATTTTATTTTGTAACTCAAAATATGATGGGGGAAGTCGCATTAACACTAGCAAATGGTAACGTTGTTGGTGCAACTGAATTTTACTATGCAGCATTGATTGGTTTAGTACTTACTATTGCGATGATCGTTATCACTGAGTACTACACGGCAACTGAATATGCGCCGGTTAAAAACATTGCAAAAGCATCAACCACAGGTGACGGTACAAACGTTATTGCTGGTTTAGGTGTTTCAATGAAATCTACAGCATTACCTGTGCTTTCTATTTGCGCATCCATTTATGGCGCTTATCATTTTGCGGGTTTATACGGCATTGCAATTGCAGCAACATCAATGTTGTCTATGACAGGTATCATCGTTGCACTTGATGCATACGGTCCTATTACAGATAACGCAGGTGGCATCGCTGAAATGGCTGAGCTTCCTGAAGATGTTCGTAAAACGACAGATGCGCTTGATGCGGTTGGTAATACAACGAAAGCAGTAACGAAGGGTTACGCGATTGGTTCAGCCGGTCTTGCAACACTCGTTCTATTTGCTGATTACACGCATACATTAGCGGCTAACGGCCAATCGGTATCTTTTGATCTGTCTAACCATCTGGTTATTATTGGTCTGTTTATCGGCGGTCTGATTCCTTACTTATTCGGCGCTATGGCGATGGAAGCAGTAGGTCGTGCAGCAGGCGATATCGTAGAGGAAGTACGTCGTCAGTTTAGAGAAAAGCCAGGCATTATGGATTACACTGAGAAGCCTGATTACACTAAAGCGGTAGACTTATTAACTAAAGCAGCAATTAAAGAAATGATGATTCCTTCTTTATTACCTGTTGCAGTGCCAATTATTGTTGGTCTGACTTTAGGTGCTGAAGCTTTAGGTGGTGTTCTGATTGGTACTATCGTTACTGGTCTGTTCGTTGCAATCTCTATGACTACCGGTGGTGGTGCATGGGATAATGCGAAAAAGTATATCGAAGACGGTCACCATGGTGGTAAAGGTTCTGATGCACATAAAGCAGCAGTAACCGGCGACACTGTAGGTGATCCATATAAAGATACAGCGGGTCCAGCAATTAACCCACTGATTAAGATTATGAATATTGTTGCGTTACTTATCGTACCGTTACTTTAAAATAGTTTTATATTTTCAATAAAAAACAAAGGGGCTTCATTGCCCCTTTATTTTTTATAAATTTTTCTTTTGAAACTTTCAAATGAAACTTAATTTATGTGAAACTATTCATACATAAAAAATTTAATAGAAATATAATCTGTAAAAAGTAATATTAAACAAAATCTGAAATTCGGAGAAATATATGAGCGCCGAAAATGATAAGCCAGCGGTAAAAAAAATTCACCAGCAAAAAAAAAATACAAAAAAACCAATAAATCAAGTTCAAAGTGATAACAGTACTAAAGCTATAATGGAACTGAAAGAAGGACTCATTGCTCTGCAACAACAAAATGAAGCACGTATGAGCGCCCAGGAAAATAAATTAGCTGAACTCTATCAGGGACTGGAAAGTACTTTCAACAAGATTCAAAAGGATACCGGTAAACGTAGCACTCAAAGCGACTCTTCATTTGATCATCTCTCCGAAACCATTATCCGTTCCAGCGAAGAGATGCGTAAAGAATATGAGGAAATGGAAAAACTACAGGACAAACGTAGGGAAACAGAAAGCCAGCAATACTCCCACAGTATAACTAAAACAAAGATCATTGCTTATCCGGCAATAATACTTGCCTTTGCCGGACTTATTCATATGTTTTATACCGTTAACGTTATGGAAAAAGCGATGACACAGATGTCACAGGATATGAGTAGTATGCGTCAGGATATGAACTCATTATCAGTAAACATCTCAGGAATGCGTCATGATATGAATGTTATGACTCACAACGTCGCACCTGCAATGCAGGGTATGCGCCAAATGATGCCATGGTCACCCTGATTAATTAATCTTCATTCTTGTCTGTCATTTTATATTTAATGAAAACACCAAGAAATGTAATTACAGATAACAAAACTAAAGGGCCGATAGTCGAAAGATTAAACAAGTCATCAATAGATGCTGTTGTTGTTAAATTATAAACAATATCTGCATAGACATATGACTTTATCCCAACGCCTAAAAATGCCGCAGGTATAAAGTGGCTAAGTTTAACCTTCAAAACACCTGAGCTATAGTTAACCAACGAATGCGGGAAAGCAGGAAACACCCTTAAAGCAAATAAAGTGAAAAAATTATCTTGCTTGTGAAGTAATTTATAAGCATGTGAATTTTCAATTCTGTGAATCCATTCATCAGTCATATAACTTGAAAAAAAGTATGCGCCAATACCACCCAGTGTTGCGCCGGCTGCAAGAATAAAAGTTGCCATGACAGGCGGATATAAAGGTGCGGCTACCCAGAAAATAAGCGAACCAGCCAAGGCAAAAGTAAATAAAACAGTTTGTAATAAAATTAATACGACAACCAGCCACCAATGATGAGTATATTCTCTTGCGACTACGAGTATTTTCTCTGCATCAAGCCAGCCAACAAAATCTAATAATATACCTACCGTAATAAGCGCGATAACAATAAGTAATTTTTTAATATAAGTTCTAATCATATGATTTTTATTTTATAAAGACTGAGCAATAACTTACAATACACGATAAAACGAAACGGTGTAATATAGTAGTCCTAAAACGAGAAAAGAATATGAATGGTTTTGAACAATTAAAACTATGGGCACGCTACAATCGCGTCACAGCAACATTAATCCTGCTTAGCCTTATAGTTGCTCTGCTTTCCAAATTAGGCCGAGACTTCCAGTTCCTTCACTTTCTATTTATTTCCGAATACCGTCAGGGACTGCCTGAAATTATCAGTGGCCAGCTATGGCGTTTATTTACCCCCATCATCATTCACTTTGGCATTATGCATATCGCATTTAACCTATTGTGGCTTTATCAGCTTGGCAGTGTAGTTGAGCAACGCCAAAGTACCAAGCGCATGTTGATACTGGTAATTATTATTTCGGTTTTATCCAATCTCGCACAGTTCATTTGGGCTGGCCCTATTTTTGGAGGGATGTCCGGTGTTGTGTATGGGTTACTGGCATATGTCTGGGCACAGGGGAAGTTCAATCCTCGAGCAGGTATAGGGCTAAATCAAAGCACTACCGCAATGATGTTGGTTTGGTTTGTTGTTTGTTGGTTAGGTTTAGTTGGAAATATCGCGAACATGGCACATACCATTGGGCTTATTTGTGGTGTTATTTTAGGACTATTTTATTCACCCCAGTTGTTGAAAAACCTCAGGATCAATAAATAAGATCACCATCAGCTTTAATATGGATATTGTTTTCTTTATATAAATGCAAATATTTCAAAGCATTTCCATTGCCTTTTCGGTCGATTGGAAATCGGCTTCAATGTGATAAATATCATATTACAAATTTTTTTTAATGAGACTATTTATTAGCTTATTTAGACAACGTTGACCGTTTGTAGATTAAAGAAATACGATAGTTTTTATTTTTCATTCTACATTAATATTATTGGTTTATTTAATACGATAAGCGGAATGACAAGCAACACAGGCTGATGTCACCTCAGAAAGCATTTTGTATGCCAGTAATAATTCTCCCTCCTCAGTTTTTAAGGCAAAACGACTTGCAGCCTTATGCATATTTGTACCTGCCTGACGCATTCCCTTTGGCATAAATTTACCCATATGATTTGCACCATGCGAATCTAATGACGACATACCAATACGATGCTCTGCGATACTCGCGGCTTTATCCATCTTGTTATTTGATAAATGTATAAGGATTTCATTTATCGTTTTTAAATGATCGCGCATATTGCTCATCATATGCTTTTGCATCATCTCGGGTAATTCTACAAATTGTCTTGAGTCTTCATTCGCAGCAAGAAATGGACTTGTTAATATGAGTAACAGCCATGTTAAAAGTTTTATTATCTCTTTCATCAAATAACCTCCTTATGGTCTACTCTTATAATATGTGACACAAATATAAACGTACAGACAAAAAAAGCGCGAGAAATAAATTCTCACACTTCTTTAAATACTTAAATACTGGGGTAAACGATTATTTAACAGTCGTTAAACCAAGGTTTGCCCAGTTCTGCATACCACCACGGTACCATTTGATTTTGTGTGCTGGATAACCCATTTTTACCAACTGCTTAATGTTGTTAGGAGATTGTCCACACCACATACCATTACAGAACATAACAAGTGTTTTAGCCTTGCTGAAGTTCCAGATACCTTCTTGTTCTGATGCACCAAATTTAGCCATGATGTCACCCATTGAAAGTGGATCTGCGCCTTTAGCAGGGTTAAGTTTAGTCCATGGAATACTTACTGAACCTGGGATAGTACCCTTCTTCACCCAGTTAGTCGTACGTGAATCAATAACTAAAATTGATTTGTCACCCTTGTTATGTAAACGATTCAAGTAACCAATTACTTCAACCTCACCTACAGTTTCAACACCAGGAGCTAAAGTTGAAGGCTGAATGCAGAATGGAGGACACTTTCTGGAAGTTTTAGCAAATGCAGCTATTACTGTTGCTTTTTGGTTTTGATCACGTTTAATCGTAACTGACTTACCTTTATGCATTACAGTAACTGAAGCAATCTTTTTATTAATTTTCACTTTAAGATTATTCGCGGCACATGCTGTTGATGAAAAACCAACGGCAAGTACTAAAGCGGCATTAACCATCATATTCGTCTTTTTCATATTTAAATAACTCCTGATTTACTTTATGAATTTTTAATTTGAATTTTTATAATATTTAATCGCAGTCATCTTCAGGGTTCTTTTCTTCATCTTCACCTTTATCCTTACCTTCCTCCGGACTACCTGTGTCATTAAAAATAACGGTTTGATCAAGATGTGATGATGCCATTGCATG
>VAPL010742461.1_pt1 | contig 18304 bp, 17 predicted proteins | sample 3395061 | NCBI WGS metagenome assembly VAPL01 (sample SAMN08290444, study PRJNA428436) | hydrothermal vent metagenome | isolation source: Deep-sea hydrothermal vent chimney 2 | place: Pacific Ocean: Juan De Fuca Ridge | depth 2182 m m | reverse complement strand
TCGTTGCGAGCGATAGCGCGGCAATCTTGTTTATATGGGGTATATTCCAGCAAGATTGCCGCGCTATCGCTCGCAATGACCAGGCTTTCTATATTCAAAGCGGGGGCTTAAAGTTAACGGGACAGCAGTGAGAAAAACTATAATAATTTATCACTACTGTCTTGTTAATTTTTGAATCGGGAGTAAAAGTAGGAAATGCAATAGGATTGTCGGGAACAATTTTTGCCCTGTGGCAGACGGTCTTTAGTAAGCTACAGCACATTCCATGTGCGGCGGTGTTAGTATAAATATAAATATAGTCTACATTATTTGCTTTAAGTTAGCGGGACAGCAGTGTAATAATTTATAGATATTTTTGTTTTAATGAATTCATGGCTTCTTCCCAGTTAAGTGCCATTGAATCGATAGGCTCAAGATCCAGTTCTTTCCCGCGACTAATAACCCTGGCAAGTTGAAATTGATAAACTTTAGCCGTTTCAGAAAGGGATTTTATTTTTTGAGTAACATCTTTAAGATCCGTTTCACCTTGCTCGGTTAACCAGCTTAAATAATTTGTAGCTAGTTCATAGCAGGCACCAAATTGGCGTAATGTTGCGAATGAATATTGATGGAAGGCTTCAAGCCCTTCATTGCGTAACCATTTTACATCACTTTCAAATTTTATTTTAAAGTTATGAAAAGGGTTGTTTGTCGGTAGCAATGATAATTGTTTTTTTAAGGCCATTAATGATGTTGCCAGAATTTTATCGCTTGATGCTTTTTCGCTTTGCCGTAACTTGGCAATTTCTACGTAAGGCGATAAAATAGCTGGATCGGGTTCGTCTCTAAGTTTAAAAACATCGATAAAGTCATCACCATCAAGATGATAGTAACCCTGGCCATGAAAGTATCCCATATGGTTATTTTCGAGATCGAATTCAACAACGGCAACGGTTGATTTAACATGGGCTATTTTATAAGCCATGCCGGCAGTATCAGGCAAAAAGAATGAATCAAGTTCAACCAGCACCGGACGGCCTAATGTTACCTGTTCTTCTATATGTTTTGTTAACGGTTGCCAGATTTGAAGTTCCTGAACATCAATACCGTAAAGATTATAAATGTCGACGAGTGGGAATTTAAAGAAGGTCCATTGGTCACCTTCAAAATCAATCGCCAATGTATATGGCATTGCGGCAATGGGTTCGTGGCCTAAAGAGTGCAGTAACTCTATCCAGATATCAACATAGCAATTTGTTTCTGCCCAGTCACGTTCTTGTGTATGAATTCGGTGACGAGGGTAATTCGATGGGTCGAGTTTGATAATTTGCTGCATCATAATTCAAGAATTTGTTTAACTTCATTTGGCCATCTATCTGGGTCGAAACCGTGTTTTTTAAGTAATGCCAAGGTGATTCTTTCAAGGCCGAATCCTACGCAGGCAGTATGTGCTGCTTTGCCGTCTTGGGTGGTGATATTAAATTCTGCTCCAAAATGATCCATATGATAATTGCTGGATGTGATTGCGGTGAGTTTATCCTTTGAGGCGATAGGTGCAACCAGTTCATACTTTAACTCCTGTTCTTTTTGCGTTGCCGCCATAACACGACCACCACGGCCAAAGAAGGGATCGTTTGCAATAATGGGTTTTACATCAAGCCCAACCGAAAGTAACATTTCTTCTGCCGTTTTTAACCAGTCGTTTCGATGTTTAAGTGCCTGTTCTGGTGTGCCTAATTTTACATATTCACGCTGCCTGAAAATTTGCATACGAGCTGGGTCGGGAGAAGGTTCATGCCTGTAGACAAATGCGCGTAAATCAACGAGCCTTCCTTTATCTGGTAAAACAGTATTTGCGGCAGTTGGATAAAGCGGGTAACAGGCGGCAGGAACCATCATGGTATTGGTTGCATCAAGGTCTTCAGTCCAGTCTTTACCGTCCTGCTTTTTTTGCACCATACGAATATGATCTTTTTCTTTACCATGAAAACTATGTATTGAACCCATTAAATCTGGGAAGGTTTCAATGTGGTCGGTTGCCAGGTAGGTATCCCGATTAATAACCGGGGGGAAACGCACAACTTCCGGTTTTAGAGCGGCTCCTTTTTTTGTGACGTATTGTTCGAAGGCTTCGATAATTCCTTCAAAGCGCCCACTTAAGCCATATACCCCCTGAACGCCGGATGGGAGTAACAAACCTGCACTAATTAATTCTTGCTGGTACTTGTTATATGCTTCATCAATGAGTTTATCTGATAAACACATATTCTAGGATTCTTCTTTGTGCATTAACAGCAGGGTAGAATTATGTAGCATGATACGGTCGTTATTGACCATAAGGGCAGTGCCATAGGCATCTCGGATATGGCGGCTTAAACTGGTTTTTGAGTCGTTCCTATAGCTTGATATACCTGTAATGAGCATAGCCTTACCAACTATATCAACAATCAGTTGCGAACTTGATATTTTTAAATTATTTATGCGTATACCGAAACCAAAATTAGTAAACGCATTGGCATCATTTTTTTCTAGTAATTGATTATATTCTGTTTCACAAACACTAATATTATTACGCATGGTTTGTAAGACGCTGTCGACCTCACCGAGTCTTATTGCAGAGATAGGCGGCATGTCTATATTTTGTAATGCAGATTTTTTAACAGCCGTTCTTGCGATATTAACGGCATCCGCCGCAATACCACTCCAGAGCGAAGCCCAGGTGAGGTGTGCTACAGGGTGCATGGTTTGGCTTAAAATATCGGCGAAGGGGATAGGTAGTACCTGATCCTTGTGAGCAATTGCAGAAACATTAAAACCTGAACTACAGGTTCCTCTAAAGCCTAAAGTGTCCCAACCTGAGATTTGTTCAAGGGTGTATTGATCTTTATGCAGTAACACATGTACTTGATCGCTTTTAGCGGCTTTGGGATCACGCCGTGCAGTAATCATTAAATCATCCGCATTTAACCCGTAGGAAATAACGGGTGCCTTTTTGTTGATTGTTATTGTATCGCCGTCAAGTTCTACAGCACATATACTTGAACGTAAATCACCACCAACTCCAATTTCTGTTGTTGCTGACGCTATGAGGCGCTGCTCTTTAACTAATTTTTTTAAATAGGATTTAAAATAAGCAGAATTATTTGCGTGGTGAATAATACAGGCAACCTGAATCATATGCATTGAATAAATCATGGCGGCAGAGCCACAATAGTGGCCTAGAATTTCACATATTTCAGAAATTTCAATTATATTAAGCCCCATGCCTCCATCACTAACCGGTACATTCGCACTAAGTAATTTTAATTCTTTTAGTGCATTAAATGATTCAGTTGGAAATCTAGCCTTAGCATCGACATCAACAGCATGTTCGGCAATAATTTCTCGCCCAATTTTGCGGATATTGGTTTTTAATTGAATAAAATCATTGGAGCTTATTACTCGGTGCCCTGACATTGTCGCTATCCTTGGGTAAGTAAGAGTTTAAAAAAATAGGGTAAATTTATTCTTGTAGCTCTTCAATGGCATCTGCGATAGATTCAATACTACTGAATGTCTTTCGACTTAACATTGAGTCAGGAAATTCAATATCAAATTCTTCTTCTAAAGCAAGCATTAACCCCACTGTTGCAAGCGAGGTTAATCCGGCATTGTATAAATCGCTATCATTGCTTAAAGAATCAGCCTCAGTCGATAGACGGCCATGTTGTTTGAGGATGTTCTTAATTGTTTCTGTTAGCATAAAATTATTTCCGTTAGCCTAAAAGATAGTAATAAGCTAATTATGGTATTAAATATACGATTTCTCTGTGAGTACGATGATTTACACGAAGCCTTTCATTTTACTGTATTTTTCGGGTGATATATTAGTATTATTTGAGGATTTTTCAATTATTGATTAGTTTCGTATCCCGTTACATGTGCTATTATACAACATCAAGTTCTTCGTTAATATTATTGAATAATATCATGATATTAGCTAATATTCTTCAAGTATTTATTGGTAATTTTTTGCATTTTTCATCCCCAAATTCTTGTAAGATTCGTTTTTATACGGAGGTTAAGTGGATTCAGTACGTATTTTTAAACATTATGTGAGGATACCTTTTATTCTATTAGGTATTGGCGAATTTTTAGTAATGTGCCTGTCAATTTCGGCTGCGGGTTTAGCGATTAATAATCATGAGTCGTACCAATTTACCAGTTATTTTAATGCTTCATTTACGAGTGCTATTATTTATGCCCTGATTATGAGCCTTTCAATGGTCGCAATTGGTTTGTATCAGGCACGTCTTAGAGAAGGTATATTAGGCTTTTTACTACGCTTGTCTGCGGCTTTATTTTTAGGAACAGTCGTACTGTCGTTAGTTTTTTACATTTTCCCCTCCCTTTTTCTGGGCCGAGGGGTCTTGTTATTGGCTGAAATAATTTCATTTGTGGGTATCGCTTTAATCAGAAATATTATTTATTTTAGCGGTTCAACAATCTTTAAAAAGCGGATTTTAGTATTAGGAGCAGGAGAACGTGCCGCCTCTATTACAGAATTAAGACGTAAAAGCGACCAGATAGGTTTTAGTATTATTGGCTTTGTGCATGTACGGGGTGAAAAGGATGTGGTTGATGATAAAAAAGTTATCTACCTAAATTCCTCTTTATTAGATTTATGTGTTGAAAAAGATATAGATGAAATTGTCTTAGCCATTAACGACCGACGTAAAACTTTACCTATGTCTGAATTATTGGATTGCAAGATGAGTGGCGTCGATATGGTCGACGTTTTACAATTTTTTGAGCGTGAAACAAGCAAAATTAAACTGGATCATTTACATCCCAGTTATTTATTGTATTCAGACGGTTTTCAACAGGGCATAGCTCGACAAAATATAAAAAGATTGTTTGATGTTTTTATTAGTAGTTTATTTCTATTGTTGACCTGGCCTATTATGGCCATAACGGCACTTTTTATTATGTTGGAAAGTGGTTTTGGCCAGCCGATACTGTACCGTCAAGTACGAGTTGGAGAGGATGGCAAGCCTTTTCTGGTCTTAAAGTTTAGAAGCATGCGAACGGATGCAGAAAAAGATGGCCGAGCACAATGGGCAATTAAAAATGATACTCGTATAACCAAGGTTGGCGCTATTATTCGAAAAGTTCGTATTGATGAGATGCCTCAGATTTTTAATGTTTTTAGGGGGGATATGAGCTTTGTTGGTCCGCGCCCAGAACGGCCTGAGTTTGTAGGCGAATTAAGTGATAAAATCCCTTACTATAGTGAGCGACATCGCATAAAACCCGGTATTACGGGCTGGGCACAGTTGTTATACCCCTATGGCGCTTCTGAAAAAGACTCTCTCGAAAAGCTGCAATATGACTTATATTATGTGAAAAATCATAGTTTGTTTTTAGATTTTTTAATACTGCTGAAAACAGTTGAAGTGATTTTATTTAGCAGGGGAGCCCGATAGCATTTTTGAGGACTTTAGATTTATGATGCTCGGGTTTTATTATCAATAATAAGCAAAGTGGTTAAATGTATATTATAGGAATTTCAGCTTACTACCATGATAGTGCAGTTGCGCTAATTAATGATGGTGAGATTATTGCTGCAGTACAGGAAGAACGTTTTACACGTAAAAAACATGATCCAGGTTTTCCTGCAGAAGGTATTAACTACTGCTTGCAAGAGGCTGGAATATCATTAACGGATATTGATTCAATTGTTTTTTACGATAAACCGCTTATTAAGTTTGAACGTTTACTTGAAACTTATCTTGCCTACGCACCGAAAGGTTTTCGTTCTTTTTTAGCAGCAATGCCTGTCTGGCTTAAAGAAAAACTTTTTCTAAAAACAACCCTTAAAAGAGAGTTTGCAAAAATTGCTGGTTGCAAAGAAACTGAGCTACCCAAATTATTTTTTGCTGGACATCATCAATCACACGCGGCTTCGGCTTTTTATCCTAGTCCTTACGAAAAAGCCAGTGTATTGTGTCTGGATGGTGTTGGTGAATGGGCAACAACAACGTGCTGGCAGGGTGATGGCAATAAATTAGATCTGGCTTGGGAAATAGATTTTCCGCATTCACTGGGGTTGTTGTATTCAGCATTTACTTATTACACGGGCTTTAAAGTTAACTCGGGTGAATACAAGCTAATGGGGCTGGCACCTTATGGTGAGCCAAAGTATGTTGATCTTATTCTTGATAACCTCCTAGATTTAAAAGAGGACGGTACCTTTCGATTAGATATGTCGTACTTTAATTACGCGACCGGTTTAACAATGACAAATGCCAAATTTGCTAAATTATTTGGTGGGCCTGCGAGGAAATCTGAGACGGACATAGCACAAAAAGAAATGGACTTGGCGCGTTCAATACAGGCGGTCACCGAGGAAGTTGTTTTACGTTTAGCAAAAACAATTCATAAAGAACAAGGTGGCGATAATTTATGTCTGGCAGGCGGAGTGGCTTTAAATTGTGTGTCAAATGGTCGCTTGTTACGTGAGGGGCCTTTTAAAAATATCTGGATTCAACCCGCTGCGGGTGATGCTGGTGGTGCACTCGGTGCAGCGTTAGTAACGTGGCATGAGTATTATAATAATGCACGTAAAGTAAACCCGAATGTTGCGGATGCGATGCAAGGTAGTTATTTAGGGCCGAAGGCAAGTGATTCCGAGATTACATCTTACCTTGATTCTGTTAATGCTAAATACGAACGTGTGGATGACAAAATTTTGCTGCCTAAACTGGCATCTATTTTGGCTTCTGAAAATGTTGTTGGTTGGTTCCAGGGACGTATGGAATTTGGGCCGCGTTCATTGGGTGGTCGGTCAATTATTGGTGACCCACGTAGTAAAAAAATGCAATCGGTGATGAATTTAAAAATTAAATACCGAGAGTCTTTTCGTCCTTTTGCGCCAGCTGTTTTAGCTGAAAGGGTTGCGGACTATTTTGAACATAACACTTCCAGCCCTTATATGTTGATGGTTGCACCGATCGTAGAATCTCGTCGTCTTGATATGACCGATGAACAGTCAAAATTATTCGGTATTGAAAAATTAAAAATCAACCGTTCCGATTTACCTTCTATTACGCATGTTGATTATTCAGCCAGAATTCAAACGGTTCATAGTGATACAAATCCACGTTTTTATAATTTAATTAAAGAGTTTGAAAATCAAACAGATTGTGCCGTTTTAGTAAACACATCTTTTAATGTTCGGGGCGAGCCAATTGTTTGTACTGCCGAAGATGCGTACCGTTGTTTTATGCGTACGGAGATGGATTACCTGGTTCTTGAAAACATGATTTTAGATAAGCGTGAACAGCCAGAATGGGCTAAAGACGAAAGTTGGCGTGAAGAGTTTGAATTAGATTAATTTTTTAACAAACCTCAAATAATACGAAATAAAATATAATGAATATACAAGAAACAACCGATACTAAAAAAGAACTTCGAGAGTTTGGTTTAATTTTTGGAGGTATCTTTGTTGGCATTTTTGGTCTGTTACTCCCATGGCTTTTTGGTAAGCCTTTTCCAGTCTGGCCCTGGTATATTTTAGCGTTTACTGGTGGGTTGGCTATCGTCTTCCCGCTAGCTTTAAAGCCTTTTTTTAAAGCCTGGATGATGTTTGGTTTGGTAATGGGCTGGATAAATACACGTATTATTTTGGGCATTGTTTTTTATCTAGTATTTATGCCTTTTGGTCTAGTAATGAAAGTATTTGGCAAAGACTTATTGTCCAGGCGGCTAGATAGACAAGCCAGCACTTATCGTGTAGTCAATACCGAAGAAAATAAATCAAATATGGAGAATCCATTTTAATGTTCGATTTAATTAAAGATTTATGGGGTTTTATGCGTGTGCGTAAAAAATTCTGGCTTGCTCCGATTATCATTATTTTACTATTACTCGGGGTTTTACTTGTATTAACGCAAGGTTCAGCAGTCGCACCGTTTATTTACACGTTATTCTAAACACTGAGGTGGCAGGAAAATATAAAGTATTTTCCTGCTAGCCAGTACCAGTTAGTTAGTCTGTATATAAAATAGCTTAATGAGTTGCTGGTGATATCATATCCACATCCAGCTTTACAACCTTTACGTATAAGCTGTTTGGGTTGTCATTTTGTATTATGTTCGGGCGACCTTGGTATATGATGTCTCCATCATCAATGGCTGAAAAAATTAAATGTACTGTAGTACCTCTATATTCTGGTTCTTCATTATAGATAGCCTAGGTCTGTAGTGAATAGCCGCTATTTTTATTTGTATTGTAGGGTGATATTTTAACAGAGCGGCTATTCACTATCCCGTCTAGCGTAAATCATAATAAGTTTTAGATCCTTTATATCGGAAGTTTTTTGCTCATCCGTATATAATTGATAGCTAAAATTATTTGCTTCAAAAATATTTAGGATTATGGATAAGCAATCCTTATTTCCACCTATGTGGTGCTGATATTCCATAATGATGTTTTGTATATATTTTAGTTTGTCATTCTTTTCTAGATCTTGAAAAACACTCGTTTCTGCACCTTCTATATCGATTTTCAGTAAATCAACGGGGTGATCGATATAACTGGATAAGGTTACAGCTTCAACATCACGATAGGATTCAAATACCGAACCTTCTGTTGAACTTCTAATAGACCCTGGGCGATCCTTGTCATAACTTAGTTTAATAATTGTGTTGCTGTCGGATAAAGCTTTGTTATGTAATTCTACCTGTGTAATGTTATTTTGCTCAATATTAAACTTTAAGCAATCAAATGCATCAGGATCGGGTTCGAAGGCCATTATTTTAGCGTTTGGGTAAAGTTGTTTGAAATAAAGAACTGACAGGCCAATATTGCTACCAGCATCAATAATGAATGGGTTTTTATTACTCGTCTCAAACCAATAATGATTGTCTATAAAGATGTCATTGAACGTAAATGAAAATCCACCATAAACTGAATATTTAATTTTATAATCGAGTAAACGAATATATTTATTTTTAGGAAGAAAAATATCGAATACAATATAACGGAAGTAAGCACGTAAAATTTTGTGTTTATATGATGCAGATAAATTTTGTTTCTTTACTGTCTTTATTGCCCGTAAAGTATTAAGCAATGTTGTAATAAGTATCATTCAATGTTGTTCCACATGGTATTAATCCAGTCAATATTGTTAGAACTGGTTCTGTACTTAAGGATAATTTAGACAGCATGAATCTTTGTATATAAACTGCATGGATAGTTTTATAGTAGTGGCTGCACAGATATCAAAGTACCAAACCGTATACTATATTAAGTATTTGCTTGAACCAAGCTTGATGTAGCTTTAAAATCTGTACATCTTACATTTAGTATTAAATATCTACCGAATTGGAAAATAATCGTGAAATTTCTCCCTATATTTTTGAATATAAAAGACCAACCCTGTCTCGTCATCGGCGCTGGGCAGGTGGCTGCGCGGAAAATCTTTATGTTGATTCGAGCTAATGGTAAAGTAACTGTAATATCTCCTGAGTTAAGCTCTGAGATAGCTAAATTAGCCGAGCAGGGTGAAATTAACTATATTAAGGCTGAATTTAAAAGCGGGGATGTGTCTGATTATTGTGTTGTTATTGCTGCGACGAACAGTCGTTCGGTTAACCAACGAGTTTACGAAGAAGCATCGGCCAAAAATATCCCTGTTAATGTTGTGGATACACCAGAATTTTGCACCTTTATTACGCCCTCGGTGATTGACCGCGATCCAGTTCAAATAGCCATTTCAACGGGCGGTTCTTCGCCAGTTTTAGCAAGATTGCTGCGCTCTAAGTTAGAAACATTTATTCCTGCGGCCTATGGTCGGTTAGGGCAGCTGGTTGAAAGTTATCGAGACCGTGTTAAAGAGATATTTAGCCACAATAGCAACCATATTCGTGGATTTTGGGAGCAAGTTCTTGATGGTTCGATTGCCGATATGCTTATTTCAGGTAAAGATGCCGACGCTAAAAAGGCACTTGAAGAAGCTGTTAAAGCTGCCAAAGTCCCCGAGGATATAGGCGAAGTATATCTGGTTGGTGCCGGGCCAGGTGACCCTGATTTACTTACCTTTAGAGCGCTACGGCTGATGCAACGCGCTGATGTGGTTGTCTATGACCGTCTTGTTTCGGCTGAAATCCTTGAAATGGTTCGACGAGATGCCGAATTTGTGTATGTCGGAAAAGCACGGAATAAACATGCAGTAAAGCAGGAAAATATCAACGAATTACTGGTGCGTTTTGCCAAAGAAGGTAAAAAGGTTTTGCGCCTTAAAGGTGGCGACCCGTTTATTTTTGGTCGTGGTGGCGAAGAAATAGAAACCTTAATGGAACAGGAAGTGAGCTTTCAGGTGGTTCCTGGTATTACGGCAGCGGCAGGTTGTGCGGCCTATGCCGGTATTCCCTTAACGCATCGCGACTATGTGCAGTCATGTACTTTTGTAACCGGGCATTTAAAAGACGGTACGGTCAATTTAAACTGGTCGGCGCTGGCGCATAAAGGTCAGACGATTGTTTTTTATATGGGTTTACATGGTGTTAAGGAAATTTGCAAACAATTGGTCGCTCATGGTCTGGACAGTTTAACGCCGGCAGCCTTAGTTGAAAAAGGCACAACGCCTCAGCAGCAAGTGCATATCGGTAATCTTGAAACTTTGCCTAACATCGTTGATACCACTGAGATTTTACCTCCGACCTTGATCATCGTGGGCGATGTGGTTGAGCTGCATAACAAACTTGCCTGGTTTGAGCCTTCAGGGGCGAAGCCTTTGGCGTATCCGGTTTCAAACTAATTTAAGTAGACCTTAAACTAAACTTAGATACGCTTAAGTACAAGGGGTAAAAAGTGTATCAAAGTGAGGCTAGGAAGGAGTGTCATTCACTAAAGGCCGTCTGCCGCAAGGGCACGGCGGTCGAGCAGCCTGTTTTGCGTGTCTTTAGTGAATGACACACCTTCTTAGCCATGGGTCTGGCTATTAATTTTCTTATCACAAATTAAGGTCATCGAATATTTTTATACTTTTGTTTCAGAGTGAAACAACTTATACATAGCCGGCACCATCATCAAGCTAACCAGACTTGAGAACATTAACCCCCATACAATTACCATTGCAAGTGGTTGCAGTAACTCCGAACCACTGCCTAAGCCTATCGCAAGCGGCAACATACCAAAGACAGTAGTGAGTGTGGTCATTAAAATAGGTCGAAGTCGCTGTTGAGCGGCGTGAATGATCGCATCATTAATAGCCTTGCCATTTTCGCGCTCAATTTCAATTTGTTCGATTAAGACAATAGCATTATTTACTACAATACCAATGAGCATAATTAAACCTAAACGAAACGGCATGGAGGTTTGTATTTTAAAGGGTATGTTTGTTAACCAGTGCGATATTTTTGAAAAATCAAAAGGTATTTGAAATAACCAGCTAATAAATTCAGTAAACCAGAAACCAAAGGTGACGCCAATAAGGGTGAACAGCATACTAATAATAATGACCAATGGATTCACCAGCGATTCATATTGTACGGCCATCACCACAAATACCAGAAAGAGTGCCAATGCAATAAGGACATAACTGGACTGCTGATTTTGTTGCAGTGTTTTAGTTGCACCCGCATCATACAGTGTATAGCCAGCGGGTAATTGTAAATTTTTAAGTCGCTCTTTTATCTGTTGATTAATTTCGCTTAAGTTTGCATCGGCAATAAATGTTCCACTGATTTCAACAATACGGCGTTGTCGATCACGTTTGATAGTCGAGGCTGACTGGATCAGTTTTACTTCACTGACATCACCAAGCCGAATCGGCTTATTGTTTACCAGGCCCACAATAACGGATTCCATTTTATCTGGAGATGAAATAGTTTGCTTTGGCAGACGTAGTCGAATATTAAAACGTTTATCACCATCCAGAAATTCAGAGATAATCTGGCCTTCAAGTACAATGCGTAAAACCTGATTAATATCTTCGACAGTTATCGCTAAATCTGCTGCTCGTTGTCGGTTAACTTTTATGGCTATTTCTTCGCGTGCATCCTCATAGGTGTGAGTTATATTTCTTAAACCTTTTATGCCTTTTAATTTTTGAACAATGTTGCTGCCGATATTAGTCAGTTGTTCTATATCGGAGCCTTGTACGCGTAGACTCAGGTCGTCATCACCACGGCTAGTACGTATGCCACGCACACCGCGACTGCGCATATGCACCCGCATTCCCACTAATTTAAGCGCAGCAACACTGCGCCGCATTTTATTAATCCATTGTTTGGAGCTAACGCCGGGTTTTAATTGAATAAAAATACTGCCGGTATTACTCGATTTATATTCGGAACGACCAAAAACAAAACCACCGGATGTTGTAAAAACAGTTTGTACTTCTTTTTGTTTATTTATAACGGCTTCAAGTTTTTTGATCTTGCGATCAAAATTTTCAAACGGGATACCGGTATCTGCTTTGATATAAGCACGAACTTGACCTTCATCAATAGAGGGTAGGAATTTATATTTAGCAGATGATAATTGAAAAATAGAAATAAGCAGCAAAGGAATGGCTAGATAAATAATTGGTTTTGGTTTCGCCAACACATAGTTGAGCTTACTGCTTAAATAAGTACTCAAGCAGGAAACGCCGTGGGCTACCTTTGTTTGCATAAGGCTGTTCAAAGAATTTTTATCTGTGTCAGTCGTGTTCTTTATTTGTGCGCCTAAAGCCGGCACTAAGGTAACGGCAACCACGAGTGATGCGAGAATGGCTATGCTAAGTACAAAAACAAGCTCACTGAATAATAAACCGGTTAAGCCACTAATAAACAGAAACGGCAGTATCGCTGCAAGGTTTGTACTGGTGGATGCGACAATGGCACTATTAATTTCTTGTGCGGCATGTAACGAGGCATCGTTCCGGTTTTCACCGCGTTGCTGATGAAGGGTAATATTTTCCAGCATAATAATCGTACTATCGATAAGTAGGCCAACCCCTAGTGCGAGTGCACCCAGAGTCATAATATTTAATGTCAGTCCGCTTGCGGCCATGATGATAAAAGTAAATAAAATAGCTAAAGGAATGGCGGTTCCTATAATCAATGTGCGTTTAATGCTACCTAGAAAGAGGTAAACAACAAGCATTGCCAAAATAGCACCACTTAAAACAGCAATCGATGCATTTCTTAATGAGTAACGTACAAAGGTCGATTGGTCGCTGATAGCGGAAATGGATATGTCATCAGGTATTAGTTTTTGCTGGATCAACCACTGTAACTGCTTGTTCACCGCATCAACCACTTCGACGGTATTCGCTTTTGGTTGTTTTTGAATAGACACTTTTATAGCTGCATTATCATTTAATCGAATACGTAGCCTTTCATCTTCATGTCCATCGATAACCTGGGCAATATCTTTTAAGTGAATAATACTTTTACTTGTAGCTTGATTGGTAATATTGATAGGCAAGTTTTTAATATCATCAATTGTCTTAAAGCGGCCGAGGATACGGGTACTTAGTTCCTGAGACTTTGTTTGTAATCTCCCTGCGGGTGCTTCGAGGTTATTATTACGAATGATTTGTTTAACGTCGTCGAGTGTTAAATTATAATGAGCTAGACGTTGCTGATTAACAATAATCTGTATTTCGCGTATATTACCGCCGCCGACTTCAGCCGCTGCCACACCGGGCAGATTAATAAACCACCGACTAAAACTGTAATCAACCCATTCACGTAATTTAACTGCATTAAGCTTGTTCGAACTTACCGCTAGCTCAAGCACTGGGATTTGTGAAGGGTCGCGTTTATAGATAGTGGGTGGTTCAATACTGTTCGGCAGAAAACGTTTGGCTCGATCTAATCGAGTGCTTGCATCGCGTAATGCAATATCTATATCGGTACCATAAGGGAAACTAAGTGACACGCTTGTCGAACCTTCCGAACTTGTTGACTGTACTGAAATAGCACCTTCAGTAATTGCAAGTTGCTCTTCAATTTGTCGGCTAACCTGATCTTCCATAATAAGCGATGGAACGCCTGGATCGCGTACGTTGATACGTATTTCAGGGTAAATAATATGTGGTAGTAAATTAACGCCAAGTTTATCTAATGCAAAAAAACCAATCACTACAACACTTAACGCCAGCATACTAATGCCGATAGGATGCTGTATTGACCATGCGGCTAAGCCACCGCTGCGAAATCTTTTTTTCATAGCGTATGTTTTTTATTCTGCTTTATCGGGAATAATCTTAATGGGTTTATTGTTGCTTAGCCCAAGAAAGCCTTGAGTGATTACTTTATCATTTTGTTTCAGGCCGCTTAATACTTCAATTTGGCTGCCGACTTGTTTGCCTGTTATAATTTGTGTTTGTATGGCTTTATTATTTTTAATGGTATAAACATAACTGCCCTCATTATTATGCTTAACGGCAACAAGTGGAATATGTAATTTAACAGTCGTTTTATCTGGCAATATGACCTGAACAAGCTGCCCTGGCAAAGTATTCTGTGGTGGCGCATTCAATCTGATTTCGACCGTTCCCTGACGTGTAGCATTATCAATTGTAGGATAAAGTCGTGTTAAAATTGCCGGGTATGCTTTATTGCCTAAGGCATCGATGCGTACAGAAACTTTTTGACCGCTGCGAATATTTGGCAAAAGTAACTCTGAAATACTGAGCTTCACTTTAAGTTGTGATATATCTGATAAGCTAAGTATGTGGGAATATTTTTGGACGACATCACCACTATCTTTTAAGCGCTCTGTAATAACACCGGCAAAGGGAGCTTTAAGCCGGGTAAACTGGTAGCGGGTTTGCAGCACGGTTTCTTCCGCTTGTGCGAGCTCAAGCGAAGTTTTAGCTTGAGCCAGAGCATCATCGGTCGTTAAACGTTTTTTGCGTAATTTTTTTAGTCGCGTGTAGTCAAGCGCGGCCTGGCGGTGTGCGATTTTTGCTTTATTTAACTCGGCACTGATTAAGCGCGCATCCAGTTCAACAAGTAGCTGATCCTTTTCAACAACATCCCCTTCGTATACAAGCAGTGAAACAATCAGGCCTTCTTCCTGATTGTAAATTTCAACACTGTGCCTTGCTTCCAGTGAACCGGACAAAATATGTTCTGTTAGCATCGGAGCGTTGCTTACCGTAATGGCCTGAACTAACTGGCTGCGAGCCTGTTTTCGTTTTGGTGTATCGTCTGAGCAGGAAACTAATAGTACTGTAATGAACAGCATGCTAGTGATGATTGAGAAGCGATGAGTTTTATTTGAAATAGTCATATACCGTGGCTACAAATGGAATAACTTAAAGGCGTTATTGTAATACGAAAGCCTTATAAATACATAAAATATGTTAGTTAAGTTCCTATTTTAAAAAGACAAAAATATCACTCAGGGATTTTTTGCAACATCGTTTTACCTTGTTGAAGCAGAAAGTCGAGAAAGGTACGGGATACTAATGATAATTTTTTTCCTTTCAAATGCACTGCATACCAGCGATAAAATAACGGAAAGTCTTTTACATCAAGTATTGCAATATGATTCCCTGCTAGTTCTAAACGTAGATTATGCCGAGACAGTACAGATATACCTAATTCTGCCATAACGGCTTGTTTAATGGCCTCGCTGCTACCAAGCTCCATATAAGGTTGCACTTTTAAGCCTTGTGATTCAAAAAGCCTGTCGACCGCAAGCCGTGTGCCAGAGCCGACTTCGCGTACTAAAAACTTCTCTTCACTTAATTGTTTTAATGTAATCGAACGAGACTTCGTTAGTGGATGATGGGTGCTAGCAACAACAACTAACTCATTATCAATAAATGGGTAGGCTTCAACATCTAACTCAACCGGTACCTGCCCCATAATTAATAAGTCATCTTCATTAGACTTTAACCGTTCCAGTACACGGGAGCGGTTGGTTACTTTTAACATCGGCTTTACCTGTGGGTGCAAAGAGATAAAAGCTCCCAATAAATGCGGCATAAAATATTTGGCGGTTGTGATAACCGCAAGGCGTAAGGGACCTTTTACAACCCCTTCAAGCTCGGCTGCGGTTTCTCCCAGTGAAACCACATTATTCAGGATGTTTCTGGCCGAAATATAGACTTCGTTACCGATGGTCGTGGTATGGAGTTGATTCCCTAATTTCTCAATTAAAGGGTATCCTATTGATTCACCTAGTTTTTTTACCTGCATCGATACAGTGGGCTGGCTTAGGTGAAGCTCTTCGGCGGCTCGTGTATAGCTAGCTAAACGCACGACGGCTTCAAAAATCTGCATTTGGCGCAGGGTTAAATGACGAATTAAGTTCTCTGCAACGGAATAAACCATAGATTAACCTCTATATCAAAAATAGAAACTATTGATTTTTATTTATACCTGTATTTCTGTTTAATGTCCACATCGCGGTATGGTACGCGCCAAACATGTTTTTGAATCACTGGAGAAAATAATGGCTAAAACCTATGATGCGGGCGTAAAAGAATACCGCGAAACGTATTGGATGCCGGATTATACACCGAAAGATACGGATATCCTGGCTTGTTTTAAAGTAACACCACAAGACGGTGTACCGCGTGAAGAAGTTGCAGCAGCCGTTGCAGCGGAATCATCAACCGGTACCTGGAAACAGTATGGACAGATTTGTTAACCGATCTGGATTATTACAAAGGTCGTGCCTATGCGATTGAAGATGTGCCAGGCGGACGACACTTGTTGAACGTACAGGTATTGACTTTCTTGCGGTTTCGGTTGGTACTGTCCATGGTAAAATGAAAGGCAAACCTAAGTTAGATTATCAGCGCCTAAAACAAATTAATGAAGCCTTATCCATTCCGCTGGTTATCCATGGTGGCACCGGGTTATCGGATGATCAGTATCATCGACTTATTTCAAATGGTGTGGCTAAAATTAATTGTTATACGGCTTTATCGGATGCGGCATCAAAACAAATTAAAAATAATTCAAAATCAGATAAGTCAAATGGTTACACTGGATTGATGAATAATATTAAGCGTGCTGTTGCCAGCGAAGTTGATCGTTGTATGCGACTCTGGGGTTCGGCGGGGCGGGCTGCTGAGGTGCTTACTCGATGCGCACCCTGGGGTGCCGCTGAGCATCTTATTATGTTTAATATTAGTGGCCTGGATGATGCTGCTGCAAGTGCAATCATGGCGGAAGGTAAACAGGTTTATTAACAATGCCGGGTATTCGAGAAGTGTTTTCGGGTAAAGCCGTTAAACGTGAAGCAAAATATCACTATAGCTGGCGAGTGCGTTTTTGCCATGCTGAATTGATTGAGCATTACCACGAACATCCTGATTTTGTTGCTTTTCGCGGGAAGTTGTTCCGTTCGGTTGTCGATGATAAAATAACTATCAATTTTCAATCGCTAGCTGATGGCTCATCTAATCCGCATATTGAATATGTTTCGAATACTCATGTTATGCAATAAGCGGGTTATTTCTTAGTAAAGGCACAAAATGCAAGAAAAATTAATTAAAGGTTATAGCCGTTTTCGAAATGGCTATTACAAACAAAATCGCGAACGACTCGAAGAACTCGCAGAGAAACAAACGCCACCTGTTGCGATGGTGGCCTGTTGCGATTCACGCGTTGACCCCAGTATTTTATTTGATGTGGAACCCGGTGATATTTTTGTTATTCGCAATGTTGCCAACCTTGTTCCTCCGTTTGAAACAAACGGTGCTTATCATGGTACAAGTGCGGCATTGGAATTTGCGGTAACTTGTTTGAATGTAGAACAGATTGTTGTGCTTGGGCATGCTAACTGTGGTGGCATTCGCGCCTTAATGGAAAAAGAAACAAATCTGGAGTCTGAAGGTTTTATTGATAGCTGGATGCAAATAGCGGCACCGGCCAGGGAAGAAATATTATCTTGTACCGATCACGATACATTTAAGAAGCAAACGGATGCCTGTGAAAAGAGTGCAATTCGCTATTCACTTCAAAACCTGATGACTTATCCATGGATTCGAAGCCGTGTTGAATCAGGCAAGCTCGATTTAGTTGGTAGTTACTATGATTTACACAATGGGGAATTAAGTGTTATTGACACTGTCAATGCAGATACAGTGCTTACGGATAAGAATTAGCCTTTATATCTTATTTTTTCATTTTACCCTCTACCGTTGCCCGTTAACTTGAACCTAAATATCTAGCTATGCTTACGTTTATGATAATACAAATGCCTCACCCATCTCATATCCTACCTCACTGCTGTCCCGTTAACTTATGAATAAGATGTTTTTATGATGCCTCTTTAAGTAGTAAAAGAAAACATTAACTTCCTGGACATGAAATGGGTGTGAGTT
>VAPL010245613.1_pt1 | contig 18334 bp, 14 predicted proteins | sample 3395061 | NCBI WGS metagenome assembly VAPL01 (sample SAMN08290444, study PRJNA428436) | hydrothermal vent metagenome | isolation source: Deep-sea hydrothermal vent chimney 2 | place: Pacific Ocean: Juan De Fuca Ridge | depth 2182 m m | reverse complement strand
CTCAATTTTCCTTCCGATTCGACAAAATTTATTATTGATCCTGATTTGCCATACCCTTTTTTCCCGGAAACGATGAGGATAGGTTCTTTCTTTGTTTTCTTTACTATCGTTTTTATATCATCTTGACATTCTTCAGAAATATAAAGGAGATCACAATTATCAATATCAGCGGTGCAGCGAAAAAATCTAACTTCTATGAGATTGTCATTTAGCCTTCCTTTGATCTGAGCAAGTTGCTGAAAACTTTCAAAATCATCCTCATTACCAACTACGCCAATAACAAATTTATATCCCTCATCATTCTCCGGCCAGGAAACCAACTGACTCAATCTGAATATAATTTCGCTTTGATATTTTGCTTTTTGCCCAAAAGACAAGCTTGTAAAACATATAAAAAAACCAATCAATAGATATACCTTCTGCAAACTTCTCATTATAAAAAAATTAAAGTTTATAAAAAATGAATAGTCTAATTTATAATTTTTGGAAGTAAAATATTAATCAGGTGTTGCAGCAGAAAGTAAGATTATAATGGATGAGTAAAGATTATCATAGAAATTGTTTTCCAATTATCAATACTGTACCAGTCTTCTTAATTGTATGTAATGGATCAATATTGTTGGTACTGAGACATGAGCTACACTTATTGAACGACCAACGATCCGGTACTATCGATCAACAAAAATGCTTAAAGTTTTACTTTAAATATTTCGTCAAATCATAAAAACTAAAAAATTGATTATTATAAGATTATGGTGGGTTAAATCAACCTTTCTTTACGTGTACAGAAATTATCCTCGATAGAAGATTAATTAGATTTACCAATCCTTGGGTAAATTACTATTTGATGTTTCCGCTTTCTAAATCCTGAATTATTGAGGTTAGAAAATCTACATTCTTGCCTTTCTTCTTTTTTCGCGGTGGTCCAAATAAGCTTTCAGAAATTTATCATTGTTTTCGTCACTATCTCCATAATACTTTCGCAATTCATCAAGCTTCAAATGCATCTCTTTTTGCACATCAGCATATTCCGGATCGTCATAAACACTTTTCATTTCATTTGCGTCCGTCTTCAAATCGTACATTTCCCATTCGTCAACGTCATAATAAAAATGCATCAACTTGTATCGCTCGTTGGCAACCCCATAGTGTCTTTTTACCATATGAACAGATGGGTATTCGTAGTACGTATAATAAACTGCTTCTCGAAATTCATTTGTTTCACCACTAACAAGTTGCCGAAAAGATTCGCCCTGCATTTCAGCAGGTATTTTTATACCGGCATAGTCAAGGAATGTTGGTGCAAAATCAAGGTTTTGAACTAATTTCTCAATTTTGGTATTCGCTTTTATTTCTTTAGGATAGCGTATCAACAAAGGTGTCCTGAATGATTCTTTGTACATAAATCGCTTATCAAACCAGCCATGCTCTCCAAGATAAAACCCCTGGTCAGATGTATAAACAACAATTGTATTTTCAGCCAATCCGTTTTCTTCCAGATAATCCAAGACTTCCCCTACACCATCATCGACAGATTTTATCGTCCTCAAATAATCTTTGATATAGCGGTTAAATTTCCATTTGGCCAACTCCTCCCCTTTCAGGTTTGCAGCTTTCATGGCATCATTTTTTGGTGTATATGCATTGAGCCAGTCTTCACGCTGCTTTTCATTAAAGCGTTTTAATTCTCTTTCAAATCCAGTGCTATCACCATTGGGATCTACTACCATTTTAAAATCATGACCCCAAAAGGCATGACCGTCAACTTTCATTTCCTGGGTGTGAGCTGCAGTACCACGGCCCTCATAGTCATCAAAATAGCTGGCAGGTGGATTAAAGGTTTTGTCATCATAAAGTGTCAAATACTTTGGAGCCGGTTTCCAGTTACGATGTGGCGCCTTTTGATGGTAGAGCATGCAAAAAGGTTTGTTTTTATCACGCTTGTTTTCTAACCAGTCAAGGGCCGTTTCAGTAATTATTTCAGTAACATAACCTTCAAACCGTTTGCTCTTTCCATTTACCAAAAAGTCGGGGTTGTAATAGGCTCCTTGTCCAGGAAGTACCATCGAAAAGTCAAATCCTTGTGGAAGACCATCAAGGTGGATTTTTCCAATCATAGCGGTTTGGTAGCCATTTGCCTGAAGCAGTTTTGGAAAGTTATCCTGATCCCAATTGAAGGGTTGCATGTTATCAACTTTCCCATTAATGAAGCTGTGTTTTCCGGTGAGCATTACAGCCCTGCTTGGTGCACAAATCGAATTCGTGACACATGAACGGGTAAAAATAGCACCCTCATCTGCCAAACGGTCAATATTGGGTGTGTTATTCAATCCATATCCGTAGGCACTGATGGCCTGATATGCATGATCGTCACTCATGATAAAAATTATGTTGGGTCTTTCTTGCTCACTTTTTTCTTCTTTTGGAGAACAGTTGGCAACGAACATCGCCACAATAAAAAGGGTAGTGATTTTTATTAAGTTGTGTGTCATGATAATAATTTAATAGTCAGTAGATTTTATTGCCCTTTAAATTTAATTCAATTTTTTCAATAATTAAACTTTGAAATAATGGCTAACCATAAAAAAAAATCATTCACCCTGAATTTTCTTATTTATAGTTAGTAAATCTTTAATCAATTCATTTTTGTACGAATTCCTATTACTAACATTCTGTTCTAAAGTAATCATCAACTCCTCACTAATTAATTTTGCGTTTAATTTTTTCAGCAAGGAGACCTGAGTAAAATAATCTAAATCTGAGAAATTTGCAGCAAAAAATTGCTGTGATAAGCTATCAGCAATAACATCTTCTGGTATTTTTTCGATTGCATTTTTTGCATAATATCCTTTCCCTTGCGAAATGGTCTGCAGCACTTCCGGTAAATAAAGTCTATGGTCTTTTTCGCTAAAATTATTTATCAAAAAATAGTTCAACTCTTGATCATTTTTATTTACCAGCTGACGAACAATATCCCTATTAAGCAATTTTAATGTATTCTTTTGGATACTATCTACAACCGGTCCATGCGCAATATTCCACAGTGAATAACATGAATAGACAGCTCCCTCAATTACGGCTTCTTTAATTTCCATAATTGTAGCACCAGTAAATCCATCAATTTCAGATTTGCGGCTATCTTTTACGAGATCCTTTTCAGCATAAGAAGCAAGAATCGAATTTGGGTCAATTAATATATTATTCAACTTATCGTAATCTGATTTGGTAAAAGGCTCATGGTCTAACTTGGTTAATTCCTGACCTAAAAGTGTATCATAGTGATGAAACCGACCGATGAGGTCCCAATAGAAATCAATTTCGATAGCATAGCATTTATCTACTTCACACACCGGTGTAGCAATGCGAGCTGTATAACTTTCCAATAAATCAAGGCTATCATAAATTTCGCTTACGCTAATATTTATTGAGTCGGCAACAACAAAATACAAGGAAGGGTGCTTATGACTTTTTCTATTTGATGAAATAAATACTATTGATATTATAATAAGCCCAATTGATCTTATCATTTGATTTTTTCAGTCTCCATCAAAGTTCTGCCTCGATTATAATGTTGCTTATTGGGCAAGTCCGGATCACCAATACCCTTTATCATTAGTTTTTCCAGATTAGAGAATTGATTTTGATAAATATCTCGGGGCAATACTTGTTCACTTTTGCAAACTGAGGCTGCCATGCCAAGCACCTCGCCCATCATGCCACAAGTGCGCATTAACCTTACCGTACCCAAGGCAACATGTGAAACGCTGATATCCCTCCCTGCCATCATTAGGTTATCAATATTCTTAGAATATAAACATCTGAATGGAATTGGATATGGATAAATCTTTATGTGCTTAGCTATTGACCTAAAAGACTCACCATCAAACATTTTAATGTTTTCAGGGTCTGGATAGTGAAGATCAATGGTCCAGGATGTCGGTGCTGTGCCATCGGGCAGAATGTTCCTTTTTGTTAAATCATTTTCAGTAAGAATATAATCTCCTACTAATCTTCTTGACTCCCTTTTCCCTCCAATATAGGCCACCCATTTTAGGTTTTCATTTTCGAACTTCTCCTTGTCGGAATAATTGTTTTTAAGATAAGTCCAGTTGGAATAGACCACTATCAATCCATAATCTCTAATAAATTCTGTTTCGTTAATCATGTCTTTACCCATGCCTGTCTCCCAATCCCAATCACCTCTGGTAATTGCAAAAGTCTTTTCATCGCTCCATGGTAATCCCCATTTTATATCCGGGAAATTCGTGGGTTTATCGATATTTTCTGAAAACCATTGTACCGAAATACCCATGGTTAGATTATCACTTTTTTCAGGAGCGGTTTGTTCATTGAATTTCTCACGACTTTCTCTACCTGTCATGTATTCTGCTCCGGCAAGATATCCAATAGTACCATCTCCGGTGCAGTCAGCAAAAACCGGGGCTTTAAATGCTTGCTTTTTCCCAGTCTCTAAATTTTGCGCAATAACTCTTATGATCTTGTTGCCATCCATTTCTACCTTGTTGGCATGATAATTTAGAAAAAGAGATATATTCGATTCACTCAATACCGCATTTAGTTTTTTATCATCTTCATAATAATCTTTTGGCTGGGCATTTCCTCCTTGATCAGGACCGATTTCATTTACCAGATTTCCAAGTGCCGGGTACGGTTCTAAATTTATTCTGGCACCAAGATGCACTCTCACTTCCGAACTATTATTTCCTCCAAGAACAGGCCTGTTTTGTATCAAGGCAACTTTTAAACCAAGTCGAGCTGCGGAAATAGCCGCACAAGTTCCAGCCATCCCTCCTCCTATAACCACAAAGTCAAATTCATTTTCCTTTGGGTTTATATCTATTCCCAATAATTCTTTTCTTAACTCTTCCAATCCAACAAGATTATTTGGAGGAAGCATGTTTTTATCTTGCGTAAAATAAATAGCATCACATCTTCCATTAAACCCAGTAAGATCATGAAGTGATATCTTCATTTTTAATTTTGAAACTTTAATTGTCCCACCATCTACCCAATTCCAATCACTGCTATTAATTCCAAACTTCTTTTTGACAGGTATTCCATCAATCAATACCTGAAACTGGCCTGCCGCTTCATCAGACCAGGGGGCCGTCCAATTCCTGGTCCTGACAAATAATTTATAAATTCCTTTCTTGGGAAATGTAACCATAGTAAAAGCATCATCAACTGAAATACCCATACCATGGGCCATGAGATAAGGTGATCCCATTACATCCATCGATTGTTGGTCGATTACCCAGCCTCCTTTATTATCGAAACTTTCTGCTTCAACTAAAACGGAGCTTGATTTTTTGCAATTTCCGATATTGTAACTCAACAAAGTAATGATGAAGAAAAGGGTGCTTTTCATGTGCTTTTAATTTTAAAGTTTGATTTTTACGTAGAAATATAATCCAGTCTGTCGAAAAGCAAGTCATATATTTGCAAAGACCATTCTTGTTTCACTTCGAGACAGCTCAATATTGTGATTAATTAATTTACACTAAAAATACTCAATATACAGGTTATTTAATTCCTATTTGTTAAGTTTCAAAAGGTTATGTTAGTGAGATGGGCAAAGAGTAGTGCTGCATCTGATTGTACATTTTCTTCCTGTTAATATCCATTAATATCCCATTGTTCCGATTCCTTTTCCTCTGCTGCCTAAAATTTTTGTGCTATAAAATATGTCGTTTTTACATCAATGGACTCTATGCTTCAGAATATATTTTTTATTGAGCTCAATTTACCTTCATTTTCCAGTTGGTTGTTCATCATAAAATCCTATAATGTTCAGCTTTGACTCATCAAATATCGTCCCATTACAGCTATCAAGTCCAGTAATCAGTCTAATCTCTGAGGCTGCTCCTAATGGATACCATTTAGAAAATATTGAAAATGCCGCATTTGGTATGATCAATTTATTGTGGGCCATTTCAGATGTTTTTTCAAAAAAGGATAACTCTTATCTCCATTGATTATATGTCCACCTTCGTGCAAATCCAATTCTGTTAAATCTCCTTTGCCTTTGCTCTCATAATATTCCCTGACTTTTGAATACTCATATTCTACCCATTCCGGGAGTGCAATTCCATCTTGTCTTCCATGCTCCACCATAAAAGGCCTGGGGAAAATCAAGTAATTGGCCATCTCGGCATATTCTATAGTGTGCCCCCTGTTCCACATGGGCATTTCAGAATCAACATGATATACAAAACTTGTCGAAAAATAGATGGATGTTTCCTTGCGGGCACTTTCATTGAAATAGGCACAATTAATTGTCATGGCATACTCAGGAAGCATAGAAGGGATAAGCGAAGCCGCTTGGCCTCCGATACTTTTCCCATAAAATCCAATTCTATTGGTATCCACAAAAGACAGCGTACTAAACCAACGAAGTAGTTGCTGATGTTCGCGCGCTACAGTTGACCAGATTCCTGCTTTTGTAGTTTTGGCAACTCTGTCAATCCATCGGAATCTGGTCTCTCCTGTCCAGTTGCCAAAAGGCGTAAACACAACATATCCTAGATCTGCCAGTTTTCTACCCACTTCATAATAACTGCCTGTACTCATGGCAGTCCAGGGATTACCACCCCTACCGTGCTGCAAAACAACAACTGGTCTTTTCTCACCGGATTTAATGCCTTTGGGTATTGAAAGCACTCCCCATAATTCTACATCAGGAAGTACATCAATCAAAACATCATAACAGGTATATCCCTGTTGTTCTTCCACTTTTTTTGATTTTGCGTTAATTGCTAAGAAATCATCATCCAGCCAACCAATTAATTCTTCATTAAAATATTCCCTCAAATTTTCCAGATTTGTATAAGTTGATACAAATTCCATTCTGACATATTCGCTGTCTCTCAATAAAAGCTGGGTATGCCCCACCATCTGCTCCACCATACGACCCATACGTGCTTTCGGATAAAAATCACTGCGAATATCCTCAGGAATATTTTCAGAAATTGAAACCGAATGGGAATGACCTAACATCCTCATAAATTGACTCATGGCTTCTTCCGATCCTAGGACAATGGGATCTCCAGCACCTTTCTTAACCAATACACGGTCCCCAAGGTGATCTCCCGTCAATGATGATATTCTATTAAATTCTGATTCAACTTCTTGAAAAGAATGTGTCCACAATTCTCCGGGAGGCTCTATTTCATTGCCATCACTTGTTGGTCCATGATAATCCGGCACCTTGCTATATTCTATAACAAGAGACCGAGGGGCTACAAGACTAGCTAACTCCGCATCGCCAAATTCTTTTAAAATTCCCCATAGATTACGATAAATAGGTTCTTTCCATATATTTTCTCTTGGCGCAAAGTATCCGCTAACCAGCGTAGCATCAATACGCGTATCTAACGCAGCAGTATAAAAAGCCAAAAGGCCTCCTTCTCCATAACCCGCCATTCCAATATTTGTATTGCTTCCTCCTTGTTGTACAAACCAGTCAATTACAGCCTCCATCTTCTGTACTTCATATCCACCAACTGTGCGTCCCATTTCCTGGGCCTGCGAATATATCCATGTTCTGGATGGGCGATTTGTGCCTCTGGACCAGCGATTGGTACGGTCAATCACAACGGGAACTATTACAGTAAATCCATTTTCAACCAAACGACGAGCAAACTGAGCATCATTATCTATTGTCGAATTTAGTCCAACAATATCTTCCGGGTTTTGGCCAGCATCTGGTAGCGCAATTACATAACCTCGGGATGTTCCTTTTGGCTCCAGCAACAAACCTTCACCATATATCTGACCTGGCACATCAAGTTCCGGCCAATCTTGAAGAGCAGGTCGTGGGTTCACCTTTTTTAGTACTGACCATCGAACTTCTTGAATAGTATATTTATTTGTTCCTCCGACATTATCTATTCTTTCCATTTTTACAGGCGTTCTTGCATCAATGGCTCCAAGTATAGATCTGAAATTTTTTCGATTTGGTTCAACTGAAGATATATAGAGTTCCGGTGATGATAGATCACGATGCCAATATCGCTCTCTTTCAGGTTTTTGAGTTTTTATCCGTTTTTCATAAAACAACCTAATACCGTCAATAATATTTTCCCACTTTACATCACCGCTTAGTTGACGTGTATTGGGAATAATATCACTTGTAAAATCTCTCAATTCAAATGACTCAGGGTTAGGTAAAATATTTAATTTTAAATTGGCTACTCTCGATGATATTTTATATTCCAATTGCTGATATCCAATTTTCTCAGCGAGTAATAAAATATCAGCCTCTTTTTTGCCTTTTCTTAAATATGGTACTGAATTAATATTTTCAATTGAAATATCAGAGGCATCATTTTTAGAAATTAATAATGAGAAATTTCCATCTCTATCAGTTAAAACAGAATTTGTTGTACCCTTCAAAGTTACTTTCACTCCAATTAGTGCCCTGCCATCCAAGCCATCCTGGACAAATCCATTAATTTCAAATGATGGACTTGAGCACCTCACTGTAACAAATAATAAAGCAATAATTGCGATTGAATTTTTATACACGGTTTTCAATTTATGATAAATTTAATTTTAATGATAATACCAGTTTACGCAATTCTATTTATATTTTCCTTAATTACAATAAGCGATCACACCATGTCTTGATGCGCTGACACATTTATAAATTTTACCATCTGGTTTAGTTGTGATATACAATTCACCAGATGCATCCTTTCCTATTCGCATATCAACTCGTTTGTTCTTACAAAGATCTTCTAACGAAATAGTACTACCCTCAAAGGATACTTTCCACTCCTTTATCTCAGCCTGGTGGCCCAATTGAATATCGCTCACTTTAATATAAAAAAGCCTTCCGCTTGTGATATCTCCAAAAATGTATTTACCAATTAGCTCAGGAATATCCGTGCCCGTATATTCATGTCCTCCCGAAATAGCAATGCCTTCATCATGATCATATTGCGCAATCGGATATGAAAGTCCATAATTATCATCATCGGAGGGTAAGGGATAAACTTTATTTATATCATCTTCAGGAAAAATCATAAATGTGCCTTCCCTGATTGGCCACCCATAATTTTTTCCCGACAAAACTTGATACAGTGATTCAATATGCATTTGTCCAATATTCGCAACTATCATAAGGCCGGTTTGAGTCCAATTGATGCGATGTGGATTTCTAAAACCATAAGCATATATCTCTTTTAGCACATTTGGCTCCTTACTATTGCACCATGGATTATCTGTGGGTATTCCATACTTTCCGTTTTTACTATTATTGCCTAAAGGATCAATGCGTATTATTGTTCCCCAAATTTTAGATCTACTTTGCGTCAAATTGAGATATCCGTTTTGAACAGCAATTCCATCACCAATACCCATGTATAAGAGTCCAAAGTCACTTTCATTGGGATTGACATAAGGATTAAAAGTAATTTCCTGAACACCATGAGCCGCGCCCACCATATCTATGCGCAACAATTCCCGGTGCTCACCTTCAAATATGATTGATTTGGGGTTTGTTGTTTTCAATTCAGTAAGTACCCATTGCAGTTTCGCCGGAATGCTATCTGCATAACTAAAATCTGCCTTCCCTGATCCGCCCTTTTCAGTATGTGTGGTATATAATATTCCATTCTCCGCCCAATCGGGATGAAAGGCAAAACTTCCAAAACCGGTTGCGAGACCAGGGCGGTTAATAAAATTTGGTAAATGTTGATTTAAATCCAGGTATAATTGGGGTTTATTATCCTGGATAGTGTATATCTGCCCTCTTAAGTCAACAACAAATAAATTTCCGGTAGTTGGCTGGGAGATGAGCTTGGTGATACGCGTAAATGGCAAGTCCTCACTGGAAGGTGGAATTTGACAAACTAACTCTAATTCAACAACAAGATCATCTTCAGAAATGGGTTCCGGTATTGGATTGCTGAGTTCCTCTAAATCCGTTTTATTTTCATGGATGGGCGCAGCCTTTTGGGTATGCAAATATGTAATAAGGCTTTCAATATCACCTTGCGGTAAATGCTCAAAAGAAGGCATCACAGTATGATATTTGTCAAATAAACTTTTAGCTCTGCTATCTCCCGATTTAATAACAGCCTGGGGATTTTCAATAAAATTATATATATAATCCTTTGATACGATCTCGGTCACACCACCAAGACTGGGGCCAATACCATCTTGACTAAAATTATGACATGCGATACAATGCAAATCAAAAAGTGAATTGCCTTTTTCGATTGCTACAGGATTTGCAGAAATAGACGACTCATCAGACTTTTCTTTGCTTTCACAAGAGCTTAAAAAATAATTCAAACCGACTATTAGCATCAGTTTAAATATGCTTACAACTGTTCTGTTTCTCATACCAAAAATTAATTGTGAATGTTTTTTAGGTTCAAATTAAATTCAAAAATATAAAATAAGATAGGTTAAATCAACCAAATTTTCCTCATATCAGTCATGATGACTGTTAACGAGAAATAGTCGAGAAGACAGAGAAGGTTTTTGCCCTACCAATTAAATTATGAATTATTACGATTAAATTTGCACGCAAAATTATTACGAGGGATTACTTTCTTTATCGAATTTCACAACATGAATATTATTAAAATAGTCCAGCTTTTATTTCTATTCTCAATTGCTTTTCTGAATGTCGGATTCGCCCAAAAAGGTGCAATAAGCGGAGAAATCATTGATGGCCATAGCAATGAGCAAGTGCCATTTGCTTCTATCGCACTTTATCAGCAAGATTATTCTGAAACCGTAAAAGGTGCAGTCTCTGACGAAAGTGGGAAATTCAAACTCAATAAAATCCCATACGGAAGCTACAATCTCATCATATCGTTTATGGGATACGATTCAGATACATTGAGTTCAATTGCTGTTTCCCAACAAAATTCAAATGTTGCTTTGGGGGTTTTGAATTTGACCCCTTCCATTGTTAACCTCGAAAGTGTAGAAATAAAGGGTTTGGCAAATACAGTGTCAGTAGAACTTGACAGAAGAAAATACAATGCCGATGATTTTGAAACAGCCAAAGGCGGTACGGCGGTAGATCTGCTCAATAAACTGCCTTCGGTGTCAGTTGGACCAGACGGCAATGTTTCAGTCAGAGGCACAACAGATTTTATGGTTTATTTGAATGGAAAGCCAACACAATTGGAGCCGTCAGTATTACTCGCTCAATTGTCGGCAGATGCCATTGAGAATATCGAAGTAATTACTGTTCCTACGGCAAAATATGACGCCCAGGGAAAAGGGGGAATTATCAATGTAGTTACCAAAAGAACCGGAGTGGAAGGGCTATCAATTTCTGCCAATGGCTTGGTTGGTGGAGCACCCTGGGGACATCTCGAAGATCCATTGAGTGGATACAAAATGAACGATTACAGATATGGTGGTGGATTGAATTGGGTGTATGTTAAGAATAAATCATCTTTTTATGGAGGATTATATTATAATAAAAAAAATGTAAACGGAGATAGGGTCGGCGATGCCAGAATTTTACAGGAAAATGGATCTTACTATCACATGGTGGCAGGCGGTGAACGCCCCGAGTGGTATGAAAATTTCACTGCCAATATTGGGGCAGATTTTAGGCTGACTGAAAATTCTACACTTTCGGCAGCATATTACTATGGGCAAAGAACAGAAGGGAGATCAGCGTTTTATGTTTATAATACCTTTTATGGTGATGAGGATAAAAAACCAATCAACGGTATTCCTGTGGATAATGACCGGATTTATAACCCCAATACAGACAACAGGTATGGGATATTTCATTCCGCTAATATTGATTATAAAATCCAATATGAAAACAGTTCAACTTTAGCCATTTCTGTTTTATATGAACGGTCGTCACTTTCGAGAAAACTGGACAATAGAAATTATGGTTATGATAAACCCAGTGAAACCATTGGCGAACTGCAAGAACATTTTAAGCAGGCAGATGACTCTCCCTTAGATGGCTTCCGCATTTCTTTGGATTATGATAAAAAACTGACCAACGGACATAATTTGGCCTTTGGGCTTCAACCACAATTTCTTCAACACAAAGGTGTTTTCACATTTGATACGCTTAATGTAGAAAGCAATACATGGGGAAACTATGAAGAACTCGAAAACGCCATTGATCTTTGCAGGGGAGTTTATGCCGGATATGCCGATTACTCCGGCAAGTCGGAAAAATTTGAATTTGCACTGGGTTTGCGACTGGAATACACAGATCAGACCCTGGATATTGCCAACCCCGATTATTTCAGCATTTTCGACAGACCCACAAAATCTCGGTATGTAGTTAATCAATTAGATTGGTTTCCCACACTTCATTTGAACTGGGTTTTGTCTGATCGTGATGCCCTTACCTTGGCAGCAAGCAGACGGATAAATCGCCCGCCAACCAAAAACATGTCCCCATTTCTTTACAGAAGACATTTTGAAGTTTTTTTAGTGGGTGATCCGGCACTACAGCCGGAATATATTTCTAATCTTGAGCTGACTTTTGATAAAGATGTTGGCAATCAGAATTTTGCGATAACGGGATTTTACAGAGGAACTGACAATGCCATCTTCAGAGTAAATACTGTTTATCAGGAAGAAAACGTGCTGATCAGAAGTTATACAAATGCCGGAAATACCCAATCACTGGGTGCTGAACTAAATAGTAATCTTATTGTCACACCCAGCTTGAAAATATTCCTTGGAGGTTCATTGTATAATTATCGAGTTGCCGGAGATATATTTGGATATCAGGAAAATAATCAAAGTACAAACTGGAGCCTCAAAGGAAATATCAATTGGCTGGCTTCTAAAGTATTTAAATTTACCGTTGACTTTGATTTTAAATCTGCTACTGTCACGGCTCAGGGTGCAAATGAGATGTTCTATATGGCCAATGCGGCAATTAACTATACACCCCAAAAGCTGGATGGCTGGAGTTTTGCATTGCGAGGTATTGACTTGTTGGCTTCAAATATTACAGGATTAAATACCAGGGCATTCAACAGTGAAGGGGTCCAGATATTTTATCAGGAAGTCCAGTACAATCGCTATGGACCAATATTGGAACTTGGCATAAATTATTCCATTAATATGACTGGGAAATCAAAGAAGAAAACGAAGACGACATTTGGGGATGAGCAGTTTTAACCCAAATAAATCGAGATATGATTGTTGAAATATTTTTATAAACCTTTAGCTTTCTGTAGGCAGTTAGTTCAAGGTTAATTGTTTTCGCCAAATAATGGTAAATGCTTTACTTTATGGTAAGTCAATGCCATTGAAATACAATGCTTTAATTCAGTGTCAGGTACTTTATCTCTTAATTTAAACACAATGGCCCTGTTGCCTTCAAACTCGAACTTGTTTTTATAGATTGTTTTGAATGTTGGAACTAAGCTGGATGTGCATTTAAAGTAGATAGCAAACCGATCAGGACTTTTCTGTTTCCAATCCATTCTTACAGTACTTCCATGTTTGGTGAGGTAACTAGGCTCTCCCCATTTAAGCGTTTCTTCAAGATTTTCGAGTCCGTCAATTTCAGATGCAGCACTTATAATCAATTCTCTAAGATGTAGCAATTGACGCTGTACAGATTTGGGATAGTTGTTAAATACATCTTTGACTTTTGGGTTACTCGTTAATTCCATTTTGTTGTCCCCTTATTATTACACATAAACAATTTTATAAACTTATTGCGCTTATTTCTTTGTGCTGTGAGTACAAAGCTAATGGGTTTTTTATGGAATTAAAATGATAAAAATCCAATGTTTGTGCTTAGTATTTTTTCAAAATTTCAATTAATTCTTCATTTATATAAATCGTCTCTCTTCCTATTTTTTCCGATTTTAAAAGTCCTATCTCTTCAATTTTTTTCAAGTATCTTGATGCAGCTTTTCTTTCAACATTCAATCGTTTAACAACAAAATCAATTTTTGAATACGGCTGTTCAAAAATCAATTCTATTAATTCTTTACGGTATATTTTTGGTGTATTTTCTTTTGCTTCTCCAATTGATTTCTCTAGTAAATTTTTGATGTTTTTTATTTTATCAATTGTTTTTAAAGATGTTTCTTCTATCGCTTTTAAAATATACAAAATGTACTCTTCCCATTCATTTGTATTGTTCACTTTACTTAACAATCTATAATAGTTTGATTTATTTTGATTTATGTATGAACTTAAATATAAAATCGGAATATCAAGGAGGTTATTAATTATCAAGTACAAAATATTCAAAATTCTACCTGTTCGTCCATTACCGTCATAAAACGGATGAATACTCTCAAATTGATAATGTAAAATGGCAAGGTTTATTAACGGGTGCAAATCTGTTTTGTTTAAATTGAAATGTTCTAGAAAATTACCAATTAAATCCAAAATCTCAGATTTTTCTTGCGGTGGTGTGTAGACAACCTCCCCTGTTCTATCATTTTTCAAGACTGTTCCTGCTAAACTTCGAATTCCCGCATTATTCTCAATAATTGTTTTCTGAATGGTTTCAATATCAGAGACTCGTAAAAATCCTTGTTTCTCAATTATTTCAAATCCTGTAAAAATCGCTTTCCTGTAATTAATAACTTCTTTTACTTGAACTGGTTGTTTTCCTGTTGTTGCTAATGCTCTATATAATTCATCTTGGGTTGTGATAATGTTTTCTATCTCCGAACTGTCTTTCGCTTCTTGTAGTACTACTGCATTTATCAACATTGCTTGATTAGGAATTGTCTTGGCTATTCCTTTTAATTCCCCAATAGCATTTGAACTTACAGATAATTGTCTCAAAATTGAAAGTGTTTCGACTTTTTCTCTTTTTGGTGGCAATTTTTCAAGTCTTATTATCTGTCCCATTTTATACCCTATATTTTTTATTTGTACCAAAAATGCAAAAAAAGGTTCAGATATCGAAAGTGTGAGACTTTTAGTCTCATATTTAGCCCAATTAGTTAATATTATTGCGGCTATATCTATTGTGCTGTGAGTACTAATCTAATGGATTTTTTATGGAATTAAAATGATGAAAATCCAATTTTTGTGCTTTAAGCAAAACCATCAAAAAAGCCTCAATGAGCGCTGCTGTCATCGAGGCTTTTTTTATAGGGTATTTTGGCTATTCGGCTTGGTGTTACCTGTAGTTTTCATTCCCCACAATTGTTGTCCTAATAACGATACAGAAACAAAGGTAGTTAATATCAAATACACTATTAATGAGTTTTCAATTCCGTATTTTTCAGAAGTTAAACCTAAAATAATGCTTGGTAAACCAAATCCTAAATAGGCAAATATTAAGTAGCCAGAAACAACTCTTGGTTTTTCATTAGAATTGAGTTTAGAAACTCCTGCAAGCGAGCCAAAATAACCAAACCCATAAGAAACAGCACCAACCACAGAGCAACCTACTAAAATAGATGCCAAATTCCCGTAAATACTCCCAATAGTCAATATTGCAAAACCAATTGGAAGCAATACATAAGCGATTTTCATAGATTTTGTCTCGGACATTCCTTTCGCTAAAGGTAAAAACAATGCTCCAGTTCCGTTAATTAGAAACAATGAAAAACCACTCCAACCGCCTAAATCAAATTTTGATATTTGTGATGGTATAATTGAAATCACAATACCTGTAACTCCCCAAAATAAGGCAATAGAGATATTGAAATTAAATGACCCTTTTGGAAATAAAGGAAGTCGAATCATTTTTTTCTTCTTATCTGTTTTAGATTTAGGAAGTGAAATAGTTAGAAATATCCAAAAAACAGAGGCAATTAAAACGATCCAATATGTTAATGGAACAAGTGTTGAATAAAACGCCAGAAATATACTTGTAATCAAAGCGCCTCCACCAAATCCCAAAGTTGTAGATAAGGCAACAAGATTGGAAGCATTCTTTTCTTTATCATTTAAAAATAACTCTGATAGAAAACTACTGCCAGTTGAAATTGCTAGAGCAACAGAACTGCCTACCAAAATTCTTGCTATAAACAAAGTATATATATTCGGAAAAACACTTATTACTAATATCGATAAAACTGATAAAGCCATTGCTATAATCAAAACTTTCTTCTTTCCTATTCTATCAGAAAGTCCACCAAAAAGTAATGCAACAGGAAGCAATCCACCAATATATGATGCAAACGCAAAACCAACCATTCCAACACCATAATTTTCATTTTCGGCATAGGTCTTAAACAATGGCATTTCTAAATTTACTGCCGAAGTAATTAAAAATAATACCCCTGCAATAATGTAAATATTTTTTGTTTCCGATTTCATTCTCAATTACACGCAACAATTTTATAAACTTATTGCGATTATATCTTTTGTGTTATGAGTACTAATCTAATGGATTTTTTATGGAATTAAATGATGAAAATCCAATGTTTGTGCTTTAAGCAAAACCATTAAAAAAACCTCAAAGAACGCTGCTGTCATCGAGGCTTTTTTTTAAGGGTATTTTGGCTATTCGGCTTGGTGCTACCAATCGTAATTTTTTAAGTTACAGAATATTCTTTAAATCTTGTCTTCCTATAATCGCCATAATTTCTACAATATTACTATTCACTTTGAAGTAAATACTATCAGCACCACATACACATCTTCTATATCCAGTCTTTATGTAATCTACTGATTCGAATGAAAGAGGAGCTTCAGCTATAGTATCAAAATACTCAAAAAATGTATCAAAATATTTATTAGCTTGAGTCATTCCAAATTTATCAACTCCATAGCGGTGAATTCTAATTAAGTCATCTTTTGCTACATTACTAAGTTTATAATTAGCCATTAAGTCAAAGACTTTGATTCTGCTAATATTTGTTCTTTGTTGTAATTAGTAAATCCGCTATTTTCAGCTTTTTCCAATTTAGAGCTTATCCAGTCAATTCGTCTTTGTTGTTTTCTTGCTTGCCTAATTAAATCGTTTACAAGTTCACTTTTACTTGAATACTCTTTGCTGTCAACTTGATTTTTTAGCCACTCATCATTGGGTTGAGTTAATGAAATACTCTGTCTTGCCATAATATTTTATTTTGGTGTAAATTTACACCACAAATGTCAATCAAGCAAAATTTCTATGCTTTAAATGTCTATCTATCAGGTTGCTTGGTTTTATAGTTGGCAACAATTTTATAAACTTATTGCGCTTAACTATTTGTCCAGTTTTTTGTTGCAAGTCCAGTTAGATCATTTTTCGTGAGGGCACTAGCCATGGGAATAGGTCGTTTATATTTGTCCTTCATGTAAGTCCCAAATTGGGAAGCACATTTCATAATGGTTCCATATAATATCCCCATATTCTATTGAATAATTTTGAAATAATTGTTTGTCTTGGAATTTTTTTGTCATTGGGTTTTTAGCCTTTTTAAGAAATTCTTCAAAATCAATGGTCTTTTCAATTCCATCAGAAAATTTAAAATTAATTCTGTATTCTCCCAAATAATCAGCTTTTTGAATTGATACTACCATTGTCCTATATTTTTTTCATAATTTTTTCTGCCGCAATTTCTTTATTAAAAAAAAAAAAGTCTACCCATTTCCGAACAATGTCATCTCCATAATATTCTACAAGTTTTTTGATATTTTTCAAATTTTGTAAGTCAAGAGGTTCTTTTCCTGAAACGGTTTTATGGCAACTTCCACAAATTTTCAATTTTAAAAAATTATTTATGCCATATTAAGACCCTTATGGCATAGTACTTTTTTAAGCTTTTTGAGGGGAATAAAATTGGCTTCAAAGAGAATTACCATTAAAGTACCGCTAAATAGTTTTGATAAAAAAAATGAGCACAATGCTTCACCATCTTCGAGACTCTTTTCAGGAGTCTTAGAGTAGTATGGGAAAGCAGGTTTTTCCTGGGTTTTCAAAGCTTATTCTTTGCTTAATTGGTCTCTAGCTTATAGAGAAGGCAAGAAGCTTGTTTAGGATAGTTCATGTTTTGTGAGGAATCGAACCAATGTGATAGCCATTTAATCGATTACTCACTATAATTTTTTAATCGTAATGAAATCTACATTTTACAATGTGTATTTCGTTTTCCTTAATCCGATAAATAAGTCTATGTTCTCCGTCAATTCTGCGTGACCAAAATCCTTTGTATTTATGCTTTAATGGTTCTGGTTTTCCAATTCCTGAGAATGGTCCCCTGGAAATACTATTCAGTAAATCATTAATTCTTTTCAATGTCTTTTTATTGGTTTTTTGCCAATACAAATAGTCCTCCCATGATTCATCTACAAATATAAATTTCATCAATCAATGAGATTTTTTTGAAATGATGATTTGCCTTTTAATTTCTCAATCGCAGAGTCTAATCTGTTTTCATTGGTCTTT
>VAPL010297227.1_pt1 | contig 18343 bp, 17 predicted proteins | sample 3395061 | NCBI WGS metagenome assembly VAPL01 (sample SAMN08290444, study PRJNA428436) | hydrothermal vent metagenome | isolation source: Deep-sea hydrothermal vent chimney 2 | place: Pacific Ocean: Juan De Fuca Ridge | depth 2182 m m | reverse complement strand
TAGCTAAAATAAAAGCAAACAAAAATCTCATTGATTATCTTGAAATAAGATTAAAAAACGTTGGACGTCTCAACGGAACAAGAGTAAATAATCCTTTTAAAGACCGACATTAAATCCCTGTGCTCTTGGCACAGGGTAGTTCACTAAAAAAGTTTAACTCAAGCTATTTTTAACTTATATACTTTTTAGGAGAATATCTTTGTCGGTAACAAAAACACTAATGAGATTCAAAACTGAAGAAGTCTTTAGACTCTATCTCAACCGTATGAAATCCGTTTGTTATCAGCGCCTTTTCCAAATCAAACTGTTCTAATAACATCTTGTAATATTGGGCATCAGCCATACTTGGAGCAAGTATCCCTAGGTAGTTATTTGACTCAGGCTCGTAGTGATTATGAAGATGGTACTTGAGTTGCCAACCCTTTTTGACATCCTTATTTAGTTGTTGAAGCAAAATATCCGGATGCGGAGGCCATGGCTGGTCGCTCGCCCCAAAATATACTCGATATTTCTGTTGACTTTCATTATATGCAATAAATCCATGAAACTCAGTAGGATGACTTATCAATGGATACTTGACTAATTGGTAATTCAAGATTTGCGCTTCCAGTGAATTGATTGCTCTGATATGACCAATTTTTCCAGTATGCACCATCATTGCGTTTCTTTTATCTCCATCATTCGCCGTTAAAAGCTCTTCTTCATCAAGACTCTGAGTAGACTCCTTAATTATTACCCTTTTAAATTTAACATCTCCAAGAATATTTTTCAATGAGTCTCTAAAATTTTTAATACCTACAGGCACTTCAATCTCAACTTCCCAAAGGTTTTTGTCTTCTTCAAAGTCCCAATAGAAGAATTCTGCCAGTCCTTCATTTTCGAGTGAGGTTTTCAACTGCATATTAATGTTGAATCTACTATTTGAACTTGAAGTACTACAGCTCGTAACTCCAAATAAGAGCATAAAAAATATGGGTATTAAATCTTTCATTATTGTGTTAGACGAATTATTGTATAAACTTTAATTTAACTTTTCTTATAATATTATTAATCAACTATAATTCTTTTTGTAAGGGTTCCTTTTTCAGAGAATACTCTAAGCAGGTACAAACCTGAAGTTAAATGATCTATTTTTAATTGGTTTGTCTCTTTTGTAACCAGTACTTTTTTTCCAAGTACATCAAAAAGTTCAATTTTCTCTATAATAAGCGTTGAACTAATATTAATAACGTGTGATGCCGGATTTGGGAATATACTTATTTCACCTTCTAAGAAATTATTATCATCAACTCCTAAAGTCGCAGACACAATATTACTATTTATAAAACCTTCAGAGAGGTATATATTTCCAACATTTCTTTCTTGAATATTTGCTTCGCCAATAGTATAGAGTATTTTTATATTTGTACTTGTTGCTATAATTCCTCCACTATCAATACTAAAATTTGCAATTGTTTGTGCTGTACTTATATAACCTATCAGCATTATTATTAAAAATAAAAGCTTTGATCTTGTTCTCGTTTTCATGATTATTATTTATTATTGTTAGCTACTTCTACATACTTTTTTTGAGACAACAATTTTTCAACCCTTTCAACTCTTTTACTCAAATTACCAATTAACGTGTTTTTAGTTTCAAGTTTTGATTGAATATTATTAATGACTTCTTGCTGTTCTTTTACTGCATTAATAAGTACTGGTATTAACTCTGTATAACTTATACCTAGTGTCTTATTCTTATCATCTTGTGTTGTTACTATTTCTTTAATTATACCTTGTACCTCCTGTGCTATTAACCCCAAAGATCTATGCTCTTGTTCTCTATTTTTCCAATTATAGGTTTTGGGTTTTAACTGTACTATTTCTTTTAAACCATAAGATAAAGGCTGTATGTTTTTTTTTAACCTACGGTCGCTAACATGTACTGTAACACCACCAACAATCACATTGCCTCCTTCACGTTGTAGTGTTAAATTTGCTGTACTGCCATTATTACGTGCCATTATTTCATTGGTGTCAAACAACAGATTTGCACCATTACTGTTGCCAATCATTAGATAACCAGAAGTTGGGTTGGCTAAAAATGCTTGAGAACCAGAACCCCCAAATACTGTAACACCACCAACAATCACATTGCCTCCTTCACGTTGTAGTGTTAAATTTGCTGTACTGCCATTATTACGTGCCATAATTTCATTGGTGTCAAACAACAGATTTGCACCATTACTGTTGCCAATCATTAGATAACCAGAAGTAGGGCTAGCTAATGTAGCATCAGAACCCCCAAATACTGTTAAAGCGTTGCTTCTATTTATGTGGGTTCCATTACCTACTTCAAATAAAGGGTTTGATGAAATATAAGTTAGCGGGTTACCTCCTCCATTATTATATCTGCCAATTGCTGTTGAAGAATGGGCTTCTGCTATAGTAAAATATCCCATTGCTGTGGAATAATTTCCTGATGCTGTTGTACTGCCTCCCATTGCTGTAGAAGCAGTGAATCCTTCTGATTTAGTTTCCAGTCCCATTGCTATAGAAGCAGTTCCTGATGCTGTTGTATTGCTTCCCATTGCTACGGAAGAGCTCCCTTCTGCTTTAGCATGTCGTCCCGTTGCTATAGCACTATTTCCAGCTGCTGACGTACCAAATCCCATTGCTATAGAATAATCACCTGATGCGCCTGCAGGAGTTATTGAAGGAGAACTGGCACTTAAATCTACAGCGTTTGTACCAATATTTTGGTAAAGATTTGGATCTCGTCCTTTTAAACGCCAGCCTATACCATTACCTTCGTCTAAGGCTTCTAAACCTATATTAGCGGCTGATAAAGCATAAGGCACTGCCATAAATTGTGTTGTACCCATATCAACGAACCCACTACCTGTATTAATTTGTACATTTAAAAAGTGGTCATCGCTACCCCAATCTATCGTATTAAAATCACCTAAAGTAGTATTACCCTCGCCAATATTTACAATGATAATGCCGCTATCATCGGTTGTTGTTGTATGTCCTTCTTCATATACATCAGTTAAAGATGCTCCTTGTTGAATTGTAAATTGAACATTTACAGTAGCATTGGCAAGTACATTACCGCTTGCATCTTTTATCAAGGCTTTATAATTTATACCTTGTTGTGCCAAACTAATTATTGTAATTAGTAATGCTATTAAAAGTGTGAATTTTGTTTTATCCCATCTCAACCCTTCCCAAAGGAAAGGACTCTTTGTATTCTTGTTTTTTTTCTGCTTGTGATTTTTGTTAAATGAATTCATGATTTTTATGTTTTAAATTAATTTTGATAGTCTTTAAAAAATTCCCAAAGTAAATCGGCAGAGCCTATACCTACATCAGGGTTATAAAATACGTGTGGAACGTCTTCTAACAATGTAAATTTTAGAAGATGATTTGTGCTATTGGTATTACCTTGGTATTTGGCAGTAATTTCTGACCCTGTAGAATCAATTACTGTATAGTTCGGGTCTAAATCGAAAGAATTTATCCAAGTTTGCATCAAACCATCTATATAAGTGTCTGATAATACTTGGGGGAAATTCATTGGTAATACATCAAAACCTGTCACTTCATTTATTTTATCATCATCAGTACCTATCATTAACTGAATTGGTAAAATACGAGTGGGGGTATATGTATCGTTTTGTGGCAATGTACCTGACATGATACCAATAGCCGCTAATCTATCAGAAAGTTCTATTGCCAATTTACTTGCCATACCACCACCATTTGAAAATCCTGAAATATAAATTTTACTTTGCTCTGTAGAAAAATTAATATTTACTTCGTCTATCATCTGATTAAAAAAAGCGATATCGTCTTTTAATGAAGCGCCTGAGCATACTTCATTCTCTAACTTAAAGCTGTTCCAACGTGTTACTAAAGCGTTACCGCAACCATTATTATTCAAATCATAGGCCCAAGCTGTTGGATATACTACTAAGAATTCATTTGTTTCTGCAAGATCGTTCCAGCCAGAGATATTGTAATGCTTTTCACCATCGCCACTCCCTCCATGTAAATGAAATACTACCGGATAGTTATTATTTTTATTGTAAGATGATGGAACATAAACAATATACTCTCGCAGATCACCACTGATTGTGATTTGAAAAAGCTGTTTGTTTACAACCGGGTTGCTTGCATCTATTATACTCGCTACATCATTATTACAAGAAAACAGTAAAATTAAATACAAAATAAACAATATGTTATAATTGATTTTTTTCATTTTTATTTTCTTTTTTTGACAACTAATTTATAAGATGGTTTAATTAATTAGTAGAATCAATGTATAACTGGTGGGAGTGACATGATAAGTGGCAAGAGACTTAGCTATTCACAATTTTTGGGCAACTTCATCAAAAGTTTGAGTTGCTCTATTAAATTACACCAATCTTCTTTTCTAGCCCTGACAGTTTCTTTAGTATCAAGCCTAGAGTAATAGGCTGATATTTTTAATTTATTATTGATATTTGATATAAAATAGGGCTCTATATTTTCATCTTTATTGTTATTTATAATAATAATTTTTTGAAGATCTTGATAGCTCGTAAGTGTTAAATATCTATCATTTATTGAAATTTCTAATGCACCAGTATTCATTTCTGCTCTGCCGTTTCTACTTCTCATACCATTATCTTTAGCATGTTTTGAAATACTAATATGTGTTTTTATTAGTTTGCCCTTTGCACTTACATAATTTTTTACCAAACTAAAATCATTTATTGACAAGCAATTTTTCTGTTTTAATGAATTTTGCATTGATTTTTGACCATGTATAATGGTAATAACAATTAGAGATAATACTATGCTGTTTTTTAAACTTTTCATTGTGCAATTTTATTTCGTTGGATCATTAACGACCACATAAAATCTCTCATCATTATCAGTAATTTTAGGTTCATAATAAACATTGTCTAATTTGTAATATTCTAAGCCTCTAACTTTAACAATCTTATATCCTTTAGGGAGTGCATCCACTTCTGCATTGACAGGTGCCGCTACTACTTCGTATTCATCTGAATTTTCTGCTTTCTGATAGTATGTGCCATAGTAGTAGTAATAAGGTCTAGCACCTACTCTTATTTTTTTATAACCTATTGGTAATACACGAACTCTTATACTAAGAGGTGCAGCAATTACTACAAAACGTTTGCCTCTAGGCTTGTACCATACACCTCTATGAAAACGAAAATGTACACCTCTAAAAGGGATTCCTGTAAAACCTACGCCTACCTTTCGAACTACTTTACCTCGCTTTCCTCTATAACTATACTTATAGTGTGCTACCGGTTTTGCCTGGGAGGGTCTAAAATGCCTTTTATGGTGTTTTTTAACATGTTGTTTTACTTTGTATTTTTTATGCTGTGCTATAGCATTATTTGTAAAGGAGAAGCATATTAGTATGGCTGCCAATGCTGTAAAAATTTTTGTTCTACTTTTCATGTGTTTATATTTATTGTTTTTTATTGGTTCCCGAGGCTTCGGGATTAGCATGCTCGTTTCATTTGTTTAAAATTTAAATTGTTTAAAAAGTATTATTAATCGCATACAGTAGTGTCTCTTTGAAAAACAAAGAAAGAATTGTTTGCGGCTAATGTTGCCATAAGCTGACATACTTCATCCGGAATTTCAGTAAATAGATTGTTTTTGATGTTTATTTCTTCCAAATTCACCAAGTTTTTAAAATCAATAGGTATTTCTGTAATTTGGTTGTCATTCAAGTACAATTTCTTCAGTAAAGTTAAGTTACCGATGGTTGTTTCCGGAACACTGCTCAATTGATTTCCGGAAAGATATAGATATGCCATTTGAGGTATATTACCAATAGTCGATGGAATACTTCCTAAACTGTTGTTAGACAATGCTAGTGTGTGCATACTTGTCATCCCATCTACTGTGGAGGGAATGTTTGTAATATTATTATTACTTAGGTTAAATACAGTTACGTTAACCAAACCTTCAATAGAATCTGGTAATCCGGTTAAGGCGTTATCAACGAGATTTAAATCAACGAGATTACTAAGATTACCTATGTTTAAAGGAAGTTCTGTAATTGCGTTTCCTCTTAGATTTAAGAACTTAAGTTGGCTAAGGTTTACAATATCATCAGGCAATCCGGTTAAACTATTGTTCATTAAAGTTAGCTCTTCTAAACCTGTCATTCCGCTAATAGTGTTGAGTGGTAACTCAGCAATAGAATTATCGTCTAAATTAAGATGCATCAACATATTTAAACTGTTCATACTCAAAGGTATTTCAGTAATAGAATTGACTCTAGCATCTAAATATTCCAACTGCAACAAATTTCCAATATCGGTAGGTAGTTTTGTGATTCCACCATTGCCGGATATCCATCCATTAAAATATAAATACAACTCTCTTAATTGAGTTAGGTTTGCAATTGTATCGGGCAATTCGGTTAAATCATTCTGCGTTAAATTTAACATTCTTAGACTGGTAAGATTACCTATAGAGGTTGGTAAAAAGGTTATTCCGTTATTAGATAAATTCAGTTCTTCCAACTCATCTAATTCGCCTATGGTAGTTGGTAATGTCAAAAGGTTATTGTAGCTGATATTTAGAGAAATAAGTTTTGTAAGACTATTAATTGTTGCCGGAATGGTTGAGATATTTTTACTTTTTATCTCAAGACCTGTTACATGGCTATCAGTTATAATAACCCCATCCCAACTCAACATAGTTGTATCGGTAAGATCCCAACCTAAATTATTATTCGTATTCTGTTCAGATAGTTCTTTTAATGCCTCATATTCGCTAACTGGAGGAGTACCTCCACTGCATAGTGCCGGATCATCAAGTTCAATCGTGGTTCCGGTAGCAGCAAGTTCACAAACCTCATTGGGTAAATCTGTTAATGGGTTTCCAGATAGTTCTAATATTGTTAAAGAATTTAGGTTTCCTACTTCTACAGGTAGTGTTGAGAGTGAATTGTCATTTAAAAATAGACTAATTAATGTTTCAATATTTGCAATTGCTGCAGGTATTTCGGTCAGTTGGTTTTTTCCCATATCTAAAGTAAAAAGGCTTAAGGCATTTATTACGTCAGGAAAACTTGAAAATTGATTTTCATCTAAATATAAATTTCTTAGTCCTGCTACTGCCAAATCAGCAATTTCAGGAGGTAGTGTGCTTAAATTGTTTTTACTTAAAGATAGTTCATTTAAAAAATTCAATAAACCAATCTCAGCCGGTATTGATTTTATATTATTTTCATTAAGATTTAGGGTAGCCAAAGCAGTAAGATTACCAATTATTGCAGGAACTGAGTCGAGATTTTTTCCTTGTGCATCAAGAACTATAACTTTTTCACCAGAGAGTGAAATACCATCCCAACTCTGCATACTAAAATCATTTAAATCCCAATTTAATGTATTGTTATCATTGGCATTATAGAATGATAATAATGTTTGATAATCATCACTTATGGTAACACAATCAACACCATTGTCAACCCTAAGGTCGGTACCAAAATTTGTTTGCAAATCACATACTTGAGTTGGAATACCTACTAATTCATTATTGGTTAAATCTAGCGTTTTAAGATTTATAAGATCACCCATTTCATTAGGGATAGTTTTCAACTTATTATCATTTAAATATAATTCTTCAATATCGATATGTGCATTAAAGGCAGGTGGTACAAAATCTATTGTATTCTCACTCATATCCATTTTTAAAAGTTTTTTACTCGTTATCAATGGTGGCAAACTAGTAAAAACGTTGTTTTTTGCATGAAACTCAAGAAGCTCTCGCCATTCTCCAGTTATATCAGGAAGTATTGTAATATCATTATCTGAAATATTTAAATAGGTAAGATTGTCCAAACTTCCAATTTCAGGAGGCAGTGATTTAAGTACATTATTATTTACATAAACTTCCGTTAGATTTGTAAGATTCGCAATAGTGCTTGGAATACCTGTTATTGAATTCTCTGACACTTTAAATGAGGTTAACATTTGAAGGTCTCCAATACTTGAAGGTAATGTACTCAGACTCTTATTAATCAAATCTAATTTGGTAACTCTTTCATTTTCAAGTGTAACACCATTCCAGCTTTTCATACTGGTATCATCTAAATCCCAATTTAATGAATTGTTCGAGTTGGCATCATATAATGCTTTTAGTGCTAAATAATCAGCAGATAACTGTGGCGTTACATCAGGCGGTGTAGTACCATCATCACTACTACATGATAATGATACCAACAGCCCAACAAAAACAAAAATTGCTATGATATTTTTATATTTTTTCATCTTTTATAATTTTTTCTTTTGACAATTGATTAATTGGATGGTTTAATTAATTTGCAGACTAATGTATAACTGGTAGGAATTACATGATAAGTGGCAAGAGACTTACACCGGTATTCACAAAAGACCTATCAGGGCTGTAAAGAATGTTGTTTCTCTTTTCATTGTGAAATTTTTATAGATTAATACTTCTTTTATTATGAACCGAAAGTATAAAGTCATTTGATTTATAAAAAGACCTAATGAACAAATGGTAGGAATAATTGGATAAGTGGCAGAATCTTACTAAAAACCTGAGTTCGACCTAAGATTTAATTTACAGAATCCTAAGAAGAGGTGAGATTTGAAGTGTAAAATTAAAAGGAATATCTAGATATTTTACCCCAAAAGATTGCCTTTTCTTTGGATTTCCAAAGGATTTGATGAATTTTTTCCAATTCTTGACATATTTTTTCAAACTAACCAGTTAGTCCTTCAAAAAGATACCTACGAATTGAATAAAAATTCATTCAAACTGTAAACAAATATTAGGTCGAACTCAGGTTAAAAGATTTTTCAATTATTTAGATTGCTCTTTTGCTGTTCATCATACTTAGTTTAACCAACAGAGCTATTAGAGGTATAAAAATAGCAACATCATCTATTGCTACTTTCCATTTATAGTTAACATCAATCTTATTTGTAGTAATTTTTAATTGCCAATTAGAAGCATCTAAAGGAATAGCATTGTAATTTTGTAGGTTTTTAGGAAGTTTTTTTGACTTGATACTTGTTAAAATTCTTACTAGCTCTCCCTTTTCAGGTTCAGAAAAGTAATGACTATCAGTTATTATTCTTAATCGATCAAGGTTATAAATACCATTTTTCCACCTATTCATATCATATTGAGTATCCCATTGTTTAAAATGTGATTGTATATTGCCTAGCTGGTCTTGTATTAGATTTATTTTAAATGGGAATCCAGCTATAGGTGGGATTTCTGAAAAGGAGACTATAATCTTTTCACCTTTTTTTAATGTAATCAAAGAAATTTCTTCAATAGCCTTGGTTTTTAAGCAATGTATGCTATTTGACAATTGCTCCATTATTTTTTTTCTTTGATATACAGATATTTTGATGGTTTAAAAAACACCCAATACACACCATATAAACCATATGCAAGAGTGCTTATAGCTGTCATTAAATTCTCACTTCTTCTTTTCACATTGCAACCTATTACTATACTTTGAATAGATTTATCATCAAATTTAATAGTTAAAGGTTCTGTTTTACACCAATCTATTTTTGCATAAATACTACAATTGGCAGTATTTATTTGAAACTCTTTAGTTTCACCATTAGAAATGCTACCAACTTTTTTATTATTTATATAAATGAAATAGGCTCTAGATTTATTCACCTGCTGATTAGGTCTACTTATATGGAGTATTTGTTTATTAAACATTAAATTCAGTTCATATTTTATACTAATATTTATTTGTGCTATTGCTTTTTTAACTTTTTAAATTAGCATAACGTGAGTTCTATATAACTATTTTTTTAAACAACTAATAATCAATATTTTAAATATGAAATTAAAATTTTAATGTCTCCTTGAGCCTTTCGTCTTCGCTCAAGATAAACTAAAGTCGAAAGGTTTTTAAATAGTTCTTCCCGAGTGCTCGGGACGCTCGAACAGACAAAGTGCTAATAATCAATATTTTGCATTATTAACTACATTTCTTACATCGAACTCACGTTAGTATATACTTATTAAAAAAGGCAAAGTACATCATCTGTAAAAAAAACAAATAATGTACTTTTAACCACTAGAAAAAGAAAAACTATTCTATTCAGTTGGGTTTTTTACTACAACATAATACCCTTTACTTTCTTCATTTATTCTTGGTTCGTAATACACATCGTCTAATTGATAATAGCTCATATTATTAGCTTTTACAACTTTATAACCATCTGGTAGGGCATCTACTTCTGCACCAATGGGTGCAGCGATGACTTCATACTCTTCTGAATTTTCTACTTTTACATAGTAAGTACCATAATAGTAAAAATAAGGTCTTGAGCCGATAACAATTCTTCTATGACCTACAGGCAATATACGTACTCTAATACCAAAAGGTGCTCGTGCTACAATAAACTGTTTTCTATGTGGTCTATACCAAACGCCATTATGAAAGTGAAAGTGAGCCCCTCTGAAGCCAATACGCACTGCACCTGTAGCTAACCTTCTTACTACTTTACCCCTTTTTGGCAAGTGACGATAATGACGGTGGTGTGCTATATGTTTTGCTTTTTTAGGCCTAAAATGCTTTTTATGGTTTTGTTTTACATGTTTTTTTACCTTATTCTTTTTCTTTTGTGCTATAGTACTGTTTGTAAAGGTAAAACATAGAAATATGGTTACTAATATTCTGATAAATTTTATCTTGTTTTTCATATTTATTTATAGTTTTCAAAATTATAGAACTAATGTAGTTTACAAACACCTTAATGTTATAGGCTTAATACATAAGTGGAGTGTATAAATGGATAAGTGGCAAGGCAGTTATATAGTTATAAAAAAATAAGTGCAAATCCGTTTAGTCTGCACTTGTTTAATTATTCTGATAAGATCAGTATGCTTAAAAGAGTTGTAATTGTTTCAAAAACTGTTCTTTTTTACGTCTAGAAACGTCTGCATGATAACCATCGGTAAGTATTACATAACCACCTTCGCCTTTAACATATTCTTGAAGATGTGTTAAATTTATTAAAGATGAATGATGAATTCTATAGAAGCCTTCATTTTCTAAAAATTCTTCAAAATCTCCCAGAGCTTTAGAAACTACTAATTCTCGTTTATGGGTTAAATATAAAGTTGTATAATTACCATCTGCTAGGCAATAAATTATTTCATTAGCATTTACAAATAAAAGCCCTTTAAGGGTTGGTACAGCAAACCTTTTTGAAACCTCATTTTTCTTTGGTAGATTTTTATACAAGGCTTGTAACTGGTTTTCTGTTTGCTCAAGATCATATGGTAGTTCTACTTTTTTTATTGCTGTTTGCAATTCATCAATATCTATAGGCTTTAATAAATAATCTAAAACACTAAATTTTATAGCTTTTATAGCATATTGATCAAAAGCTGTTACAAAAATAACATGAAAATCTACTGTTTTTATTTGCTGCAACATTTCAAACCCTGACATGTGTGGCATTTGTATATCTAAAAAAACTAAATCCGGTTTTTTTTCTGTAATAGCCTTTAAGCCTTCTTTTGCCGACTCACAAATGTCAACTATTTCAAGTTGCGAGCAATATTCAGCTGCCATACGTAAGGCTTCACGGCCATCTTCTTCATCGTCTATAATAATTGTTTTAATAGTTTTCATGTGTTTATATTTATTGTTTTTTAACGGTCACATGCTGTTCGCTATTAATCATTCCCTTGGGTGATAATGCTTTTAACATGCTCGTTTCATGGTGTTAGGTTTAGATTGAGTTTATTATCAGGTAATAGGGATTAACACATCTACTCGTGTACCAATGGCTTCATTATTTTCATCTTTTAAATCAATAATATTTATAAAACGTTTAAGCCCTAATTTACTCATTATTTTTAGTCGTTCGCTCGTTAACTTTAAGCCCATAGATTTTTGCTTTACAACAGACTTATCAGATAAAACGGTACTTTTTTTACGTCCTACACCATTATCTTCAACGCTGCATTTTAGCACATTATTTTGTTTTATAATAGATAATAGAATTGTGCCGCCCTTTTCTTTATGCATGAGTCCGTGCCAAATAGCATTTTCAATTAGAGGCTGTAATACCATTGACGGAATAAATGTAGCATCTAAATTCATGTTTTTATCAATATCTGTTTTATAAGTAATTTTACCTTTAAATCGCAAAGATTCTAATTGAATATAAGCTTTAAGCATGGTTAATTCATCAGCTACGGAAACCATATTTTTTTCAGAATTTTCTAAAACTTTACGAATAAGTCTTGAAAACTTAGTAAGATAACTTGACGCATTTTTTATTTCACCGCCCAGAATCATGCGATTGATGGAATTTAAGCAGTTAAATACAAAATGCGGATTCATTTGTGCTCTTAATGCTTTCATTTCTAACTTACTCAATTGCTGCTTGTAGTTTACTTCTTTTATTTGTTCATTCTTTTTTGATACTATTTTTTGATTTCTAACTCGTTGACGGAATGTATAAAAAAGTAATCCCGCTAACAATAGGGTAAAAGTCAAGCCACCTATAATTGCCTTATTTAAGGTTGATTTTCTATCAGCTTTTTTCTTTTGAATTTCTTTTTCTTTAGTTAGTAAGGCAATTTCCTTTTCTTTTTTAGTTGTTTGGTATTTGGTTTCTAGTTCATTTAGTTGCTTTACTTTGTCTGCATTGAAAATTGAATCTTTAACTAATGTAAAAGCATTCTTATAAGCATAGGCATCTTTATAATTACCCGTAGATTCACTAATTTCCATTAAGCTTTTATAACTATTCATTAGAATAGGCTTTGTATTTATTTCTTTTGAGATGTTAATACTCCTCAATAAATAAGATTTGGCGAGGTCATTTTTCTTTAACTTGGCATATCCGTCACCTATTTTACTTAGAATTGATGCCAAATTTCTTTTTGACGGTTGTTTTTCTCTAATGCTAAGTGCTTTTAGATAGTATTCAAGTGCATTATCATAATCACCTGACTTAACGAAAAGTTTTCCGAAATTTTCAAAAATAGATGCGATACCATCTTTATCATTATCTTTAATACTAATTGTAAGTGCTTTGTTTAAGTTCTCTTTTGCTTCTTTGAACTTGTTCATTTCGGCATATGTATTACCTAAACTTTCAAAACTCATTGATAAACCTAGTTGATCATTAAGTTTTTCTTTTATTTTTATGGACTCTTCATAGCTTTTAATTGCTTCAGCATATTTTTTTAATTTTCTCTGTATATTTCCAATTGAATGTAGAGTTGAGGCAATACTTTTTAAATCATTCTTTTGTTTATAGATATCAAGAATACGATGATAGGGAATTAAACTTTTTTCAAAATTCCCTAAATGATTTTGAATAACACCAATTTGGAATAACCCATTAGCTTCTTCCCAAGGGTTATTGTCCTTAACATGATACTGTACATAGATATTTAAATGCTCGAGAGCTTTATTGTAATTACCTTCAAATCGATTGATAACTCCATAATAATAGTGAGACCTAACTATTCCCTTTCTAAAATTTGTTCTTTCAGAAATTAGTTTAACACTATCGGCATACATTCTTGCTGTATCTAATTTAATTCTTGTAATTGCATAGTTCCAGCTAAGAATAGAATACCCTCCAATTTTTATAGAATCTGACCATGTTTCATTTAGTAATTTCTTAATACTGTCATTTTTTTCAAAAGATTGTGCTGAACTTTCATAACAAAAGAGTACTGAAAAAAATATAAAGACTTGTAATAATTTATTTAGTTTCATAACCATAAATGCTATTTACGTATCTAATTTAGATAAATTCTATGAAATGGTAAATAAGAAAATTGATTTCTAGTGTAAGAATAGTTAATTATTAGATACTTATTTTTAGTTTTAAATTTTACTTATCAGGTCTAAAAGAATAGAATATTGATACTATTTTTTAGTAGAAATGAACAAGTGGTTAGGTAAAATGGATAAATGGTTATCAACTTATGTTAAATGGGTTAAAATTTGACAGCTATTATTATAACAAAACTTCGGTTGCAGCATCTAAAACAGAGTTTTCAAAATCTTTAAGATAAACCTGAGCAATGGCAAGATTTTGATGCTCTAATGATTCGCTAATAATGTCTGTTGAAATACCTTTTTGTTTTAAACAAGTAGCAAAACTATGTCTTGCAACATAAGTGGTTATTGGTTTTTGTATATTTGCTAACCTTCCAATTTCTTTTAAAGCATAGTTAAATTGCTTTAACACTTTATTCTTTCTGTTTTCAATTTGAGAAGGTGTTTAGCTCTCTTTTAATAAAATGGGAAATATATAATTTGTATTAGATGACATTTTTATAAAAATCTATTATTTCTTGTACAGGTTTTATAATTTTTATTTGAAATTTACCCTTGGTTTTTGAGCGCGTATAATATATTCTTTCATCTATTATATTTTCCCGTCTAAGATTAATCATGTCCGCAAAGTTCATCCCTCTTGTATAGAAACTAAACAAAAAATAGTTTTTAAAATGTACTAAATGTGGATAATTATCTAAATTTAAAGCAACTATTCTATTTACTTCTTCTAATGTCAGCGCTCTTTTTACTGCTTTACTTTTAAATTTTGAAATTTTATAGGTTTTAAAGGGATATATGATTTTATTTATTACATTTCTTTTTATAGTAAAATTAAATAAGGCTCTTATTCCTCTCATACGAATACTAATGCCGCCATCAGTTCCACCTCTAGAATGTAAAAATATTTCATATTTTTCTAAATAGGTATAATTAATCTCTTTAAAAGTAAGGTGTCTATTTCGTTGAAAACGCATAATAGAATTTAAGGTATCATAATACATTCTTGCATTACCCATTCTACCAGACATTTTCACCTCAGAGACAATTTCTTCTCCAAACTTGAAAATATTTTGATTGATAGGATTTCGTTTGAACTCTAAACTTTCGTTCAAAATCTTCTAAAGTATAATATTCATTTTCAATTTCTAATTCTGTAATGACTTTGTACACTCTATTCTTAATTGTATTCAACAATCTGTTATTTTGGATATAATTATTACTTTTTTTGTTGAATTCTCCTATAATTGGGTTCCATTCAGATTCTAAGGCATTATAAGGTGTCCTAAAATATTTTGACCTTCTATTCTTGGTTACACGTAATGTTATTGGAAATTTATGGTTTGCCAATTTGGTTTTTCTTAAAACTGCTCTTATTGAAGTCATAGGTAAAATATTATCAGTACAACATCTGTACAACAAATTAGGGTATAAATGTAAAATAAATGATGCTAAAAGAAAATTTAAAAAAATTAAAATATTGATAATCAGATAAATATATTCAAAAAAATTAAATGAAAAGGAAAATATTATTTCTTCTAATCAGGAGTTTCCATTAGAACCAATATTTAGGTATGATTTGCCTGATAAAGTGAGGCATGGTGAAACAGCAAGGTTCGTTTATGTACTTCCTAAATTTACCTTGGACAAAAATGAAAAGGTCTCGGTAAAATTAAAAGAACAGCAAAGTAGAGTATTGGAATTGAAATTTAAGTAAAAAGAGTGCATTCAGCGTACATAAACATCGAAAAGTACAAGTCTAAAAGTTTGTACTTTTTTTTTGTAATGAAATAAAAAAGTTATTCTGATACTATTTTTGCTCCATCAAAAGCAAAAAAATATTTCGGAAATAACTTTTTAAGTAATTCTTTCTGTTGGTAAAGTAACGATTCCGTTTCCTTTTCACTCCAAAATTTTGACTTCCGTTTGTCGGGTGCTTAAATATTGTTTAACCTAAAAATTTTAATTATGCAAAAAGCAGTAAAACAAAACGGAACAGCAAAAAAACAAAGTGTAACCGTTAAAAAGGAAGTTCAAAAAAAGTTAACAGGGGTAGCTATCGGAAAAACCACAGTCCCAAAAAAGACAGTTGTACCCGAAAAACCTACAGTTAACTTAGATGAGCGGATTCAGAAGTTTGAAAAGCTAAGAGGTTTAGCTACACAGCGAGAACGATTGACTCAAACGTTAAATGAGGTAACAAAGTTCAATTACAATCAGGATGATTCCAGTTCTTTTTATCTTCGAGATTCTCGAAATCTAGAATTTAAGACTACCAACACAAATCTAATCAAGTTGGTAACTACACATTTACAGTTCACTTTGGAACAACGTAAATCGGAGATAGAAGAACAGATTGTACAATTTGAATTGTAAATTTCTTCAAAAGTGAAAGCCTACTCGCAAGAGTAGGTTTTCTTTTTTTAACTAAAATCAAGTATTATGTATTTAAATAATTTACAACAAGATGAAATTTTTGAGTTTTCAGAAATGAAATTATTAAAAAGCTTAACAAGAATTCAACCCCGAAGAGGACTAGAAAATGCCATTATATCTAATGGTAAGATTGTCAATGTGGTTTCCAATAGTTACGGACATATCCCCAATGAACTGTTTTTTAAGAAAGCAGAAAAAATGTTGGTAGATGTCGACCTGAAGTATCACAAGCGAACTATAAACAGATCTGATAGGTCTTTTATAACGGATTTTATCATAGAAGATGATAATCAGTTTTCAGTCAAAAACAAAGAAGATTTGATACTACCAATGCTACGTTTCAAAAACTCTTACGATGGCAGCGAAAAAACGTCAGGGCATTTTGGATTTTATAGAAAAGTATGCTCCAATGGATTACACGTTGCAGAGACCGAAGTAGAATTTTCAATAAAGCACAGTAAGAACAATACACATTTAATAATGCCAAGATTGAATTCGCTGTTTGATAAGTTTTTGGATAATGAGTTTTATACCATCGTTCAGAAGTTTAATAAGTTAAAAGAAATCAAAATACTGGACACGAAAGCATTTGTTCGAGATATTCTTAAAAAAACAAAACTATTCAGATATGAATGTAGTGACAAGAACGATAATCCTTCAAAGAAATCTCGTGAGGTTATCGAAATTCTAAATTATGAAGCACTACTTTTAAATGAAGCTCCTAATCTTTGGTTAGGCTATAATGCTTTTAATTCCATACTTCACGGTACATTGAAAAAGATTTTTTCAAATCAGGAAAAACTGGATAAAAAATTGTTTGATGAAATATACGAAATGGCTTAACTCATTATTTCAAAAAGGTTTCTCCAGTACCTTATTTAAACTGGAGTTTTTACACGTCACATATTATTATCACCACCTACGGTTATTTTCCTGAATCCTAATCTCATACGGCTCACCATTTATTTCACCTTGAGGAGTATCGATTTGTCTCCTTCGCTCAATTAAGGCGATATCCATTAAAAACACCTTTGATCCATCTTCATGTTCTTTAATTACTAGATTTTCAAGACTTGACAATTCTATTTTAGTCGTTTGTATATCCAGATATTGCAATATACTTGTTTCCACATTAGTTAGTTCCAGACCAAAAGCTAACAGTTTTAACTCATCTAATAGTATAATTATACCTGATGGGGATGTTGTTATAGAATGAGGAGAAAAAGAAACCCAGTAAGAGACTGGAAACTCAACACTATTAAACTCTTTATGGATAGTTTTGATTGAGCCAAAATCCTTTATATTTAAAGTGGTATCATTGATATAGATTTTTGTTTCCCCAAGTGATTCTAGAGTACTGTTTATTGTTAGTCTGAGTTTTGTACCAATTGCTTTGGTCCATTCGGTGGTACTCACACCAATCTCAGAAAGTTTAAGTTCTGCATCTTTATCCAAGACATACTCAAGTTCCGAGATACTATAGGATGGTCTTAAAGGTACTTTGGGGCGCTCGGAATTATCTGTTATGGATAGCTCCATCATGGGAAAACCTTTAAGACTATTTAAAAGCGATGTGCGGTGCTTGCCCTTCCATGCAAAAGATTTCGGTTCTATTTTCAATAGCAAGATGTTTTGAAAAACCGATTGAACAAATTCATGCTCAATATCAGTGTTTACCATAAAAGTATTGATTTCATGGATATTATCTTTAGATGACCAATTTTCTTTCAACTTCTCAATTACTAAATCTCTTATTTCTATCCGAGTTGATGGAAGGAATGATGCAGTTACGTATATAGGTCCACTTTTTATCACAAGCATAGAGCCTATCGTAAAAAAGGAAAGCAATAGAAAAACAAACGTTGAAGATAAAAACGTAAAATCAAAAGAAAAGGGAAGCTTGTTTTTTAAATTGGAAACAAAACGTAACAATGACAAAGAAAAGAAGCCACAGGCCCAATGAGACAGTACTGTCAAAATTATAGGAACCAGAAAATAATTCAAATAGACCCAACTATTACCAAGTTGGATTGATTTTAAAAGCCCTTTAACCGAGTTCGAGTTACC
>VAPL010226474.1_pt1 | contig 18346 bp, 20 predicted proteins | sample 3395061 | NCBI WGS metagenome assembly VAPL01 (sample SAMN08290444, study PRJNA428436) | hydrothermal vent metagenome | isolation source: Deep-sea hydrothermal vent chimney 2 | place: Pacific Ocean: Juan De Fuca Ridge | depth 2182 m m | reverse complement strand
CGCCCTTCGGATTTTTTATCCTCACTTCCTTGATTAAATATGAACTGAGCCAACCCCCAGAAGAAATAAAGCACTGCAAGAGCTAGTACCAACGGAATTGCTGTATTTATTAAGCTAGAAAAAGTACCCATCACAGCTTCCAAACTTTGAGCACTAGCCACTAGTGGCATAATAAGCAATCCTAACGCTACAAAAAATGTTTTCATATAAAATTTATTTAATATTTCTTTTAATAGAAACCTTCTACTAATAATCAATTATAATTATAGAGTAATAATAGCCGATAATTGCACTAAAGAGCAATCCAGCAGTGTGGATATAGTAAACCACACTAAAATTCAGCTAAATTCTTATAGTCTCACCTGGAGTATACTGCTGTTGCGTGGAACCACCAGAACCTAAAAAAGTATTACTTAAAAGACGTAAAATACCCCAAATAGATACCATAACAAAAAGTGCAATAATACCGTAAATCATAAGCTTTCTGCCATCTTCTATCTTAGAAGTATCTCCAGCTGAAAATATATATTGAGAAACTCCCCAAAAGAACCCAAGAACTGCTAACGCAATTATTATAGGAACCGCTAAATTAATAAAACCTACCAACAACCCAACAAGCTCAGGAAAAGTCTGCGGAGCAGCGAAAGTAACCATTGGAATAAATAGAAGTGCTGATAATGTTAATATTGTAAGTCTTTTTAACATAATTTATCCAGTTAAAAGTCCGATAGTGTTTCTTACAATAATTGCCAATGTCCAAGAACCAAGGAATAAGGCTACCCCAATAATTGTATAGTAAAAAGTCTTCTTAGCTTCTTCAATCTTTGTTACATTACCCTGTGCTGTAACAAAAAGGAATCCAGAATACACAATAGACAACACCGCTATTGGAAGTCCTATATTAATAACTGCCTTTAGAAGCAACTCAACAAATTTTTCAAAGCTATAGATACCGCTATTTTCTAATGGGTTTTCTAAACCAGCTGCAAGTGCATATGGTACTGTAACCATAAAAAAGAAAATAAATGTTGTTAATGTTTTTTGAATCCCATACGAAATAGGACACGGACTTATAGTATTTTTATCCACAAGTATAGATTTTATATTAATTGTCAACTTTTTCATTTTTATTATAATTTTAATGTCCGTGATTTCGTACGGGACTAATACTTATCTTAGCAAATTTTGTAACTCTTTATGGGCAGTACTTACTGACTCACTCGTCCTCAGTCTACCAGAAACAACTGACTCTATCATTAGTTTAAATATTTCATCTGTCTTGCTTACACTGGGGTCGAGCCAAGCACGAGACTGAAGCGCTGCGTCGGCAAAAATAACTTTAAATGGATCCGATGGCCTGTTGGCTAACAATGACCTTGATACTGGAGATAGGCCTGTCTTTTCTGACATATCCTGCAAGACCGAGTCAGACGTAAGTGCAAAAGCTATCTGCATTGCTCCTGCAATATTCTTTGATGTTCTTGGAATCGCTAAGCCTGTAATATTTCCAAAGGTAATATTATTGTTACTACTTCGAACCTGCGGAACAAGAGCGACATCGAAATTTAAGTTGGCGTTTTTTTCTCTTATAGATGAAAGCTCGCTCGCAAAACCTACGTAGTTAGAAAGTATTCCGGATACAAAGGCTTGTTTTGATTCTGGTAATGCACGGTTCCATGTATAAATGGTCTTTGTGGGGTTTGCAAAATCTGTATAAAAACGGAGAGCATTCTCAGCAGGCACCTGTCCATCACTTAATTGACGAACTAGCCCCGAAGACAAAGAACCGTTACTTCCAACTAATACTAAATCACCCCCTGCCTGCAGTATCAACATCGAGAGTAACTCTTTTGCATGTGCAATGTTTTGATACTCTCCAATTGACAAAGCGCTTTTAAATATTTCCCCACTGTCACCACGTGTTGTTAATGAACCATTAAGAGCAAACGACACTATCTCATCCCAAAACCGTGGCGGTCGAGATATTCCAGCTTGAGAATAATGATCCCTGTTCCAATAAAGAACCAACGGGTCAACAGTGAAAGGAAGGGCGGTAATACCATTCCCACTTAAAAACAATTCTGCTTCTTGAATAAAAGCATCTTTAAACTCACGCTGTGACATAACGTCATATGAAATTGGATAAATCTTATCCCCGTGCCTTAAAATAGTGTCTTGGCTTAAGAAAAACAAATCAGGACCTCTCTGAGACGCAAGGGCTTCTACTAATTCCTCATCAAAAAAACGTACATCTTTTTCAATATATGTAACTTGGTCAAAACGGTCATCGTTAAATGAAGCCTCTCTTATGAGTGCCTCCATAACCTTGTCGTCATACGTACCCCAAATCACTACCTCGCCTACATTAGCGCCGCCACCTCCAAACCCGCCAACACCAGCAAAGAGCATCACTCCAACCACTGTAAAAAATATAAAGGCTCCAGTAACAACTATTTTAAATACGCTTAATTTATTCATCCCGTACGAAATAGGACACGGACTTAAACAGCCCTTGTCTCTATGTTTAATATTCTATTAATTATCGACTTATTTATCATATATTGTTTCTGTGTCCGTGATTTCGTACGGGATTCATAGTATTTTATATAGCATTTGTTCTATCTTTTAAACACTGCTCCATAATGATGTGCACCAGCCTGTATCTTAAATAGTAGACTAAAACCTTCTTCTTTAAATAAATCTTTTACAAAACTTAGTGGCACTATATTTTCGCTTTTAGGGCCTAGCCCGCCGAAGGAATCTTTCCAGTCAACTACTAATACTTTACCATTTTGTTTGAGTACTCGGGATACTTCTTTTGTAAAACTTTTTTTATCTTCTACTGAAAAAAATATATTGGAAGCGATTACTGCATCAATAGTACCTTCTAACAAACCACTCCCACCCTCTTTCTCAATATCTCCCCATACAACTTCGACGTTCTCTAACCCTTCTTTGTTTGCTGTGTTTTTAATACGGCTTAATAAATCTTGTTGTATATCAATAGCGTACACAACTCCTCGTCTACCAACAGCTCGAGCAGAAGCAATGGTGTAACCTCCCATACCAGCACCAAAGTCAGCGACCAGAGAACCAGTTTCTAGCTTAAATTGCTTAATATTCGACTCAGGATCAGAAAACTTCATTAACCTATTATACCCGCACACTATATAAAACAGCTAACTGTGTTATACACGCATGTATAACAAACTTGGCGGTCGAACCGCCAAGTGCGGCTGGAATTGTGTAAAAAGAAAAACCACCCCTCGTCGAAACGAAGTTTGGTTCTCTTTCGTTTCACCCGAAGTGGCGGTTATTGTTGGATATGTCATCCCATTAATTCATTTCGTTCGTATCCTAACTGTAGAAGGGCTTCAAAAAGAGGAATCATTTCTATGTGAGCTTCTTCTCTTAGAATATTTGCTTCTTTTTCAAGTTTGTCAGCTTCAGGAAGTTCTTCAGGGTAGTCAGCTTCTTTATAAAGAGTGATTACTTCCATTACCAAACGGTGACCACGCATCATTTTATCGTAAATCTCACCTGTGTTAATCCCTAATTTAGCTGCTATAATATCTATATCATCAGATAATTTTTGCTTTTTTCCTAACTTGGGATTACGATACAAACCTCCAGGTAAATAACAATAAAAGTTATTGAAATGAACAAGCGGCTTTTTTGTGTCTTCTTTGGTACAACTAGTCATACAGTCCTCCATATTGATTAGTGTTTTAACTTTAAAACTACGCGTAAAGTTAAGATCTGGTGCGAGAACTTACTCTGACAAGAAATTAACATTATAAGATTAACATGTCAAGTGTACCGTAATATATCATGACATTTGCATCACTATATAATTCAATGCCGTGGCGCGGCTATAAGTGGTTTACCACAAGGGCACTTCTTGTTTTCTAGCTCGTAAACTCACAAGAAAACAAAGTCGAAAGCCCTCGATTGCTTCGCAACCTGGGGCTTTATTTTAGGTATTTTGATAGTTTTTGGAGACCTGGTCTCCAAAAATGCATTTTAAAATATTGAAAACCCAATAGAATTCCTAGGCTTGGATAAAGTTCGAGGAAGTCGTAAATTTAGAAATTCTGGACTTCCAAAAGGATTTCAAAATTTCTAGGAAAATTACATTAAAAATTACGAAGCATATCGGGCATATGCTGAATAATCTTTAATGCGATTTTACCGAAATTTGGGAATTCTCTCTATAGGCAGACCATCGATGCGACTTTATCGCCCGCTCGCAATTTCATAACCCTAACCCCCTGCGTCTGTCTTGAAAGTGACGGTATCTCTTCAATACCAGTTCTTATAACCTGCCCTTTTTGTGACACAGCAACTATCTCCCCTTCTGAATCTTTAACACTATCTACAACAGCCATTGCTATTACATTGCCCGTCTTTGCGGTCACTTTTGCGGTCTTGATACCAGACCCTCCTCTGTTTTGTATTTTATATTCTTTAAGTGATGTCTTTTTACCATACCCAAAAGCAGTCAAAACTAACAATTCTGGATTCTCATATTCGGAGTGTACAACCTCTGCACCTATGACCACATCGTCTTTGCCAAGTTTTATTGCTCTTACTCCCGCGGCACCACGCCCCATCTCACGGATATCTGACTCGTTGAACCGAATCGACTGACCTCCACGTGTTGCCACAGACGCATTCTCACCTTTCTTTACAAATGAAGCAGTGATGAGTGTGTCGTCTCCCTTTAGTGTAATAGCTATCAAACCACTCCTTCGTACATCATGGAAATTATCTGCAGAAACTTTCTTCGCGATACCGTTTTTGGTCACCATCATAAGAGATAGTTCATCTTTCTTTATTTCCTTTGGCATAGCGAGGATAGATGTCACCTGTTCGTCTTGTGAAATAGATAAGAAGTTCATAATTGATTTACCACGTGTTGCTCGCTTACCCTCTGGGATATCAAACATTCGTATCTGGTACACCTTTCCCTTGTCAGTGAAAAAGAGTAAGTCGCTATGCGTGCTTGTGGTAAGGAATTTTGTCACAACATCTTCTTCTTTTGTATTTAAATCTACAACACCAACCCCTCCACGCTTTTGCCGTTTGTACTCGCTTGGATTTGTTCTCTTTATATACCCACCTTTTGTAAAGACAAGTATGCTCTCTTCGTCTGCTATCAAATCCTCAGGCGCAAGTGTCTTCGCACCATGCTTTACTATTTTTGTCCTTCTCTCATCACCGTATACTTTAATAAGCTCAGTTAACTCGTCTTTAATAATTCCAAATATCTTTTTATCGCTTGCTAGAATCACGCCGAGTGACTTTATCAAAGCTTGTATATCTTTTAGTTCGTCTTCTATCTTTTTACGCTCTAGCCCAGCAAGTTTTTGCAGTCTCATCTCAAGAATCGCGGTCGCCTGAAGGTCAGAGAACTTAAATTCTTTTCTAATAGCTACGTGTGCAGCTGGAGCGTCTTTTGATTTCTTAATAGTCTTGATAATCGCATCGATATGATCAAGCGCTTTCTTAAGTCCAAGTAATATATGCTCGCGTGCTTTTGCTTTCCTTAATTCAAACTCTGTCCTGCGAGTAACTATTTCTTTTCTGTGTGCAATAAATGAAACAAGGATAGATTTTAGAGAAAGTGTTTGTGGAATACCATCAACAATAGCCACCATGTTGTAGTGGAAGGTGTCTTCTATCTGTGTGTGCTTGTAAAGGTAGTTAAGTACTGTCTGTGGGTTAGCGGTGCTTTTTAGGTCAATAACCACACGAGTTTCTTTTGTTGACTCGTCTCGCACATCTTTAATACCCTCAAGCCTTTTGTCTCGCACAAGGTCAGCAATTTTGATAAGTAAATCAGATTTGTTAACACGATACGGAACAGAAGAAATTATAATCTGGAAATTCCCTTTAGAGTCTTCTACTACTTCTGTAGTACTCCGCACCACAACACCACCCTTGCCGTGAACATATGCGTTATGTATATCCTTTTCATTATATGCAATACACCCACTTGGGAAATCAGGCCCTTTAACAAACTTCATCAAGTCTTCTGTGGTTGCTTTAGGGTTATCAATAAGGTGGATAGTTGCTTCCGATACCTCAGTAAGGTTGTGTGGCGGTATATTTGTCGCCATACCAACAGCAATACCAAGTGGTCCAGTAAGAAGTAGGTTAGGTGCAGCAGACGGAAGAACTTCTGGTTCTTTTCTTGTACTGTCGTAGTTGGCACGCCACTTAACTGTGTCTTTTTCTAAGTCCTTTAAGAGCTCTCCAGAGAGTTTTGACATTTTTGCTTCGGTATAACGCATCGCAGCTGGAGCATCTCCGTCAACAGAACCGAAGTTACCTTGTCCAATAACTAGTGGGTACCTGTAGGTAAAGTCTTGCGCCATTTTTGCCATAGCGTCATAGATAGCAGAGTCACCGTGTGGATGGTATTTACCCATGACGTCTCCAACTACAGCAGCAGACTTACGGAATCGCCCCGAAGCAGAAAGACCCATTTGGTGCATGGTAAAGAGGATCCTCCTGTGAACAGGTTTGAGTCCGTCACGCACGTCAGGAAGTGCACGCGATGTAATTACTGTCATAGCATAATCAAGATATGCCTGTTGCATTTCAGCGCTTATACCCTGTTTGATAATTCTACCAACTGCTTTATTTGAATTTTCTCCACCATCTGATGAATTATTTTTTGATTTTTTTTCAGAGTCTTTTGCCATAAATAAATTTTAATTGTCATCCATTATACCATATTCACGCCTTAACTTAAAGGCATATAAGCCTTCTACACTAACTAAGGTCCAGCCTTAGATAGTTAATTATTCAACTAAAATAATCTCAACTCCTGATGGAGTAATTTCATTTTCTTGCTTCTTTTCCTTTATTATTACTTGCGTAGAGGCTTGTTTTTCTTCTGGAGTAGTAGATATTTTATCTTCTATGATAGTGCTTCCAGTAAACTCAGTGTCATCTAACTGCACCGCAGTATTTTCTATTTGTTCCTTAATAATACCAACACCCTCTTTAAACGTATCACTGGCTTCATTAAACGAGGTAGTAAATGCATCAAAACTAAAAGTACTATTAGATTTTACAGATACATCTTGACCTTTTTGTAATGAAGCGAAAAACGATACTACCCAAAGTAAAAATATTAGCCCTGTTATAACACCAGCGACACTAAAAGCTATCGCTTGTCGCTGTCTACGTGGCTTTTCTCGAATTCGTTCCAATGTATCAAACATGTTTTATAACTCGCGCACTTGGCGCACTTCTTCGTTACTTCGTTAAAAATATCAGTCGTCATATGTTCATATGACTTCTTTTATTTTTAACTTGCGCCTCGAACCGCATCAAAGTGCGCAAGTTCTAATATCAGAATCAATTATTATTTCTCATAAACTCAACTAAAAATTGCTTTAAGAAGAAATCACAACAATATCCCCTATCTTGCCCTCGACATCTTTCTTCTTTATTGTGAGTTTCTCAACAGGATTCGCTTTATCTGCACCACCCTCCTTCAAAAATGCTTTCAGTGAATCCTTCTTACCAATACCATCGTAATGTATAGGGATTATTATATTCGCCTCAAGCTTAACACCAACTCCATGAGCTTCCGAAGGATTAAGAACTCCCTCACCACCAATTGGTACGAAAAGTATATCTATACCATCTACATCTTCAAAAATCTTTGGGTCAATCTTGCTTTCAGATAAAGCTCCAAGGAAGCAAAGGTTCATTCCCTCAAGTGTGACTATGTAAATAGTATTGGGGCGCTCTGACCCTCCGTACCCCGAAACTGACGGGAATCCTTTTATAAAAATTCTTTCAACCTCATATTCTCCAGGACCTTGAATAACAAACGGCTCATTGTCTCCACGTGTCACACTCTTAACTCCATTGAAATCTTTGTCTGCTGTTGTTATGAGAACAATATCCGCACCAAACTTAGGCCTAGCAAGTTTAGACTCTTTAGAAATAGGGTTAAACACGATAGTTGTGTCACCTCTTGTAACTTTTATACATTCTCCTCCATGGTGTGTGATTATCATGAGAATAGTATACAACCTGTTTGTCCAAGAGTGAAGCGATTGGCTACAAACAGCAGTGCCCCAAACAATGTGCGAAGCTAAGCTTCGCACATTGTTTACGTGAACGTGACTCCTAAAAACTACAAGCTAACACCTACAAGCTGTGATATTAAGTCATAGAAATAGTAACTTGACAAGTATTTTAAGTGTGCTAGTATATCTACATCCTGTTGTCATATTCGAAGCAGGATTATATTGTCCTTTGAAAGGGAGCACCAAAAAATGAATCGGCTTAATAGCTCGCAGAGCAGTTTGTATAAAAGTGAAAACATCACCGGCCTGATCGACGATCGCAACGGCGCCAGTCCCGGCAAATCCGCCGACCATTCAGCCATTACCGGTAAAGCTTTTTTGAACATGTCTCCCCAGGCCGCCGGCGCCGTCACGACCTGACCGGCCGGTTACGTCAGTAGCAGTAAGATTACCGCCTAAGGATTGTCCTTTGTGCGTACAACAATCTTCTGTTGCGAAACTGAGCGTCACATGACGCTCCACCCCCTACCGGTCACACGACCGGTGCAAGGAGCCCCCTCGGCGCTACCACGCCAACACGGCCCCAAGCCGGTCCTACGATCGGCACATGACTTAGGTCCACCCATAAACCTGAGCCAGCCCCCCTTAGCTTCACAGCTTCGGGGGGTTTTTCTTTTTCCTACCTTCTCTCGAAACTACACCTACTTAACCCTTGTTAAACTCCTAATTTTCCGATATAGTACTACAACTCATTTAGAGTATTATCAATTAACCATATGCGCGTTGCTAACCCTACTTATAGAGAACGGAGTAGGTTCAAAGATTTGCTTTTGGGTATATATTATTTGATTTTGAGCGAGACGAAGTAAAAAAGTTTGAAGCATATCAACAGATACGCTGAGAAATTTTTAACGAGTTCGTAGCCAAAATATAAGGATATAGAACCAGAATGAAATTTTTGAACATGCTTTCACTGAGTAAACAGCTAGTAGTACAACGCACATCACATACACAATGTTAGGATTTGGAAAAAAGACTGACCATGAGGGGTCAGAATCAAAAAAAGATATTGAAGAAATTAAAACTGTTGTAGAAACGACACCAACTGAAGTAAAAGAAGTTAAAAAAATAAAGTCACCACTAGACACAAAGTCTAAGATGGATGACTTTTTAGAAGCGTCTGAGAACCCACCACAAATAGGTGACCTTATAGAAGGACCAGTACTTGCTATCGAACGCTCACATATCTATATCGACCTGCCTCCGTTTGGAACAGGTATTATTTATGGTCGTGAGTTTATGAACGCACGAGATATCTTACGTAAAGTAAATGTTGGAGACAGTATCGCGGCAAAGGTTGTTGATACAGAGGGCATGGACGGATACATCGAGCTTTCACTTAAAGAAGCTAGGCAGGCACTTATCTGGGCAGAAGCGGAAGACGCAATAGCAAACAAAACAATACTAGAGCTTCCAATTAAAGACGCAAACAAAGGAGGTCTTATTATCGAATGGCAAGGAATTCAAGGGTTCTTACCAGCTTCACAACTTAAGACTGAAAACTACCCCCGCGTTGAAGATGGAGACAAAGACCGTATCTTAGAAGAATTACGTAAACTAGTCGGAACAAAACTCGCAGTTACAGTAATCACCGCTGATCCAAAAGAAAACAAGATGATCTTCTCAGAGAAGAGCTCTAGCGAAATAGACAAGAAGGCTCTTACTGAAGAGTATAAGATTGGTGACGAGATTGAAGGAGTAATAACTGGCGCAGTCGAGTTTGGCGTATTCGTAAAACTTCGAGAAGGTCTTGAAGGGTTAGTACATATATCTGAAATAGACTGGGCACTTGTTGAAGATCCACGAACTATCTTTGAAATCGGAGAAAAGATGAAGGTGAAAGTAATAGACATAAACGAAGGTAAGATTTCACTATCCATCAAAGCGCTTAAAGATAATCCGTGGAAAGAAGCTGCTAAGAAATACAAGAAAGGAGATAGGGTTAACGGAGTCATCATCAAATACAACAAGCACGGCGCTCTTGCCTCAATCGAGGAAGGTGTCGCAGGTCTTGTTCATATCTCTGAGTTTGAAACAGAAGAAAGCCTACACACAACTCTTGAACTAGGTAAAACATACGAGTTTACTATTACCCTCTTTGAGTCAGAGGAACAACGTATGACTCTTTCATTTAAGGATGAAAAGAAAGAAGAGTAATAACCTATAAAATATTAAGCGTCCCAACTAGTGAAAAGTAAAACTTGTGGTTAAAGATGAGAATAGAGTAAATTAGACAAATGTTATTGCGGTTTTATCTTATCTCGGTTATATTTGATGTATGAATACACCTAAAAAAGGTAAGTATAGATGGTTAATTTTTAAAGACGGCAAAGATTGGCTTGGCGTGGTTTTGGAATTTAACATCGTTATCTCTGGTTCGGATCCACAGGTTGTTGAAGTTGAACTGCAAGAAGCTGCGGTCGGGCACATTGAATCCGCTAAAAAATTAAAGGGTTTTAGATCTACTCAAGTAAATAATATCCTTAACCAAGTCTCTGAAGATGAGTTCGAAGGACTTTGGTCTCACACAATGACCCAAAAATCCAGCGAAAATATTCTGTCTCCATTCTCTAGAAAAGATGTCTACAAAGCTGGTGTAGCAGACCTTAGCTTTGCTTAGTCTATGTCTCGTAATAAATCTAATTGGACATTTAGAGAAGTACGAAAATTTTTAACTAAACACGGATTCATACTTCACCATGTTCGAGGAAGCCACCATTTCTTTAGAGGATCCCAATCAGGCGAAATTCGTATGGTTCATTGTCAATTTCACGGAAAAGATTCTATCCATCCTAAAACATTAAATTCTGTTATTAAACAATCCGGAATTTCAGAAGAAGAGTGGTTAAATAGATAAATCTTTATCATTACCGTCGAAATTAAAAACAACGCTCAAAACTGAGTGTTGTTTTTAATTGTGAGTATTCATGGCGGACACCCTCCCCTCTTCTATAATTGTTTCTAGTATTTTATTAATAGTATGGGCAATCTTAGGAATAGTTTCCATTTCTTTCTTTCTATAATCCCCTAGTAAGAAATCGAGGACTTTCTTCTCACCCTTAGGCTTTCGTAATTTACCGCTTGGAGTTGTTGGCGCGACTCCAACCCGTATCCGTATAAAATCTTTTGTTTTTATTGCGCGGATGACTGACTCCAATCCATTATGTCCTCCACTCCCTCTACTAAATGCAATCTTTGTACTACCAAACGGCAAATCAATATCGTCGTAAATCACAACAAGTTTCTCTGCCTTTTTTTTACTAGTTACTAAAGCTTTAAGAGTAACGCCTGATTTATTCATAAACAGCTCTGGAAGTACAAGAGTCACTGAGTGCTTACCTATTTTACCTTTTGATACTAAGTATGATTTTTTCTTTGTATCTTTTGAATTTACTTCCCAATCTGAAAAACCATTTTTTTTAGCAAACTTCTCAACCAAAATACGTCCAGTATTGTGTCGAGACATTTCATATTCTTCTCCAGGATTTCCTAGACCTACAATTATGTATGACATTACTCAGAATAATATCACGAAGTGCGAGATTTTATACCAAACCTTAACAACACGAAATCAATTATTGTGTCAAACGATTCTTTGTAATACAATAGCTTCATCATGTTCATTAATATTGTGTTTAAAAAATATTTGTACGAGCCTAGCTTATTGTTATCAGATAACTACCTAGTACTTTAAAAACACAATGATTGAACCCAACAAAAACAACCCAAATGCAGAAGATAATCTAGCAATATCAAGTGCTCGTTCTAATAACACTGAGAAAGACGCTGTAATTGTTGAGTCTCATTCAAAAGAAAAAAGCTCCCCCACACCACCAGGCATGCATGGTGATCAGCAAGAAAAGAGTGAGAACTTTGGTCTTGAAATACTTAAGATAGTTGTCCTAGCGATTATTATAGTTACTCCTGTGCGCTTATTTATAGCCCAGCCATTTATTGTTGAGGGAGCATCAATGGATTACACATTTGCGAGTGGTGAGTATCTTATTGTAGACCAGTTAAGTTATCGGTTTACTGAACCTGAACGTAATGATGTTATTGTATTTCGCTTTCCACTAGAACCTTCTAAGTTTTTCATTAAAAGAATTATTGGATTACCGAATGATAAAATAGTTATGCAGGGAAACACAACGACGATTATCAATGAAGAAAATCCAGAAGGCTTTATCATAGACGAAAGCTATCTGTCTCCCGAAAATGTCGAACACAGCCCTTTCACTATCACACTCGAAGATGATGAATATTTCGTATTGGGTGACAACAGGAGGAAAAGCTACGACTCTAGAGCATGGGGTACACTCGATAGAGACAGTATCACTGGGCGAGTGTTTATCAGACTATTCCCTATTACCAAGCTAAACCTATTCCCAGGTAAATAAAAATATGATACCAACTGCACAAACATCACATAAAACTACTGACAAGGCTATTAAAAATGCTACGGGTATAGCTGAGTACTATGGCTTCTTACCAACAGACCTGATCATGCCAGAGTATAACACCAAGAAGCGTTCTAAACTACCTCAACATACAAGCTATTCAAATACTTTTGATAACGATTTAGCTTCTATCATACGTTCACATATTGAACACGGCCATACTAAACTTACGCAACCAACTCTTTTACATAACATCAACACTAATCCTAAAGACTCAAATAAGGTTAATTTTGAGCTTCACATACTTGGCACATCGAGCAGTATCGCAGAAGCTACACTTATAAAGACAGCTCTTTCAATACTAGAGGACCTTGGTATATCTAATCACCGTGTATATATAAACAGTATCGGCGACAGAGATTCGACCACACGATTTACAAAAGAGCTTACTGACTACCTACGTAAAAACATGGGTGAAATGCCGTCTAGCTCGCGACAGGCAATGAAAAAAGATACCTTTACTGCATATGGCCAACTTCTTAAGAAAGGGCATGAACTATGCTCTAGCGCACCAAGTACTGTTGAGTTTCTTACCGAGGCAAGTCGGGCACATCTACAAGAAGTACTCGAATATCTAGAGATAACTGAAGTTGATTATGAACTTGACCCATCTATTATTGGACACTGTGACTGTTATTCAAAAACTATGTTCGAGATACGTGGAGTGCCAGACAACGAAGAAGACGAATTTATAGTATTTGCTCGTGGAGGCAGATATGACGAACTGTCTAAAAAAGCTTTCCGTAGGAGTGTCCCAGCCACAAGTATCGTATTTGAATATGAGAAAAAGGGACGTGTGTTGAAAACACCTAAAGCACCTAAAAATAAAAAACCAAAGTTTTACTTCATCCAGTTAGGCTCAGAAGCACAAATAAGAAGCTTCGCAGTTGTTGAAATGCTCCGTAAAACGAAGATGCCAATATATCAATCTCTGGGCAGAGACCAGTTGTCATCACAGCTTGAACTCGCTGGTGAGCTTGCGATACCCTACTGCATCATTATGGGACACAAAGAAGCTCTCGAAGGTACTGTTATTGTGCGTAATATAGATACAAGAGCACAAAATATAATCCCCTTGGAAGAACTCCCTAAATACCTTAAAACAATCAAGTAATTAACGCTTTTACTGGCTTGATAACTTTTAACTCACATGTTACAGTACTCTGACAATGATTAATGTAGAAGTAACAAAAAACAATAACGAAAACACCACAAGCCTCATCCGTCGCTTCACTAAGCGAGTGCAAGGTTCTGGTGTCTTACCAAAGGTTCGTAAAATACGCTATGCTCAGAGGAAACCTTCTGATTTTAAAAAGAAAGAAGGAACACTACGAAAGATCGAACGTAAGGCAAAATTTGAAGAACTATACAAACAAGGAAAGGTAGAACTACGAAGAGGTCGTGGACGAAAGCGCTAAACCATACCAATGAAAAATTCTAATTTTTCAATAACTAAGACAGTTAAAGGCAAGCTTCCAAGCTTGCCTTTTGCTGATATGAAAGACTCTGTTTTAGGGAAAGACTATGAGTTAAGCCTTGTATTTATTGGTGACAAACGCTCTCAAACACTAAACAAAAAATACCGAAACAAAGACTACGTGCCAGATATTCTTTCATTTCCCTATGATAAAAAAGAAGGAGAAATTTTCATAAACCCAAACAAAGCGCGAAAGCGCGCTAAAGATTTCGACATGACTGAGAAAAGATTTATAGGATATTTGTTTATCCACGGATTGCTTCATTTGAAAGGACTCCGTCATGGTAGTACAATGGATAAAACGGAGCTTGCGTATTTACAACGTTTTCACACTTAACGTTTTAATTAACATTTGTTAATTATATCCTTCACTGGCTTGCTCTACTTTTCAAGAAATAGAGCCTTTTTTATTATAGAGACGAGAAATCAATATATTTATGTCACGAAACATCATCACAGGTATAGACATCGGAACCTATCAGGTGAAGATTATCATTGCTGAATACAGTAAGGATAATCAGCTACCTCGTATTATAGGCACTGGATTTGCTGAATCAAAAGGCCTTCGACATGGATATATAATCAATTCTAACGATATTGTGAAAAGTATTCACAGTGCAGTAGAGCAAGCAGAGAAGAAAGCACGAGTACACATAAAGCACGCTTATCTTTCAATAGGAGGTATCGGACTTGAAGAAATTAAATCAAAAGGAGAGATAGTCATAACGCGAGCAGACGGTGAGATTACAGACCTTGATATAAAGAAGGCGTTGGAAGTGAGTGAAGACAAAATCTCTCCCAAAATAGCTAATAGGAAAATAATCCATGCTATACCGGTGAAGTTTAAAATAGACGGAGAGACAGTACTCGGGCGCCCTGTTGGCATGAATGGTTCACAGCTAGAAGTAGAGACCCTCTTCATAACTTGCCTTGAGCAACACCTTAATGATCTTATACAGGCAGTTGAAGACGCTGGTGTTGAAGTAGACGACGTAATGGCTTCCCCTATCGCGGCAAGCCTTGTCACTTTGACAAAAACACAAAAGATAGCAGGTTGTGTCTTAGCAAACATTGGTTCTGAGACAGTCTCTATTGTGGTGTTTGAAGATAACATCCCTATCTCACTTAAAGTATTTCCTATCGGCTCAACAGACATAACGAACGATATCGCACTCGGACTTAAGGTATCTCTTGAGGAAGCAGAACAAATAAAAAAAGGTGCCATAACAGGAGCCGACTATCCTAAAAAGAAACTTGATGAAATAATTGTTGCACGACTTTCTGATATCTTTGAACTTATCGAAAACCATCTCAAGAAAATTGGTAAAAACGGACTGCTTCCAGCTGGCATAATAATGACAGGTGGCGGTTCGGGTATTACAACCATAGAAGACTTAGCGCGCGCAGCATTAAAACTCCCATCCAAGCTAGCGGACCCACACTTTGGAGAGAACGCAAAAATAAAAGACGCCTCTTGGGCAGTGTCATATGGGCTTTGTATTTGGGGACTAACAGCTGATAAAAGCGACGGCCCTATTGGAATAGATCTCGCCCGAAAGACTGGTAACAACCTCCTTTACTGGGTTAAGCAATTTCTACCTTAAAGCGTAAGCAAGATGTGTATTTTACATACTCTTCATTTAAGCCCGTAACAAAGCCGTCAATACCAGAACAAAACAAAAAAATGTCAACGGGTTCACTTTTTTCTTTTGTCTGTGTATGATTGTGCTACTTTATATACTTAAGGAGAATATGAATCCCGTTAGAGACCGCGGTCGCGAAACAGGAAAAAATAGTTATGAGTAATAGTCGAATTTATATTTATAAAACATTAACAACACAGGCAGCGAAAACCGCGACCTGTCTCTAAACGGGATGAAAAAAATACAACCAGACGTTGAAGCATTTGCACGAATACGAGTAGTTGGAGTAGGAGGTTCAGGAAACAACGCTGTTAATCACATGATTAACACGAAAGTAACCGGTGTCGATTTTGTATCAATAAACACTGACGCACAAGCACTACATGGCTCAACCGCAAAGAAGAAGATTCACATCGGTAAAAATCTTACACGAGGTCTTGGAACAGGCATGAACCCAGAAATGGGAAAGCAGGCAGCAGAAGAAACGAAAGAAGAAATCCAAGAAGCTGTTAAAGGTTCTGACATGGTTTTCGTAACCTATGGAGCTGGTGGAGGAACTGGTACAGGAGCAGCTCCTGTGGTAGCTAAGATAGCGCGAGATTCAGGAGCACTGACCGTAGCTGTTGTTACTAAGCCTTTTTCTTTTGAAGGACAACAGAGAATGCGCTTAGCAGAACTTGGACTTGAAGAAATCAAAAAAGAAGTAGATGCGCTTATAGTTATCCCTAACGACCGACTACTTGCTGTTGTACAGCGTGAGACCTCTGTCAAAAATGCATTTGCAATGTGTGACGACATACTAAAGCAAGCTGTTGAAGGTATTTCAGACCTTATTACCATGCCAGGAATAATTAATGTCGACTTCGCAGACGTTCGCGCTGTTATGGACAATGCTGGTTCGGCTCTTATGGGTATCGGAACAGCTACAGGTGAGAAACGAACTGAAGATGCTGCTAAAGCAGCTATCAGCTCACCTCTTCTTGAAGTTTCAATAGCAGGAGCTAAAGGAGTATTGTTCTCAGTTGCAGGTGGTGATGACCTCTCAATGCTTGAAATTCAAGACGCAGCTAAGGTAATTACAGAATCAATTGATCCAAACGCAAAGGTTATCTTTGGAACAGTACAAGATGACAAACTTAAGAAGAATGAAGTAAAGGTGACCGTTATCGCAACAGGATTCCCTGAAAATTCAATGCCGTCAGGAAAAAGCTCTTCCCTATTCCAGCTTCCAAAGAAGGATGCAGAAAAAACAGAAGAAAAAAAAGAAAGTAAAATTTATAATTCAGTAGCAAAGTTAACAAACGACCCTAAAAAAACAGACAAGAAAGATGATGCAAAGAAAGACGGAGATGTAAAAAAAGATGATACAGATGATGACGACTGGGGCGCAGTTCCAGCATTTTTGCGACGGTCGAAGTTAAAGTAAACTTCGATTCGCAAAAATGCGAACTGCGCCCCAGTGGGGCACAAAAATGTAAAAAAATGAAGCCAATGCTTCATTTTTTTACATTTTTGTGAGACGGAGCGATGTTTTGTTTTCCATTTTTACTAGAAAACAAAACCGCGAGTCCGGAGAGGAAGTTCTTAACAAGCGTAGCGAGTTTAGAAACTTGACCTCAGTTCCAGCTTTCCTACATTGTAAGCAAAAAACACCTCACTTTGTGAGGTGTTTTTGTGTTATTATATATTTTACTTACATTCGTAATTCATTATTCTTAATTCATAATTCTTAACATGTACGATTTAGCAATTATTGGAGGAGGACCAGGAGGAACAGCAGCAGGAGTATACGCTTCTCGTAAACACCTTAAAACAGTATTTATAACCAAAGAATGGGGTGGACAAAGTGTCGTATCAACTGATATACAAAACTGGATAGGTACCACTTCTATCTCAGGAACAGACCTCGCAAAGAACCTCCAAACTCACCTAGAAACATACGCGAACGAAATAGTAGACATAGTTTCAAACACGTGTGTGACGTCCGTAGAGAAAATCGACGGAGGTTACAAAGTATCTCTCGATAATAACGAATCACACGAAGCAAAGACACTCCTCGTAACAGCAGGGGCCCATAGACGCAAGCTAAAAGTGCTAGGAGCAAAAGAGTTTGACCAAAAAGGTCTCACTTATTGTGCGTCTTGCGATGGCCCCCTGTTTTCTGGACAAGATGTGGTAGTTATAGGAGGAGGGAACGCAGGCTTTGAGACTGCAGCACAGCTTCTCGCTTATGCTAAGAGTGTCACCTTACTCAACAGAAGTGATGCCTTTAAAGCAGACCCAGTGACAGTAAAGAAAGTGCTCGCTAATGAAAAAATGACCGCTCTCTTAAACGCTGACATTTCAGAAGTAGTCGGTGACAAGTTCGTAACAGCAGTTAAATATAAAGACACGAAGACAAGTGAAGAAAAAGAGTTATTAGTCACAGGAGTATTTGTAGAGATAGGGCTAGTACCAAACACCGATTTCCTTGGAGGCCTCGTAGAGCTCGACAATATCAAACGCATTAAGGTAGACCCAAAGACACAAAAAACCATCCTTACAAACCAAACACTAAAAATGACGTCAGGTGCAAGGCATGGAGAAAGCGAGGGCGGAGACGAAGCTGGTGCTTCGGCGACTGAGGAGCAGAGGCTCCATAACGAAGCAGATGAT
>VAPL010569414.1_pt1 | contig 18354 bp, 13 predicted proteins | sample 3395061 | NCBI WGS metagenome assembly VAPL01 (sample SAMN08290444, study PRJNA428436) | hydrothermal vent metagenome | isolation source: Deep-sea hydrothermal vent chimney 2 | place: Pacific Ocean: Juan De Fuca Ridge | depth 2182 m m | reverse complement strand
TTATATGGGGTATATTCCAGCAAGATTGCCGCGCTATCGCTCGCAATGACCAGGCCTTCTATATTCAAAGCAGGGGCTTAAAGTTAACGGGACAGCAGTGATTACCTTTATAATAAGATAAAAACAGCTTGGTAGAATATATCGTATGGATAAAACAGAAATTGTCGATGCAGCTCATTCGAACCCTAGCCTTAACAGCTCACAACAAATCTGGTCACAATTAACGACATCGCAAGACCAGGAAGTATATAGCCGCGCCTGGCTAGCCTTAATGTGCCAACAAATGGAGGCCGCTATTGCTGGTCTGGTGGTGGTGCGTGATACAGAAAAATTTCTACCACTCGCACAATGGCCAGACGATGTAGCGGACATAGAGCGGTTGGCTGATATTGTCGATGAAGCCGTTTCTGAAGGCTGCGGGTTATTAGCTAATCTGGATTCCAGCAGATTACAAGCCGATAACGAAAATCAGAACTATGCCCTGGCCTATCCTATTTTAGTAAATGAAATTGTGGTTGCAGTTATTGCCATTGAAGTCATTACTGACGACAAAACAAAACTCGCCGCAATGATGCAGCAGTTGCAATGGGGTGCAGCCTGGATAGAATTGCTACTGCGCCGACAACAATCCAGTGAACAAAGTTACGCACAAACGCAATTAAGTTCGTCGGTTGATTTACTGGCTACCGTTATGACGGAGCAAGAATATACTGCCAGTGCCATGGCTCTGGCAACCGAGGTTGCCCACCTTCTTGAAGCCGACCGTGTCAGCGTTGGTTTTTGGCAGAACAATCGTATTCATATCGAAGCAATTTCACATACAGCCGATTTTACTAAACGAATGAATCTTATTCGCTACCTTGCACAGGCAATGGAAGAAGCGATTGAACAACGTCATATCATCAATTTTTCATTCAGTACAAAAAGCTCGGCCGGTATCGTATTGGCGCATGAAGAGTTAAGCCGCCAACATGGTGCCGGACATATTCTTAGCATACCGTTGTATCATCAGGGTAAATATTATGCAGCGCTGACCTTGGAACGACCGGTTGAACACCCCTTTACAGATGAACAGGTAAAATATGCGCAGGCACTATTAGGTCTGGCTGCTATGGCCTTGTTTGAAAAGCGACAGAATGACAAACCCTTGTATAAAAAAACTATCCGGGCTGCAAAAATACAATGGCAGCGACTGGTTGGACCACAGTACGCCGGTCGAAAATTGTTTGTTAGTATTCTGCTTTTTCTAGTAGTATTTTTTAGTTTTACCACGGGCATGTATCGTGTCAACGCGGATGTAACTATCGAAGGTGCAATACGGCGTGTTATTTCTGCCCCCTTCAATGGTTATATTAGTCAATCTATAAAAAGAGCCGGCGACGTGGTGACTAAGCAGGCTGTGCTGGCAAAATTGGACGACCGCGATTTACGTCTGGAAAGAATAAAATGGGCTAGCCAGTATGCGCAATACCAACGCCAGCATCGTGAAGCCATGGCCAAGCGTAATCGTGCCCAGGCAAATATACTCAGTGCACAAATGCAGCAAGCTAAAGCCCAACTAGATTTAGCCGCGAGCCGTTTGGCGAGAACGAATATCATCGCTCCTTTTGATGGCTTAATTGTTAATGGAGATTTAAGCCAGCGATTAGGCGCCGCTGTACAACAAGGTGATGTGCTTTTTGAATTAACTCCGCTGAATAACTACCGGGTTATTTTACAGGTTGATGAACGTCGTATAGCTGATGTTAACGTAGGCCAACGTGGCCCGTTGGTATTGTCGGCTCTGCCGGAAGAAGAATATTATTTTGTTATCGAAAAAATATTGCCTACCACCAGCATTAATGAAGGTGAAAACCTTTTTCGAGTTGAAGCGCGTTTGGAAAATCCATCGCAGCGTTTACACCCTGGTATGAAAGGCGTGGGCAAGGTTGAAGTTGAGTCGCGTCGATTAATCAGTATCTGGACACAAGGTTTAAGAGAATGGATTGATTTGCAAACCTGGAAATGGTTTGGTTTTTAAAGGGTGATGCATGGCGGATAGGATTTTTAGTCAAGCCTGGTACCGTGTTTCAGAATTGAAACCCCGCTTGCGTAGCCATGTGCAGGTACATCGTCATAGTTACCGGGATAATGCCTGGTATATTATTCAGGATCATGCCAGCGGCCAATTCACGCGTTTGTCGAGTGAAGCGTATAGCATTGTCGGCCAGTTGGATGGGCATAAAACGCTACAAATAATATGGGAACAGGCATGTGAGTCTCTTGGCGACCATATGCCGACACAAGATGAAGTCATTCAACTAGTTGGTCAGCTACACCAGTCCAATATATTGCAACTTGATCTGCCGCCCGATATTCAGGAATTACAACGGCGTTATTCTAAGCGCAAGCGACAAAAATTCTGGCAGTCAATAAAGTCACCTTTATCGATTCGAATACCACTGATCGATCCAGAAAATTTTTTACAACGTACTTATCCCTTTATTGGTTTTATTTTTAGCCGCTGGATGTGGCTAGCCTGGCTGTTGTTAATTTTAAGCGCGGTGGTTTTGGCCGGAATGCAATGGCAGCCTTTAACAAACAATATGGCCGACCAGATTTTATCAACCGAAAATTTACTAATACTCTGGTGGGTATATCCCTTAGTTAAATTAGTCCATGAGTTTGGTCATGCCTATGCGGTTAAGCATTGGGGCGGTGAAGTACATGAAATGGGTATAATGTTTTTAATCTTTATGCCTATTCCATATGTTGATGCATCATCGGCATCTTCACTCAGCGATAAACGACCACGCATGTTGATAAGTTCAATGGGAATGATAACAGAGTTAGCACTGGGTGCTGTTGCAATGATTATCTGGACGCTGGTTGAACCCGGTATGGTTCGTGCTATAGCGTATAACGTAATGTTAATTGCCGGTATATCAACCTTGTTGATGAACGGTAATCCTCTGTTACGTTATGACGGCTATTATATTTTTGCCGACTGGCTGGAAATTCCAAATTTAGGTAAACGCTCAAACCAGTATATTGCTTATTTAGCGCAACGCTATTTTTTAGGAATGAAAGATGCGCGCTCTCCGGTACATGCAAAGGGTGAAGCGGCCTGGATGGGTTTTTATAGTATCGCAGCTTATTTTTATCGTATTTTTCTCGCCTTTACCATCGCCCTGTTTGTTGCAACACAGTTCTTTTTAATTGGGGTTGTTCTGGCGTTGTGGAGTCTCTGGTCATCTTTAGTTATGCCGCTAGTCAAAATAACAAAAACATTATTAAGTGATGCAAAATTCAGAGCTCATCGTCAACGAGCCTGGAGCTGGATAGGCAGTATTGTCGCTGTATTAATACTATTCATTTTTATTATACCGATGCCATCATCGTTGGTTGCCGAAGGCATCGTCTGGGTGCCCGAGCAGGTTGAAGTAAGAACGGCTGTCAATTGTAAAATTGACAAGGTGCTAGTAACACCTGGCAGCAAAGTGCAAGCCAATGTGTCACTAGTTGCCTGTCGCTCAGAGGAGATAGTAACCGATGTAAAAGAATTAAGAGGCAAGCTAAAAGAGTATATGGCACGCTATGATGATAAGCGGGTTAGCAGTCGAACCGAAGCACAGATCCTTCAAGACGAAATTACAAGGATACGCGGTGAGCTTGATTATGCTGAAGGGCAGTTAGCCAATTTAATAATTAAAAGCCCGACTGCTGGGGTGTTTTTATTAAATGAACGGGTTGTCGATTTGCACGACCGTTTTAATCAACGTGGTACAGTATTGGGCTATGTTATCGACCCGGAAAAAACAACCGTACGCGTTGTTTTACGCCATTCAGAAGTTGAACCGCTGCGTAATACTCGACAGGTGACAGCGCGTGTTGCAGAAAATATTTATCAGGACATTCCTGCTGTAATAAAACGCAGCATACCCGCAGCCTCAAAAAAACTACCAGGTCTTGCATTAAGTGTCGAAGGCGGTGGACAGTTTGCCCTGGACCCCTCATCACAGAGCGGAGATGAAGCGTTTAAAACTTTATTTCATCTTGATTTAACTCTACCCGGTGGCCGCTATGTTAAAAATATTGGCGAACGTGTCTATGTTCGCTTTGAGTTAAATCCGGAACCTCTTGCAAGGCGTATATACCGTGGTATACGGCGACTCTTCCTGAGTCAGTTCGATGTTTAGTAATATTCCCTTAGCGCCTGTTGATCAGGTTATTCGTCCACAGCGCGAAGATACTCATCACTCAACGCTGGATCAATGGTGGCATCGCTGGCAGGAAAAAATATTTTCTTCAACGGTCTTGCGGACAAAAAAATTAAAAAATTTCAGCGTGTTGGTTGCTGCACATGAAAAAACTTATCAGGCAACGTCAGACAGTGACATTGAACAACGCCGACAAGTTTTACAGGCAGAACTTATTCGCAGTGGCTTTACTGAATCGATAGTGGCGGAATGTTTTGCTCTTATTCGAGAAGTAGCCAGTCGTGTACTGGGAATGCAACACTATAGCGTACAGGTGATGGGTGGTTATGCCATGTTACGCGGCATGATTGCCGAAATGGAAACCGGTGAAGGCAAAACATTAACGGCAACCTTGACAGCAGCAACCGTTGCCTTAGCTGGCGTACCGGTGCATGTTATTAGTGTTAATGATTATTTGACCCAACGTGATGCCGATAGCATGCGGCCACTTTATGAAGCACTAGGTTTAACGGTTGGCTGTGTTAATCAGGACGTTGCGCATGAAGACCGACCCGAGCAGTATCAGCGCAATGTTATCTATTGTACTAATAAAGATGTAACCTTTGATTATTTACGTGACCGAATTGCGCTCGGACAACAGGATAGCGCCCTGTCTTTATATGCGGAGCACCTTTATGGTAAAGGTTCGCGCATGCAGTCTTTGCTGCTGCCCGGTTTACACTTTGCGATAATCGATGAAGCCGATAGTATATTGGTTGATGAAGCACGTACGCCTTTAATTATTAGTGCCACTTCCGAGCATGCGCCATTAGATGTTATCCTGTTTAAACAATCAGCACAGTTTTCGAATACATTAAAAATCGATGAACATTTTAATATTGAGCATCGCCATCAGCGGGTTAAGTTAACTGATAGTGGTTCAGAATACCTGTTAACTTTAAGTAAAACAGCCGGGCCAGAATGGAAAAGTCGTCTAAGGCGAGAAGAATTAGTCACCCAGGCGCTTATTGCCGAACATCTTTATATTCGGGATGAACATTATTTAGTCCGCGATGGTAAAATAATGATTATCGATGAGTATACCGGCCGGGTCATGCCGGACCGATCCTGGGAATACGGCCTACATCAGTTAATAGAATTAAAAGAAGATTGTGAGTTAACCCCGCCACGTGAAACTTTGGCGCGTATGAGTTACCAGCGTTTTTTTTGTCGCTATTTATACCTTTCTGGTATGACGGGCACAGCAGAAGAAGTGCGGGATGAGCTCTGGTCTGTTTATTCATTACGTAGCGCACGAATACCTACACAGTTAGAATCTAAACGGCAACAATTAGGTTCAAAAATATTTTTAACAAAAAAACAAAAAGTAGACGCGGTTACAATGCGGGTTAAGCAACTACATGAAGAAGGTCGCGCAATTTTGCTTGGTACGGCATCGGTTGCAGCATCTGAAGAGATGAGCGATGCATTCAGGAAAGAAAATTTACAGCATCAGGTGCTAAACGCAAAACAGGATAGCGATGAAGCGCAACTTGTCGAAAGTGCCGGCCAGACTGGACGCATTACCATTGCAACAAGTATGGCGGGTCGTGGCACTGATATTAAATTACAGAAACAGGTAAAGCAATGTGGCGGACTATTTGTTTTAATTGTTGAACGTAACGATGCCGGACGAATTGACCGACAACTTGCGGGGCGTTGTGCACGCCAGGGTGACCCGGGTAGTGTAGAATATATGCTGAGTCTCGAAGATAATCTGGTGAGCGGTGAACGCGGAGGCTGGCGTTGCAAATTAGCTAAATTAATTTTGCAAAAGAAAATCCTTGTCGCACAATTTATTGCCAGATGGGTACTTAACTGGGCGCAGCAGCGTGTTGAAAAATTACATTATCAAATGCGTCGTGATTTATTAAAGAATGATCAACAACAAGGCGAGCTACTATCATTTTCAGGGCGTCAGGAGTAAGGAATATTATGAATTTTTTCAATACGGTAAGCCAAGTAGTAATATTTGGCAGTATATTCTTTCTTAGCATGAATAATGTTTTGTCTTTTGACGGCATTACAACAAATAGCCAGGCAGGGACGAATGATAATTTAATTGAATGCTTGATTGAACCCTATGAGCAAGTATCAATAAGCAGTGAAGCATCAGGGGTTATCGAGAAATATTTTGTCGAGCGTGGCGATTTTGTAAAAAAAGGTCAGAAACTAATTGCATTGCATTCCGGTATTGAAATGGCCGCTGTAGAGCTAGCGAAAGCAAAGGTCGATTTTGGTGAACGTAAAGTACAGCGGAATAAGATATTGCTTGAAAAGGAATTAATTTCTGAAGAAGAAAAAGACGAACTTGAAACCGAGAATAAAATTTCTGTTCTCGAATTAAAAGAAATGCAGGAAAAACTTGAAATGCGAACTATCTATAGCCCGATTAGAGGCGTAGTGGTTGAACGACATAATTCTGCCGGTGAGTATGTCGGTAGTGACCCTGTGTTAACAATCGCACAGATTGACCCGCTTAACATTGAAGTTATTGTTCCGGTTGAAAAATATGGCTCAATAAAAAAAGGTATGAAGGCTGAGGTATTTCCATTTATACCTAGTAATACAAAAGTAACCGGTAGGGTGGTGATTGTAGATAGTGTTATCGACGCTGCAAGTGGCACATTTGGTGTTCGTGTAAAAATCAAGAATCGTAAACATAAATTAGCCGCGGGTGTAAAATGCCAAATACGGTTTTTAAAATAAAATATTATTGCTGTTCCATTAGTCAGCCATATTAATTCCATATTCTGTTTTTATACCCAATTCAAAAATTAACGGCCAGTAGTGAAAAAAATATATTATCGTAAAGAAGGTTGCAAACAGTGTACGACGATCCAAAACAACGTAAAGATTTAACCCTGAGTATCTTTAAAATATTAAATGACTGGAAGCTTGATGCTAATATTCAAGTGGTTTTGTTAGGTTTGGATGGTGATACAAAATCACGAGAATTAACAAAAATTAAAAATGGTAAAGCCTTTCCAGATGAAGAGGATTTTATGCAACGTGCGCTGGAAATATTATCAATCAGTAAAGCCTTAAGAAATGTATTTCCCGGTAATCAAACTTTAGCTGACCTTTGGATAACAACCCCTAGTTATAAATTTAATGATTGTGCGCCAGTCGAAGTGATGATTAATGGGCTTGATGGTTTAAAGGAAATTCATCAGCATTTAAGTGGTGGTTGGTAATGGTAAAGTCATTTGGCTATGGTTAACTAGCAACTAACGGCTTATCCGCTCGAACCCAGCCAATCATTCCGCCACGTAGATTATAAACGTTGTCGAAACCATTTTGCTGCAGGAACATGCAGCATTGCGCTGAGCGGGCACCGCTTCGGCAAACCATGACAATCTTTTTATCCGTATCTAACTCAGACAGGCGCATAGGAATACTTGCCATTGGCATCGCCTTGGCGGTTTCAATTTTACCGGCCGCAATTTCCGGCATTTCTCGTACATCAATAATTAGGTACTCATCGCTATGATGGTCGAGAGCGCTTGGTTGTATTTCCTGTACTAATGCTTGCATTGGTCGTCTCTGAAATTTGGCTAGTAGTTGAATAAAACAGAGTGGATTCTATATTAGTATATTCTAATGTACAAGTGAATTTAGTAAATACTGAATATTTTATTGATTATTCATAAAAATCCTGCTAAAAATACTCCCCATGACAAAAGAAAAGAGCAAATCAGAACAAAAACGGCTGGAAATCATCGAAACAGCAGAACTTCGTTTTCGGACATACGGCTATAACAAAACAACCATGGCTGAAATAGCTGACGATCTGAAGATGTCAGCTGCCAATTTATACCGCTTTTTTAAGAGTAAGCAGGATATCGCTGCAGGCTGTGCTGAACGTTGTATGGGCGAGCGCTGTGAATATCTGGGGGTTATTGTTGAAAAGCAGGGAATGAGTGCGAGCGACAAGTTACTCGAGTTTGTTATGCAAGATGTCAGCTATACCCATGAACGAGCAGAAAACGAGCCGAAGATAAATGAATTGATTGAAATCGTTACGCGTGAGCGTAAAGAGATCGTGTTATCAAAAATAGGCAGCCAGTGCGAATTGATTGCTGAAATTTTAAAACAGGGCAATGAATCGGCTGAGTTTGATGTTGCCGATGTGGATAAAACTGCGCGGACAATATACAGCAGTTTAACCTTATTTGAAGTACCGCTATTTTTACCGTTATTCAGTGAAGAGCAGTTTAGGGTTATGGCAAAAGATTTGGTGGAATTGTTACTGGTAGGTTTGCGAAAACGCAATTAAAAATATGAGTGTTTGATTGTGAATATGTAGTTCAGTCACAAATCAGTAAATAAATTAAGTTAGGAGAATGGAATGAAAGACTTTGAAAAAAATTATGGAGAATGGATTTTACGTTACCGTTGGTTAATTATTATTACTTGTTTGATACTCATAATTCTGGCAACAAGTGGTGGACGTTTTCTAAGTTTTACCAATAACTACCGAGTATTTTTTAGTGAAGAAAATCCACAGCTCAAAGCCTTCGATGCTCTAGAGCGTATGTATACTAAAAATGACAATGTGATTTTTATTATTACGCCGAAGGATGGTAATGTCTTTACTAAAAAAACACTTGCAATGGTTGAAGAGCTTACCGAACAGGCATGGCAACTGCCATTTTCTATTCGTGTTGATTCAATATCCAATTTTCAATATACACTTTCAGAAGGCGATGATTTAATTGTTAAAGATTTAGTTGAAGATGCAAAAAATTTAAGCACCAATGACATTCAGAAAATTAAAGATGTCGCCTTGAAAGAACCACTTCTCATTAATAAGCTAATCTCCGGTAGCGCGGCGGTAACGGGTATCAATGCCACGATTCAATTGCCCGGCAAAGATGAAACTAAAGAAGTACCGGCGGTGGTTGCAAAAGCACGTGAAATAATGCGAGATTTTAGCCAGCGCTATCCAGATATAGAGATACGTCTAAATGGTATGGTTTTGATGAACAATGCTTTTTCTGAAGCATCACAACAAGATATGCAAAAACTTGTTTTACCCAGTTTTATTTTAATGATCGTTATTTTAGGTTTGTTAATAAGAGATTTATCCAAACCCTGGTATAGCCTGATTATTTTATTTTCCTCTTTAGCCGGTATTATATTTGTTATGGCGACCTTTTTTACCAAAGGCTATCAGTTTATTCCTCCTGGTTTAATGAAGCCTGTTGGTATTTTTGTGGCGATATTGCCTTTTGCCTGGTATATCTATTTTATGCGGTTACTGCCGGGTACCGCGACAACGTTTTTAATTATACTATTTTCTATTATGGCGGCGATGGGAATAGGAGGGTATGTTGGTTTCCCATTAACGCCACCATCCATGTCTGCACCAACCATCATACTAACGGTTGCGATTGCAAACTGTGTTCATATTTTAATTACGTTCTTACATGATATGCGTACGGGGCAGGATAAAAAACAGGCGATTGTTGAGAGTTTAAGAGTTAATTTGCAACCGGTATTTTTAGCCAGTGTTACAACGGCAATTGGTTTCTTATCAATGAATTTTTCAGATGCCCCCCCCTTTCAACAATTAGGAAATTTTGTAGCCTTTGGTGTGGTCGTGTCTTTTATTTTAAGCGTGACATTTTTACCGGCGGTGATTTCATTGCTTCCAGTAAAAGTAAAGGCAATGAATACAGATAAAGACTATGCAATGGAAAGACTTGGTGATTTTGTAGTACGGAACCACAAAAGACTCATGCTTGGGATGGGAATAGTTATTATTACCCTTATAGCCTTTGTCCCAAGAAATGAGTTAAATGATGTCTTTGTAGAATATTTTGATGAATCAGTCACATTTCGTGCAAACTCGGATTATATGATTGATAATTTAACGGGTCTTTATATTATTGATTATTCGCTCGATTCTGGTGAGCCAGGTGGGATCAGTAACCCGAAATACCAGACCGACCTGGCAGCTTTTGCAGACTGGTATCGCGAACAACCTGAAACAATTCATGTCAATGTTTTTACAGATATTATGAAGCGTTTGAACAAGAATATGCATTCAGATAATCAAAGTTGGTATAAAACGCCGCAGAGCCGTGCTTTATCTGCGCAGTATTTATTGCTTTATGAAATGTCGTTGCCTTATGGACTGGATTTAAATAATCAGATTAATGTAGATAAGTCAGCAACTCGTATGACCGTTACCATGAAGACTATTTCAAGTAATGAAATAATTGCTCTTGAAGACAGAGCGCAGCAGTGGTTAAAAGAAAATGTAAAACATATTAAACCGGCAGATGGTAGTGGGCCGACAGTTATGTTCGCCCATATTGGTAAACGTAATATAGTCAGTATGCTGAGTGGCACCTCAATCGCCCTGGTATTAATATCCATGATATTAATCTTTGCCTTACGCTCGGTAAAGATTGGTTTTATCAGTTTATTGCCAAATCTTGTGCCAGCAGCGATGGGTTTTGGTCTTTGGGGTATTCTTGTCGGTGAGGTGGGTCTGGCGCTATCCATTGTAACGGGAATGACACTTGGAATCGTGGTTGATGATACGGTACATTTTTTAAGCAAGTATTTAAGAGCGCGACGTGAAAAGAACTTTAGTGCAGAAGATGCTGTACGCTATGCCTTTACACATGTTGGGCGGGCATTGGTAACCACTTCGATTATACTGGTTGCTGGGTTTTCTGTTATTGCACAATCATCGTTTGAGCTAAATTCAAGTATGGGTTTGTTAACCGCCATTGTAATTGTTTTTGCACTTGCCGCCGATTTACTATTTTTACCGGCATTACTTATTAAATTTGAAGGGAAAGAAAAATGAAATCAAATCTAATTAAACAAAGTTTTATTTACATAATCATCTCATTATTAAGTTTAAATGTATTTGCTGAATCGGCTGAAGAAAAAGGACTGGCAATTGTAGTCGAAGCGGACAAACGTGATACTGGCTGGGGAGATCAACGTGCCAAATTGGTAATGACACTACGTAACCGATTTGGCCAGGAGTCAAAACGAAAAAACAGAAATAAAACCCTGGAAGTTATAGGTGATGGAGATAAAACCCTTATTGTGTTTGATTCGCCACGCGATATTAAGGGCACGGCTTTTTTAAGTTTTACGCACGCACTTAAACAGGACGAGCAATGGATATATTTACCTGCCTTAAAACGTGTTAAGCGGATTTCTTCATCAAATAAGTCAGGACCCTTTTTAGGCAGTGAATTTGCCTATGAAGATATATCCTCCCAGGAAGTAGCTAAATATAAGTATAAGTATTTACGGGATGAAAAAATTAATGGTCGTGACGTTTTTGTTATTGAAGCCTATCCACAGTACAAAAAATCGGGATACAAACGCCTGATTAATTGGGTTGATAAGGATATGTACCAGCCAATTAAAACAGAGTTTTATGACAGGAAAAATTCTTTATTGAAAACATTAATGTATACAAAGTATGAACAATATTTAAATAAATACTGGCGTGCAGGCCGAATGGATATGGTTAATCATATAACGGGTAAAAGCACGAGTCTTGTTTTTAATGAATACAAATTTAGGACAGGTTTAAAAAACCGAGACTTTAATCGCAATGCATTAAAGCGCGCGCGATAGTTTAAGTTTAGTTAATATTTTTATTTTGGATAGAACATGAATGCTATTTATAGCCTAACATTGCTTAGTCTAATTGTAGTAATAAGTAGCAATGTTGTTGCAGCTGAATGGTCTGGTCAGTTCGGTATAGAGTCACGCGTATTTAGCGAGTCCGCGGCTTTTCCACAGCAACATGGTAATAACGTTTCACTTTATTTTCAACCAGAATTCTATTATGAAAGCAGTTCGGCTGAAAATGGTTTTACGTTTGTACCGTTTGTACGTTGGGATCAGGGTGATACTCAGCGTAGCCATACCGATATCCGTGAATTAACCTGGTTAAATGTTCAGGATAATATTGAATGGCGCGTGGGTATTAGAAAAGTATTTTGGGGCGTGGCCGAGTCACAGCATCTGGTTGATATTATTAATCAAACGGATTATGTGGAAAGTCTTGATTTAGAAGAAAAACTCGGCCAACCTATGATTAATCTTTCCTATTCAACAGATATAGGCAGCTTCGATTTTTTTGTACTACCCTATTTTCGTGAGCGTACATTTGCGGGTAGGCAAGGGCGATTACGTAGTCAGCCATTCGTTGATAGCAGTCGAGTTTTTTATGAATCAAAGGATAAGAAAAAGCATACAGATTATGCTATGCGCTGGGCGCATAGTATAGATGAGTGGGATATCGGTCTAAGTTATTTTACTGGCACAAGTCGAGAGCCGCGCTTTGTCCTCGGTACGGATTCAAGAGGTGCATCGGTTTTAAACCCTTACTATGACATTATTCAGCAAACAGGTATTGATATACAGGCAACCTATAATAGCTGGTTATGGAAATTAGAGGCTATACACCGTTCTGGTATTTCTGGTACTGGTAAAAGTCGCTTTAACGCACTAACCGCAGGCCTGGAATACACTTTTTATTCCTTGATTGGTGAAGCGACTGACTTTGGAATAGTAATAGAATATCTGCGCGATGATCGTGGCAATCTGGCAACAACCCCTTTTCAGAAAGATATTATGCTTGGTTTTCGGTTTGATTTAAATGATGAACAAAGTAGCGACATACTTATGGGTGTAATAAAAGATATTGACAGTGATACGGTATTATATACGATAGAAGCAAACAGACGCTTAACAGATAATTTAAAGCTTTCGATAGAAGTGCGCGGCTTTTCAAATATGCTTACGTCGCAAGTACTTTACTCATATTTAAAAGATGATTATATCCAGTTCAATCTAGTTTATTTTTTTTAGTTGGATGATTTTAATTTCATCTAAAAAAATATTCATTTATAGCGATTTTGTATTAATTACATTAAGTAAAGAAATTATATCGTCTACACATAAGGGCATGCTAAATAAATACCCCTGACAATAGTCACAATCAAATTTATTAAGTAAATCTCGACTTGCAGTATCTTCAACACCTTCAGCAATTACTTTTAATTCCAGGTTATGAGCCAGATCTATAATTGAGTTTACGATTAGTGAGTCATTTTTATCTGATGCCATTTTTAATACAAACGATTTATCAATTTTCAGGATAGAGACTGGCAGCTGTTTTAAAATAGCAAGCGAAGAGAATCCTGTGCCGAAGTCATCGATTGCAATTTTTACACCAAGGTCTTTTAGTCTGTTAAGTGAAATTTGAATGCGTGAGCTATCAGTCATCATTGAGCGTTCAGAGAGTTCAAGCATCAGGCAACGGGCATCAATGTTATATCGCTCAAGAGTTTTTGTTAGAAAGTCAATAAAATTGCTATCTTGAAGATCCCAAGCTGTTACGTTAACTGAAACGTATGATTGATGATGCTTGATTGGAAATGACTTAAAGTTAATCAGGGCATTTTCGATAACCCAGAGAGTAATCTTTTTTATAAGCCCGGTTTGTTCAGCCAGTTGAATAAAACTATCTGGTGACAGTAAATCAAATCTTGGATGCATCCAACGTATCAGTGCCTCATAACCAATAATATTATTGGTATTTGTTATATAGATAGGCTGAAAAAAAAGTAGCAGTTGGTTTAAATCAATCGCCTGCCTAAGGTCAGACAGCAACGATAATTGTTTAATATTATTCTTATCATTTTTTGGGGCATAAATAATATAATTAATATCAGATTTTTTAGCCATATACATAGCAATATCTGCATTTTTTAATAAAACATCGGTTGTTAAGCCATGTTGTGGATAAATTGCAACACCTAAACTGGCGCCTAAGTAGAGGTTGTGTTCTTCTACAACATAGACTTTTTCAAGCTCATGTGAAATTTTAATTGCAATTTCTGTAATCATTTGCTCTTCGATATTGGTTAAAAGTATCGCGAATTCATCACCACCTAATCGTGCAACGGTATCGCTATCACGGAGCAAAGAGAGTAAACGCAGACCAACTTGTTTTAGAATTTCATCACCGACTAAATGCCCCAGGGTATCATTGACTTCTTTAAATCGATCCAGATCCAGAATAATGACAGCGAAACTTGTTTTAAATCGAAGTGCATTTGAAATTGCAAAGTTAGTATGGTCGGCTAATAATGATCGGTTTGGAAGGTTTGTTAAACTGTCATGCATTGCCATATGTTCAAGTTTTTCCTGGCGAGCATTGATTTGATCTTGCATCTGTTGGTAGGCAACAACGAAATCTTTAATTTCTTGTGTATGAGAATCAGGCAGAAGTATGTTTAGGTTTTTGTTGGAGCTTTCTCGTAGTGATTTAGATAGTTTGGATAGAGGCTTTAGTAATGAATGATCAAAAATAAGATAGCCAAATACTGTTAACGCTATTAAGAGTATTTCTATGCCCCAGAGAGTGTAAGATATTTCATTGCTGGCCTGGTGTTGTTGCTGAATATCAAGAGATGAAGCGGCGCTAATCTTTGAGTCAATGCTATTAATAATGGCATAGAACTTATCTAGGATGGGGTAGATGTTTTTAAGAATAATAGGCACATCTGCTCGCCAGGCTTCGGTCATATTGATTTTATCAACTTTGTTAAAACCGTTGAGCCAGTTTTTTGCGAGCGGGAGTATTTCGTCCAGTGCTATTTCTGTTTCAATGCCAAAAGAATTTTCAGTTGCAATTCGGGACAAATGCAAAGCAGATTTTGTAAAAGAATAGTGATAGTTTCTTATATCAGATGATTGGCCGGTTAGATTTGATTCTGATAGGGAGCTCAAGCGGTTTACCAGATAAAGGCGGTAGGCGTTAATGGTGCGCCGCCATAAATCCCGTAATTCCAGCATGCCTGAATACGCCAGTTTATTATGATTAGACGCTTCTTGCTGCTCATAAATGGCTGCATTGATGAGCGTGATAATAGAGAGGTTATCGCTCCGCATTGAGCCGTTAGCCAGTCGCATGGCGGGATACATTTTTTCGCCATCAAGACGAATTTGTATTAACTGTAGAGAGTTTTTGTATAATTGTTGCTGTAATTTTTGTAATTGTTGAGCGTCACCTTGCAGCTTCTGTTTTTTAATCCAGAGCGTAGCTGATAATGATTGAATAATAATTTGGGCATTTTGTATATGCTCAATATATTGTTCACGATAACGAGTGGTTGGTGTAAATAGATATAAATCCAGAATGCGTGCAGCTGTTTGAATTTTACTGTGCAGGCGGTTATTCAGTTGCGATACTTCAAGGCGTTGTGCCACATTTTGTAGACTAATTTTGTTAGAAGTACTTATATAGCTCTCAACAAAATTGATAAAAATAAACGTAGAAAAGATGGCAACAATGGCGACCAGCAAGTAGCGAGCACGAAAGCTCTTAAGTGTGAAATTGGGCATGTAGAGCGGCATATATCATTTCTATTATTATAGTTATCGGCACCTGCAGAGTGCCCGTTAACCTCTAATAGTAGTTTTTAATCAATTAGTTGCAATGTTTTGCTGAATAGCTATAAATGGAGAAATTGTAATGAAGGAAGCTAATTAGCTGTAAATTCAACAAGATAGCCTGAAAACTTGCGTATATTTAAAACCCCGTAGTCAAGAATTAAATATTGTGCTTTGATGCCCTTTAAAATACCGGATATTTCAGGTGTTTTGTCAAAATTGAGTGATTTAACTTTTTCAGGGTAATTTTCTACAGGAAAATCGAAATCCAGTTGTGTTTGGCCCGATAATTCGACGACAGCATCTTCACCATATTTATCGTTAATGGCAGCAATATCACTTTTGAAGTCGGTAAAAAGACTGTCTCGACGCGTTTGTAAATTAATCTTTTCGGGCTCGCCCTTAAGCATACGTTGCCATGACGTTTTATCATTGACCTGTTTTTTAAAGCTTGCCTCAACCAGGCCACATAGTAGGCGATTTTTTGTTTTGTAAATAGGTAGTGCGGCCACCGCACCCTGATCCATCCAACGAAAAGGTACATTGGTTTCACGTGTAATGCCTACTTTTAAACCTGATGAATTGGCAAGATAAACATAGTGGTCGATAAAACAGTGCTTTTTACCCCAGGCTTCATCGCGGCAGGTACCCTCATCAAAATGACATTTTTCCGGGCTGATCATACAGATATCACATTCTGCAAGTGAGCGCATGCAGGGGAAACAATAACCCTGGCTAAAACTCTTATTGGTTTTTTTGCCACACTCAACACAGTGAATATCACCGAGGAATTTGAAGCAGATTTTTTTGCCGATAAGATCGGAGATAGGAATGAGCTTATCGTCGATAGGAATTTGATATCGAACGGGGGATGTGTGTTCGGTGGTCATCTTGCGGAGGTGGCCAATGTAGTTCATTTTGATACCTGAATTTATAATTTTTAAACCACAACGAAGACGACGGACACAACGAAAAAAATTAAGTAATTTTTATATTATTATAAAAAAATAAATTCGTTGTGTCCGTCGTCTTCGTTGTGGTTAGCAAAATTAAAGATGGTAAGGCACACTTAACTCATGCACCGCATCAATTAAGACTTTTGCGTTATCAGGGTTTACATGTTGGTGAATACCATGTCCAAGGTTAAAGACATGGCCGTTACCTTTGCCATAACCTTCAAGTATAAAAGCAACCTCTTCACGAATTCGTTCGGGGGATGCATATAAAATGGAAGGATCCATATTGCCTTGCAGAGCAACTTTGTCTCCCACTCGGTTTCGCGCCAGGCCGATATCGATTGTCCAGTCCAGTCCGAGGCAATCGGCACCTGAATTAGCCTGTGCTTCTAGCCATTGGCAACCGCCTTTGCTGAAAATAGTCACAGGCACTTTGCGGCCTTCGTTTTCACGTTTTAAACCGCTGATAATTTTAGTCATATACTGTAATGAGAATTCATTATAGTCACGGGTGGTTAAGGCTCCGCCCCAGGTATCGAATATCATAACGGCTTGTGCCCCATGATCGATTTGTGCATTTAGATAATCAATAACCGAGTCAGCCACTTTATCTAATAGCATATGCATGGCTTTTGGGTTTTCGTATAGCATGCCTTTTACTTTTGAAAAGTCTTTACTGCTACCACCTTCAACCATGTACGTTGCCAGAGTCCAGGGGCTGCCAGAAAAACCAATCAGCGGAACCCGGCCATCGAGCTCGCGGCGTATCATGCTAACAGCAGCCATTACATAACCCAGGTCTTCGTCCATTGTCGGCATGATCAGGTTTTTAATATCAGCTTCGTTTTGTATCGGTCGCTCAAATTTTGGGCCTTCACCTTCAGAGAAGTAAAGCCCTAAGCCCATCGCATCGGGAATGGTTAAAATATCAGAAAATAAGATTGCTGCATCCAGCTCAAAGCGGTCCAGTGGTTGAATGGTTACCTCGGTAGCAAGCTCTGGGGTTTTGCATAGATTCAAAAAGTTACCGGCTTTTTTTCGGCTTGCCTTGTACTCAGGTAAATAACGTCCAGCCTGGCGCATCATCCATACCGGTGTCATATCAACGGCTTCGCCGAGTAGGGCTTTTAGAAAACGATCATTTTTAAGTGTTGTCATATTTTTGTTTGTCTTGTTTGTCTTGTTTTCTTTTTTAAATATCAAGATAATCCAGTATCCCTTCAGCCGCTTGCCGGCCTTCGTATACGGCAGTTACGACCAGGTCTGAACCACGTACCATGTCACCGCCGGCAAATACTTTTGGATTGCTGGTTTGGTGTTTATATTCCTGCTGCATTGCAGCTTTAATTCTACCGCGATCATCTATTGCTATATCGAAGTCTTTAAACCAGTCTTGTGGGCTGGGTCTAAAACCAAAGGCGATGATAACATGGTCGGCAGGTATAATTTCTTCGGAACCGGCAATGGGTTCTGGGCGGCGGCGACCGCGTTCATCGGCTTCGCCTAACTGGGTTTTAATAATTTTAATGCCTTCGACTTTGTTGTTACCAACAATTTCAATTGGCTGGCTATTCCAGCTAAACTCAACGCCTTCTTCCTTGGCATTCGCTACTTCACGTTTTGAGCCTGGCATATTGGCTTCATCGCGTCGGTAGGCGCAGATAACTGCTTCGGCACCCTGCCGGATGGCGGTACGATTACAATCCATGGCG
>VAPL010449481.1_pt1 | contig 18358 bp, 15 predicted proteins | sample 3395061 | NCBI WGS metagenome assembly VAPL01 (sample SAMN08290444, study PRJNA428436) | hydrothermal vent metagenome | isolation source: Deep-sea hydrothermal vent chimney 2 | place: Pacific Ocean: Juan De Fuca Ridge | depth 2182 m m | reverse complement strand
TCAGGCGCGGACTGAACCTGTTCTGTGGTTTCTGTTACATTGTTTCCCATTAAAGACAAGCCTCCTGTTCTATTTTAGAATAGAGTTTTATACCAGACTGGAAAAGATATTTCAATATTTTATTTTAAAATTCGCTTCCCTGCGATAAATGGCAACTGGACTACGCCCGTGTTTCCATCTATATTAAGGCGAAATAATCCCGGAGAATGGCCCGGTGATCGAAGGCCAGGGGCGGTAAATTATTTTGATAATATACCAGGGCCTGCCGGGCGTCATCACGGCCGCGAGGAATGCCGTCGGCCCGGGCGGTGAAGACCGTGCTTATGGTATGAAAACGGCTGTCACGCCTGGGATCGGAGTAAGTGCCTAACTGCCTTGTCAGGGTCACATCAAGATCGGTTTCTTCCCAGGCCTCACGAACCGCGGCCTGCTCTAAGGACTCACCGTAATCAACAAAACCGCCCGGCAGAGCCCAACCAAGAGGCGGATTACGGCGTTCAATAAGAATTATACCGCCGCCCAGCTCGATAATTATGTCAACCGTAGGCTTGGGAGCTTTGTATTCACCGGTATTGCGGCCGCAATGAGGGCAGATTATAAATGACATAATTCCGCGATTTCCAGCCATGACGACACCCTGCGTAAATGATGACGCCCCTTATTCCAGGGCTGAGTGAAGACCAGAGGCGTTATATCCTCCTGGGTTTCCAGTTCTACACAGGTCTCATAGCGGTCGTCGACAAAATAATCCAGCCCCGCCTGCCTGATATGGCGGGCCTTGTCATCATGGTCGCCCATGGCAATCAAATTACAGCTTTGAAATGTCTCGCGGCCCAGGATATGGGACAGCCAGTCGGCAATAGGCCGGCGCCGCGGACGGGCGGTTATGAAGGTAAGCGGAGCCTGCCGTCCGAGGCACTGAAGGACGGATACGGCCCCTGGCAGAGGCCGCATTTCCGCCGCCAGCGGATTGGCCAGCAGGACGGCAAAAGCCCCCTCCACTAGCTCAGGATCAATGTCGAGACATTGACAGACATCAAATTCCACAATATCAGCCGCGCTAATTCCGCTGATCCCGTATTTTGTATCCAAAACACGAAGAAAGGCCTCGGTGGTATCGGCCACTACACCGTCAATGTCAAAGCCAATCGCACCCGGTTCAACCCGCATAATTCCACCCTGTTTTTTCTATATTTTTTATTCAGCCCACCAACATCCTTGACAAACAAGGCCAAGAGTTGCATTATACATAGCTTTCTTATTCTTTAACATATACTTTTTTTATAAAAATCAAGTAACTTCAGTCAAAGCCGATAAATTTACCTTTAACTGCGAGTAGTTACAAAATTAATAGCCTTAACCCCCTGCGGCCTCATTACCGCGAGTTGGAGTCCTGCTGAATGAAATTACCCTCTTTGACTATTGGTCAATATACTATACCCATCCCCCTGCTTCAAGGCGGCATGTCCATCCGAGTATCTACCTCCGCCCTGGCCGCGCCGGTTTCCGAATGCGGTGGACTCGGCACTATTGGCGGTTCCGGTCTGCCGGTCTCGGAGCTGAAAGAGGATATTGTCCGGGCCAAGAATGCTACCAAGGGCATTATAGCCGTTAATATTATGTTCGCCATGAAGAACTTTTACAATCTCGTCGTAGGATCAATTGAGGCCGGAGTCGACGTCATTGTAACCGGGGCCGGTTTTTCCCGCGATATATTCAAAATCGGCAAGAAATATAATACTCCCGTTGTCTCAATTGTTTCCACCCCCGCCTTTGCCCGCCTAGCTGAGAAGCTGGGGGCTGCGGCTGTTATTGTTGAGGCCAAGGAGGCTGGCGGCCATCTTGGTACGGATCAGCCCTTAAGAAAAATTTTCCCGGAAATCAGGAAGGTGGTTAAAAAGGTTCCTTTGATTGCCGCCGGCGGCATTACCAACGGTTTTGAAATGGCGGAGATGATGGATAAATACGGGGCCGACGGTATTCAAATTGCCACTCGTTTTGTTCTTACCGAGGAGTGCGATGTCGCTGACAGCTTTAAGCAAACCTTTCTAAAGGCGGGCAAGGATGATGTAACCCTGATGCGCTCACCCGTGGGTCTGCCGGGCCGGGCCATTAAAAATAGATTTGTGCAGGATTTAATGTGTGGAAAATCAGTCAGACCGGAATCCTGCGAATTCAAATGCCTGAAAAAATGCGATTATCTCTATTGTATCAATGAGCGTCTTAATATGGCGGCCTGCCAGGGAGACGCTGAAAATGGCCTGGTTTTTTCTGGTGAAAACGTCTATAAACTCAACGAAATATTGACCGTCAAACAGGTTTTTGATCAGTTTGTCTCGCAGGCGGAATCGATATACAAAGAAAACAACCTTAAATCATGACTATTTCAGAGTCAACGGCAGAAGCCGCAGACGATAATTTGCCAACTCCGCAAATTATCCCCAAGGGTAAACATCCCATTACCAATAAAGAAATTGACGCCGATGCCCTTATGGTCTTAAGGCGTTTGCGGCAGGCGGGTTTTACCGCCTATCTTGTAGGGGGCGGGGTGCGGGATATTTTCCTTGGCAAAGCACCCAAGGATTTTGATATCAGTACCAGCGCCCGGCCGGCTCAGGTCAGAAAGGTATTTCGTAACAGCCGGATAATCGGCCGGCGTTTTCGTCTGGTACAGGTTTTTTTTAATGGTGGTAAAATCATTGAGGTGGCCACTTTTCGCCGCCGCAGTGAATATGAAATTACCGGCGATGATGTTGTGTTGCCCGCCAATAATTCCTTCGGTACGCCGGTGGAAGATGCCTTTCGCAGGGATTTAACCATTAACGCCCTCTTCTATGAAATTGAGGGCTCCACGGTGATTGATTTTATCGGCGGAGTCAATGATCTTAATAATCGTGTTGTCCGGCTCATTGGCGATCCAGACCGGCGCATCACCAGGGATCCTGTCCGTATGATGCGGGTAATCAGGCACGCGGCCCGGGCTGAATTCGAGGTAGAAGCAGAGACCTGGCAGGCAATTCTCCGTAATCGGGATAAATTATTACTCTGTCCGGTCTCCCGCATTCGGGATGAGTTATTGAAAGATCTGCGCGGTGGCGCCTGCCAGGCGTGGGCCAGGCTGGCCTTTGAGAGTGAGCTTTTCTACACCATCTTCCCCTTTTACCGTCATACCCTGACCGGGCATAAAAACGCTGAAGATAACAAAAACAGGTTATTTGCCGTTTTGGGGGTGATTGACCGCCTTATTAAAGAGGCGCAGAAACTGCCTGACGGCCTGCTTATCTCTTTACTTCTTGTGTCCTGGGCCGAGGCGGAATTAGATATTAAAAGTATTCAAACTCAGAAAGAGTCCTATCTCCTTTCTCGTGATATTCGCGAGAAGCTGGCCGGGATGTTCAGCAACCTTAATATAAAACGGGCCATGCAGGATGATGTGGCCCGCAGCCTGGCGACCCTGCCCTTGCTGCTGAAACACGACAACGGTAAGGATTGGCCCAAATGGCTGCAGAAAAAGAGCTATTTTAAAAGCGGTATGCACCTCTTTCAGATTATCAAGGAGGTCAATGGCGGCCCGGCTGCCGTTGATCTGCCTTTTATTGCCCCTTCCATTGCTGCCGCCCCCAAAAAGACGGGACGGCAACCGGGCAGAAGGGGAACGTCGTATGGCGGCCGGGGAACAGCCTATGCCATAAACACCAAAGGCGGAGTTTTCGGCTTTCGTCAGAATTGATTAAGGAGGGGGTCATGGCAGCGGATCTTAAAGAGTTTAAAGGAAAAAACTGCCATGAACTCATGGCCTGGGCTCTGGATGCCAAGCTCAACGGGCGGCGGGGTCTTGATTTCTCGCTATGCAGTATTATAAATGCCAAATCAGGTAATTGCAGTGAAGATTGCCGCTTCTGCGTTCAATCCGCCCATTATCATACTAACGCTCCGGTTTACGGCCTTAAGGAACGTGACGAAATTCTACAGGCCGCCAGTCTGGCCCGGGAAAATAAGGCCAGCCATTTTTCTTTGGTAACCAGCGGCCGTGGTCTCGGGGCAAAAGATTTAAAACAAGCGGCCGGAGCAATTACAGCCATCAGGGAGCAGGTCGGCATTAAGGTCTGTGCCTCTCTCGGGATACTCGGGCTTCAAGACTTTAAGATGTTGAAGGAGGCAGGCCTAAGCCGATATCATCATAATTTAGAGACTTCGAGAGAATTTTTCCCGAATATCGTCAGCACTCACAGTTTTCAGGAACGCATCGACACCATTGATGCCGCTCACGAGGCCGGACTTGAGGTCTGTGCCGGCGGTATTTTCGGCCTGGGCGAGACAGAAGATGACCGTATATCAATGGCCCTTTCCCTGCGGGATTGCGGTGCCGATTCAGTACCCATCAACATCCTTATTCCTCTGCCCGGCACCCCCCTGGCCCACCAGCCGCCGCTATCGGTTATTGACGCCCTGCGCGGTATCGCCATCTACCGTATCCTCATGCCGGATATCCCAATCCGCCTGGCCGCCGGCCGGGAAACTGCTTTACAGGACTTTCTTGGTTCCGCCTTCATGGCCGGAGCCGACGGGATGATGATTGGCGGCTATCTCACTGAACATGGCCGAATGCCGAAAGATGATCTTAATTTCGCCGCTGAGATGCGGCAGATATGGCAGGAAATGATCCCCGTCTGAGCGCTTACTTCTTTCCCTTCCGCGCCGCCCCATAAAGTCGTAGCTCGCTGATCTCCAGGGCTGTTGAATTTAAGGCTCTGGTACCGGTAAAACGAACATAGCGGGCCAGGCGAGGCGCAAAGGAGAGACCGCGCGCCGCGGCAGTCAGGTGATGAATGCTGATTTCGGCGGCGGCTTTTTGCCAGGTGCTGCCGTTGAGGCTGGTTTCCAGAATATAAGCCACCGGGAATCCAGCTCCAATCTCCTTCCTGCGATCAACCCGCGGACAGACCTCGGCCCTTTTGAGCCAATACTCTTTTCCTAAATCAATGATAAACCAGGGGCGGCGGTCATTGTCACTGGCCCGCCAATAAGACAATCGACGGTCATCAATGAGATTGGCGGCGGGATGACCGCCGACACTCGAGGAGGCCTTGACCTGCTTGCCTGAGCTTAAGTTTACGCCCTCCCCGCCGGCCAGGAGAGGCGGCCCCGTCAAGCTCTGCCGCTTCGTACTATAAACCATTACCCCCCGAGCCGGAATAGTAGCCTTCAACGCTCCACCGGCGGAGAATAAAACCCAATGGCGGGGAATTATTTCCTCACCCGGCCGCCAGCGGTTCAGGGCCTGTGGATCGTAGAGATAAGAATAAAGGCCGGTTCCGGCCCATCCTCTGACCTTAAGCCGAAAATCAAGCATTTTACTGCTACTGTTTACCAGCAGAATATTCAGCTCATGAGCCCGGCCGGTGGCGGCAGCGTGTAATTGCGGATTGTCTTCGGTTTTATACACCCGCCTTGCCGGCCCTCCGAGGAGACGGCCCAGCATAGTATAGACATACCAGGCTGGCCGTACCGCCCGGCTTTTCGGCAGCCAGGGGAATAATCCCCATTTATGCAAACCATCGGTAAAGTCATCCTTATTAGAGAAATATTGCAGGGGGTAAGGATAGTATTGATCATTAAACATCCATAAAAATGTGGCCTGAGCCCCGGCATTCAAGAAGGCGGCATTGGCCTGGGCGATAAGATTGCCATAGAGCGCTGTTCGACGCAGTTTAAGGCCCGGCACCCCATATTCATCAATCCAGAAAGGCTTACCGGTGGCGGCGGTATCCGCCTTAATCTCACGAGCCAGCTCTAACCATTCCTCGTAATTACGGGGGCGGTAACTATGGGAGGCATAGATATCAATAACCTTATTTAACTCAAGAGCTGCTTTTTTCAACCACCCCCGACCATGCGAAGTATCGGGGCCGACAATCTTTATCAGGCGGCGGCGGCCGTCGGCCCGCAGTCGTTTATCCACAGCCTTTAAGACCTTGACATAATAGGGCCATTGGCGCCAGCCGCCGGGCAGACCGCCCATTTTGGCGCCTGGTTCCGCGAACATGAAGATATATTTTACATTGCTGAATCCGCGGGTTTCAATGATCTGCCCCAGGGATTCACTAACCCAGGCCGCGTAATGATTAATGTCCCCTGGGTAGACGGGTAGATGTTGGTCGTGCCGCCAGATCACGTCACGGCTGAACCACCAGCCCATATTAAGGCCCACCTTAATATGACGCTGCCGCATGGCCGCCAGCCATTTATAAAGGGCCTTCATCCGCACCGACTGCCAGTCAGGTCTTGACCAATAACTGTGTCCCATGGCCCAATCAGGGCGGTAAAAGGTGCGGGCTATCTGGAGGCCGGAGCTGCTGAGCCGCCGGAATTCCACGACCCGCAACGCCTCATCCATCCCCTCCTCCTTCGCTTCCGGCATATAACAAAAAGCATGATATACCGCGTTAAAGCCCTTAAAATCGGGCTGGATAATCTGACGGCGGTCGACGGTAATTGTTACCCTTGCCTCGGTGCTTAGAGGCTGCCATAAAAGCAGTAAAATTATGAATAAAATTTTGAATTCGGTTTTCATTTATTTATCTTGCTAAAATCCGACGGAAATAGTATCTTATCAAATTCTCAAATTTAATATTATTACTGTTTATAAGAGGAGTTTGTTATGTCTAAAATGTGTGAAATATGTGGCAAAAAGCCGGTGTCCGGCAATAATGTCAGCCACGCCCACAACAAGACCCGCCGCCGCTGGCTGCCTAATCTGAAGACGGTGAGAGTTGCTGATGCTGGTGGTAATGCCAAACGGATGACCGTCTGTACCCGCTGTATCCGTTCCGGAGCCGTTACCAAACCGGTAGTAAAATTAAAATAACGTCCAGCAGTGAACAAGCGTTGTCTCCATCAATAGACAACGCTTGTTATCCCCTTTCGGCTTCCAGTACATCCTCCATTTGCCGTATCTGTTGCAGAATAGCATTTAATTGTCGCCGTCCGGAGACATTCACCACTATACCGATATGAGCCTGACCGCTATTTTTTGAGGTATGGGCTTCCACATCCATAATTTGCGCCCCATCGCTGTTGTTGATCACGTTACAGAGATTGACCAGCAGGCCTTTGCTGTTATGGGCCATAATCTGGATTCTGGATTTGAGCGCTTGGTGTGAATCAGCGGCCCATTCCACCGCCACGTGACGCTGAGGATCGGTGGCCAAAAAATTTCGGCAACCCGCCTTGTGTACCGAGACCCCGCGTCCAGAGGTAATAAAACCAACAATCTCATCGCCCGGCATGGGCATGCAGCAATTACTGATCTTGGTCATCATATTATCAATGCCGTCAATCTTTACGAGACTGTGGTCACCCCCTTGCCGGCTTTTAGCCTTTTTCCTCGCCCCCACGGGCAGACATCCCGTCGTCAAATCGGCAATATCGGCCTTCTCCGCCTTTAATTCGGGCGGTTCAAAGGCTCCGGTTAACTGGGCCACTGTAATTTCGCCGTTTCCCACCCGCCGCAGTAAGTCGTCAAGGTGATGACTGTTGAACTTTTTGAGTAAATTATGCAGATGGCCGGTTTTTATAAGCCGTTTGATACTTAGATTATGGCGGCGCAGTTCCCGTTCACAGATGTCGCGGCCGTCCTCCAGAAAGCGGTTTTTCTCCTCCTGCTTCAACCAATGACGAATACGGCTGCGAGCCCGGCTGGTTTTGGATAAGGCCAGCCAGCCCTGATTGGGGTGTTGGTGAGGTGAGGTTATAATCTCGATAACATCGCCATTCTGGATGGTATATTTCAGGGGGACGATACGACCGTCAATCTTGGCCCCCACGCAATGATGACCCACATCGGTATGAATGCTGTAGGCGAAATCAAGGGGGCTACTGCCCGAGGGCAGCTCCTTGACATCACCGTTGGGGGTCAGGGCGTAGACCGTTGAATAATCCAGCTCATCGCGTACCGTATCCAGGAACTCACGGGCATCGTCCACCTCCTGCAGGCTTTGCACCAATTGCTTCAGCCATTGAAACATGTGGGCGTCCTTCTGGGAGATAGCCGCCCCTTCTTTATAGGCCCAGTGAGCGGCAATGCCATCATTGGCAATCTCATCCATCTTTTCCGTCCGGATCTGGATCTCCATAAAATCGCCGTGCGGGCCAATTACCGAGGTATGGAGGGACTGATAGAGATTGGCCTTGGGCGAGCTGATAAAGTCCTTAAAACGGCTGGCAACCGGCTGCCACAGGGAATGAACAATACCCATAACCTCATAACACTCACCTACCTCCTGAACAATGACCCGGAAGGCGACTTTATCGTAGACCTTGTCCACGGAAATATTCTGCACCACCAGTTTGCGATAGATACTGTAAAGATGTTTGGGACGTCCCAGTACTCTGAAATTCTTAATACCCTGGGCCGAAATTTTGGCAGTGAGGATTGTTTTTATCTCCTCAACAAATTTTTCCCGCTCAGGCAGAGACATCTGTATTTTTTCATTTAATTCAGCGTATTGTTCGGGATATAGATAACGGAAGGCCGCGTCTTCGAGTTCCCTTTTCACCAGATCAAGGCCAAGACGGCTGGCCAGGGGAGCGTAGAGATCCATGCTGTCACGGGCCAGCTCCTGCTGGCGGGCGGCGGGGACGTACTCTAAGGTCTGTATATCGTGGAGATGGTCAGCCAGTTTTACCAGCAATACCCGGATATCGGCGGAGATGGCGAGAAGCATCTTTTTGACGTTTTCCGCCTTATAATCCAGCCGACTTTTAAATTGAATATCGTCAATCTTGGTGGCTCCGTGGACTATTGAGGCCACCTCCGGGCCGAATAAATCCCGCAGCTCGGCCTCAGAGGAACGGGGTGGAGTTCCACGCAGGACTTTATGCAGCAGACCTGAGATTATCGTGGGCGCATCGAGACGCAGAGAAACCAGGATATGGGCCACAGCAAGGGGATGGGTAATGTAAGGCTTGCCGGACAGCCGGGCGGGATTGTCGGCATAGGTCTTAACGGCGTAATCATAGGCCTTTTTGATCAGCCGGATATTCTCCTCCGGCATATAGAGTCTGGCCTGGGTTAATATATTGTTTACAACAGGCATGATGTTATTGGCGTGGACTTTCAGGGGCGCAGAAGTTTCATAAGTCGGGAAAGGGCTTCATCAGAGGCCACATCCCGTGTCTTGGCAGTCCGTCGTTCACGGATCTCCACGATTCCCTCTTTGGCAAGGCGTTTCCCTATGGTCAGCCGGAAGGGGATGCCCAGCAGATCGGCATCTTTAAATTTACTGCCCGGCCGTTCGTCCCGATCATCTATCAGAACCTCAATGCCCTCATGCCGCAGGGCCTGATAAAGCTCCTCGGCCGCCCTGCTGATCTCTTCGTCCCTGGGGGACAGATTTAGAATAATTACCGCCACAGGGGCGATGGGCTGGGGCCAGATCATGCCGTCCTTATCATGATTCTGCTCAATGGCCGCCGCCGCCACCCGGCTGACGCCGATACCATAACAGCCCATGACAAAGGGCATTTCCCGGCCCTCCTCGTTGAGAAACGTGGCATGCAGGGCCTTGCTGTAGGCGGTGCCCAGTTTAAAGATATGCCCCACTTCAATGCCGCGGGTAAGCTGCAGTGCCGCCCCACACTGCGGACAGCGGTCATCTTCGGTAATTACACGCAGGTCAGCCACCCTTTCAATTTCGAAATCCCGGCCGTGATTGGCATTGATAAAATGATGGTTTTTCTCGTTGGCGCCAATGGCGAAATTACTTAAGCTCATAACCTCGCGGTCTGCCACCAGGGGCACCTTAATCCCCACCGGGCCAATATAGCCGCTGGGTACGTCCACAGCGTCAAAACATTCCTGGTCAGAGGCCAGTTCCACCTCATCTACTTTAAGGAAGTTCTTTAATTTGACCGGCTGGACTTCATGATCACCGCGCAGGAGAACAGCCACAGGCTTGCCATCGGCCATGAAGATCATGGTCTTGACTAATTGCCGCGGCGAAATACGTAAAAATTCCGTAACCGCCGCCACCTTACGTTTGCCGGGAGTAGTTACCTTCTCCATGGTCAGGAACTCCGGATTCTTAAGGGCAGACGGCGGCATGCAGGCGGCCTTCTCCATATTGGCAGCGTAAGAGCATTTGGGGCAGATAACCAGGGTGTCTTCACCGGTGGCGGCCAACACCATAAACTCGTGGGAGAAGCTGCCGCCAATGGTGCCGGTATCGGCCTCTACGGCCCGAAATTTAAGACCGCAGCGCTCAAAGATACGGTGATAGGCGTAACGCATCTTCTCGTAGGTCGCTAAAGCCGCTTCGTCGTCGGAGTCAAAACTGTAGGCGTCCTTCATGATGAATTCCCGGCCCCGCATCAGACCGAAACGGGGCCGGATCTCGTCCCGGAACTTGGTCTGGATCTGATAAAGGTTCAAAGGAAGGGAGCGGTAAGAATGAACGTTATTACGTACCAGATCGGTGATAACTTCTTCGTGGGTGGGCCCCAGACATGATTCCCGCCCATGACGATCCCGGAAGCGCAAAAGCTCCGGCCCGTATTTTTTCAGCCGTCCGGATTCCTCCCAGAGATCAGCGGGCTGCACCATGGGCAGCAGCACTTCCTGTGCTCCGGCGGCGTTCATCTCCTGTCGGACAATACGCTCAATTTTCTTTAAAACGATTAGACCCATGGGTAGATATGAATAAATACCGCTGCTTAATTTTCTGATAAAGCCGGCCCGCAACATCAATTTATGGCTTACCACCTCGGCCTCGGCCGGATTTTCCCGCAAAGTGGGAATGAGCATTTCACTAAAACGCATAATTTTTTCCTTTATTCTTCGTAACTATTCTTCTTCCATTTTTTTTAATTCTTTCACAAAGGTCGCGAATAATTTATCCTCTGGCACCTTCTTGAATAATTTGCCTTTCTTGAAGATAATTCCCAGGCCGCTGCCGCCGGCCAGGCCCAGATCCGCCTCCCGGGCCTCCCCAGGGCCGTTGACCACGCAGCCCATAACCGCGATTTTCAAGTTGGTTTTAACGGTCTGGATATACTCCTCCACCCGCTCTGCCAGGGAAAAGAGATCAATCTGGCAGCGGCCGCATGTTGGGCAGGAGATCAACTCCGGCCCCCGTTCCCGAATATGCAGAGCCCGCAGCAATTCAAAGGCCACCCTTATTTCCTCCACTGGATCACGGGTCAGAGAAATACGAAAGGTATCGCCGATGCCCTCGGCCAGCAGAAGGCCCAGAGCAACACTTGATTTAACCGTACCGGCGATAAGCCCCCCGGCCTCGGTAACACCGAGATGCAGAGGATAATCGCAGCGGGCCGCCAACGCCCGATAAGCCGCCACCGTCAACATGGCATCCGAGGATTTAACCGAGATTTTGAGGTTGGTAAAATTCTGCTTCTCAAGGAGCGCAACATTCCTCAGAGCACTTTCCACCAAGGCTTCCGGGGAAGGGCCGCCGTAACGGTTAAGAATGTCCCGCTCTAAAGAACCGGAATTTACCCCTACCCGAATAGCCGCCCCATGTTTTTTAGCCGCCTCCACTACCTTGGCCAGTTTTTCGGCCCCGCCCAGATTGCCAGGATTGATCCGTACGGCATGGGCACCATTTTCCATACTGGCCACTGCCAGCCGCCAGTCAAAATGAATATCAGCAATAAGAGGAATACTGATTACCGCTCTGATCCGGGCAATGGCCAGCGCCGCCTCCATGTCCAGCACCGCCACCCGGATAATCTCACAGCCAGCCTCGGTTAAGCGTTCTATCTGATTGACGGTGGCCGCGATATCCCTGGTATCAGTGTTGGTCATGGACTGCACCACGATTGGCGCTCCAGCACCGATGGCTACACCGCCCACCTCTATCGGTCTTGTTTGTTTTCTAACAATCATTCTCGCCCCGTGAGTTTAAGAGGATTTTATCTCGCTGATTACAGATAAATTTTTAATTATAATCATTTGCGAACACTCCCGCACTACCTACTTTATGCTCTATGATTATTTTCTACCCGTATTAAAAGGTTCTTCTTAAGCCTTAATAATTTAGAATTAAACGACTTTTCTTAGTCCACGATTTTATCTTTGTTGAAATTATTACCAAAAAATAATATGATAAATTAATTTTTTAGAGCAATGGACTTTTAGAAAAATTTTGCCTGCCACCAAATTCCAGAAACCATATGCCGCCATCTAAATCTCACCAGCCCCCCCCCCTCAAGGTTCTTATTGTTGATGACGAATCCCTCATTCGTTGCGGGCTGGAAAAATTTGTCAAAAATGAGGGCTTTACCGCCTTCACCGCCGGTTCAGGCACTAAAGCTCTGAAGATTATAGAGGATAAGGAACCGGACATAGTTCTCCTTGACATGAAGTTGCAAGACTCCATCGACGGTCTGGAAATCCTAAAGGTCATTAAAAGCTCCCGGCCGGAGATTATAGTTATCATGATCAGCGGCCAGCGGGAGTTATACAGCGCCGTTACCGCCATGAAGCTGGGGGCCAGGGATTATCAGGAAAAGCCCATTGATTTTGACAAATTAAAAGAAACCCTTGATAATATCAGGGAAGAGATGTCCTCCACTAACGGAGCGGAACCGGGAGAATCGCAATGCGTCAGTGAAAAGATGAGAAAGGTCTTTGCCATCACCAAACGGCTGGCCGTGAAATCAGACCTCACCATCCTTATTCTTGGCGAATCAGGCACCGGGAAAAACTATCTTTGTCAGAAAATTCACGAGATGAGCAACCGCCGGGATTACCCCTACCTGCAGATCGGCTGCTCTAACATCCCCGAGCATCTCATTGAGAGCGAACTGTTTGGTTATGAAAAAGGGGCCTTTACCGATGCCAAAAACTCCAAAAAAGGACTGATTGAGGCAGCCAATGGCGGCACCGTACTCTTAGACGAACTGGGAGACATGCCCTATCAGTTTCAATCAAAGATCTTAAAGCTCCTCGAAGAGAAGTCCTTCCGCCCCATAGGTGGCCTGGATGATATACCTGCCGATGTCCGCATCCTGGCCGCCACTAATCATGACCTTAACGCCCAGGTTCAGCATAAAGAATTCCGTTTAGACCTCTTTTACCGTTTGAACATCGCCACGATTGAACTTCCACCGTTACGGGAAAGGTTAGAAGATATCCCGGTTTTGACAGACTCCTTCTTAAAAACTTTCTGCCAGAAATACGATACTGGCAGCAAAACTATCGACGATAAGGGGATGAAAATTCTCCAGAATCACTCCTGGCCCGGGAACGTCCGGCAGTTAAAAAACCTCGTGGAGAAATTAGTTGTTCTTTCAGACAGCGAGATTATCGCAGTAGAGGAGATCAAGGAAAATCTGGATGGTATCCTGGTTGAGATCCCGGCTGCTAAGGAAATGGGATTACCAACCGATCTTTCCCTGGAGGCCATGGAGGAGCGTTTTATCCGTAAGGCCATGGATAAAAGCGGCGGTAATCAACGCAAGGCCGCAGATCTTTTAGGTCTTTCACGCGACGCCCTGCGTTACCGCCTCAAGAAGATGGGCTTGTAACACCGCCCCGGTCTGTTATCTGTCCGTAACTGTTCAGCGGTTATCGACAGAAGCCTTACATGTCTACATGCTGGCTATCCCTGTTTGAATGGGAAGCCATTCAGTTTTTCATGGGTAGGTGACATTGTTATGAATTTTGCGATGACAAATCAGGGTGCATGAGCCGCTGAATTTACCCTTATCAATGTATATGGGTGTTGTATTGCCAGAAATGGGGCTCACTACATTTCTATCAAAATTAATCAGGTGGGTGTGGTCGCCTGAAACGCCATCATCCACAACGCCGTGTGGATCGTGGCAGTCTGAGCAGGTGGCACCAATTCTGAGATGACCGCTATGCCCTCCCCTCATCATACCGCCCCCACCACCCCCGCCGCCGCCCATACCGCCGCTGCGTTTTTGAAAGCTAACATCGGACAGAATACTTGCCCGGTCATGACAGCGGTAGCAAAGGGCGTAGGCGGCATAACTTTCCCGCGTACCGTCCAGGGTCTCATAGCGCTCCCGCAGCAGGTGGGGGTAAATAGAGCCATGCGGCCCCCTGGGCCCTGTTCCCCCTATACGGGGGGTCTCATCACTATCATGGCAATCCGTGCAATATATCCTTGAGGAGGCATTCATGCTCTGATCCAGTGAGGTTGAACTCGGCAGGCTGGGAACATTGGGATTAACGCCAATCCCCATAACCGGGTGAAAGGATGGGTTAGTCACCGCCATATCGAGACGACGGTTGGTGATGGTGGGGTTGGTCTGCGGGCTGTAGCGGCTGATCGCCGCGGTAATGCTGGTTGTATCACCATGGCATTTAAGACAAATCTGATACTCGTATATCGCCGGGATTACTGCCGCCCCCAATTTATCCACTCCCGAAACATTCTGGGTTATACCGCTGACAAAGGGAGCTTTGGCCGTAATTAAAGGGTTTACGGTGTGGGGATTGTGACAGTCCTGACATTCTACATGGCCGGTGACCTGGGTCGGATTTTCCGTGGGATCATGCGGGGTGCCGCTTATATCGCCAATGGCCGCCATCTCCACCGGGTGATGTGAAATTTTGGCAAATTGAGCGGCAATATTTTTGGCCCCAAGGTCACCGTTATGGCAGGCGTAGATACAATTTTTTTCCTCTTTTCGATACTTGAGCAGGCGCTGGGGGCCGCCGGCATTATGGGGGGTATGGCAGTTCTCACAGCCATTATCCGCCACGGTATTGCGGGCGTGCGATCCAAGACGGGCGTTAACCGGCCAGGGATTAGGGCCCGCGCCGTTCCAGGTATTGGTGACCGTGGCATGAGCCGAGGTTGTCCAGCCCGTCCGGCCATGGCATTTAAGGCATAGGGCCGTCTTGTTATTATCCACCGCGAGGAACATGCCAAAGGTATTGTCGTGGGGATCATGGCAGGTGGTACACTGAATCACGTCCCCATTCTCAAACTGGAGGTCGGTTGGCCGGGGCTTCAACTGAGGGTTTTGGGCCAGACCTTCGGAATACGGAAAGGAAAAGGGATGATCGTCCCGCAGATCCGTGCCAAGGAGCGAAGGGCGGCCGGTGAGTTCCATATTCATACTTATGCCGCCGGTAACACTTTTTACCTCTCCCAGGGCGATGGTGCCATCATGGCAGGAGAGGCAAAGCCGGGATGAGCCGGTGGGTTGGGACAGGCTGACATTAAAGGTGGTACTGTTGTAAGTCTGATAATTTACGCCATGGGTGATCTCCCGGTTCCAGAGCGGCGTATTGGGGGTGGCGTTATGAGGGGTATGGCAGAAGATACAGATTCTGGTCTCAGTTAAGGCGTGAATTGGCCCTGGTCCGGTTACTGACAGATTATGCTTGGTGTTCAGAATACCGCTGTTATCGGCGTTGGCCGTTACAGGCAACAATAGGGCGCATACCAAAAAACTAATAAACCATTTCATCATTGTCTCCCCGGCAGTTTAATCATGCAGAGTGTAAATCTGTATCCTTTTGTTATAGGTATCACAGACATATAATTTTTGAGTTTTATGATCAATAAATATCCCCGATGGCAGCCAGAATTCACCCGGCCCGGTGCCGCGGCCGCCGAAGGACAGTAAATACTCACCGCGTATATCAAAGAGCTGCACCCGGTCAAACAGGGTATCAACCACATATATTATCCCTTTACGGTCTACGGCAATCCCCTTGGACATGGCAAAATCCCCCGAGCCATTGCCATGATGGCCGAAGACTGCCAACACCTTGTTTCGGGGAGAAAACACCTGCACCCGAAAATTCATGGCGTCATTAACATATATCCGCCCCTGGGCGTCAGAGGCGATATGGGTGGGGAAGTTAAATTCTCCCGGCTCTTTGCCTCGTTCCCCGATATGGCCGCGATAATTTCCCTGCTTATCAAATATCTCCAGACGATGAGCCGTGGTATCGGTAACGTAGAGTAAATTGTTGTCCGGTCGGATAGTAAGCCCCGTTGGCCGCTTTAAGGTAGTATTGCCAGTGGCAGAAATCCCTTGAACGAAATCGCCCCGCTGGTCAAAAACAAAAATTTGCCGCCAGGTAGAGTCAGAAACATAGAGCCGCAAATCAGCACCAAAAATAACACTAACCGGCGATTTCAGTCTCAACTTACCGGCATGAGTCAGGAGCATATAACGCTGCTCAGAGGGGATATAGAGATGCACCCCGGTGAGGGCGGCATCGGCAATGGCTAACCGGCCATCGCTACCCACAGCCACGGCCACCGGCTTAATGATCTGACCGCTATCCCCGCGGCCGAATATCCTGGTAAACATAGATTCGCCGGTGGGCTTAAAAGCCGAAAGTGTCCCGTCATAGACAATTTTTACCGGGCTGGGCGACGGTGGCCATTGTAATTTGGCAGGCGAGGTTAGTTGATAGCCCCATTTTACCGGGGCACAGGCGGTAAGAAAAAGGGCCGCCAGCACAAAAACAATGTAGACAAGTCGATTTTTCATGGTTTCAGATCCACAAATTCTATTTTAGCGCCTTTGGGTAATTGTTTACGCCAGGCGGCGAGCAGGGCCTGCTTTTTGCGGCCCATGATCTCATTTTTTAGATAGCTTTTCACCATTTTGAAGGTCTTGTTCCGGGCGGGTTGATAGCCGGTCAGCTGGACGAGATAAAGATTACCGTTCATTTTAATGGGCTTGGATATTTCATATCTCCCCAATTTTTTGGCGGCTGCATATAGTGCTTTGTCTGCCGTTTTGCTTAAGTGAATATTTTTCTGCACCACAAACGTACCATTGGTCTTCAATTTTTCCGGATGATTATTGTCCTTTTTGATAATCTCGCTTCTCACCTGCAAAACCTGTCGTATAGTACGCGGATCATTGGGAGCACCAAAAAAGAGAATTTTGTTGACCTGGACATTCTCCGGGGCATGGAAATAAGCCCGCCCCTTGGTGTAGGCGGCTTTGAGATCATCCTCGGTTATTTTGATCTTAGGATCTATATTTTTACGGATATATCCCCTCACCGTTAACATGCGGCGGATCTGCTCCTCAAAGGCGGCCCGATTTTTCATACCATTGGCTCGTAGATATTTCTGCAGACCTTTATCGCCTCCCATGGTCTGAATTTGAGCTTTAGTGATCTTCTTGACCTCGGCCGCACTGATCTTGATGCTCTGGGCTGCCTTCTGATAGGCCAGCTCTTCCATAATTAGCTGTTTAAGCGACTCATTCTTAATCTTCTGGGCCAGAAACGGGGTGATTTGGCGCCTCCCGTATCGTTCCATGGTCAAATCATATATTCTGTCCATTAATTGGGCCATATTAATCTTCGCCCCATTGACCCGCGCCACAACTATAGAGGCGGCATCGCTGTGCCCCATAACCTTGTCAACAGGCGGGCTGGCAGGTTTAGCGGCCATTGCCGTTTGACTGCTGGAGAGTAAACCCGCGGCCGTTATCAGTATGACGGCTCCCAAATAAAGCCAGTATTTTGCTACTTTTTGTATCATTATATTCTCCATAGTTTTAGCCAATCCTAAAACAAGATCCGTCTTACCTTTAAAAATATTTTTGAATTCGTATCCACCCTTCTGTTCACTTGATCGGTTGCCCCCACCTCTCCGCGTTGATCATTGATGGAATAATCCCCGTTAAGACTGATGGTAGTCGCGCCAAATATCCAGTTTCGTTCAGCGTTGAATATATAATATAGGTTTTTGGTATTAATACCATTAGTTAAATTTTTGCTCAGACTGTATCTGCCCTGTACGGAAGCGGTACATTTTATATAGGGAATAACCCCATACAGTTTGAGAGTATTAGAGTAGGTATCGGTATCATCCTTATAATAGTTTATATTTTGCCACAGGCCCTTGTCATCAAATTGATACTCGGGGGCATTCCCGCGCCGGCTGACAAGTGAGGTGCTGAAGTTATAATGAATACCGGTGAGCGGCACCGGCCCGGAGAAAGAGATGCCGGTATTGAAATGCCATTCAACATCGTGTTTGGTAAAAGTGCTGGCATCTTCGCCGTGTACGTCATCCCGTTTGTAGATGACCCACCAACCGCTGTATAGATAGTTGGTTATTTTACGGCCATCGTTATATGAGGTTTCCAGATGCCAGCGCCGTTCGTAAAAGTCATTGCCGTCTAACCATGTATAGGCGTTCTCAACCTTAAAGGGTTTTGCAGTCCATACTAAGTTAATATAATCACGAGTAACCTGTGGTTGCAAGTCTTCAAAACCTGAATTACCCTTGAGAAATTTTTCTTTGGTCAGAGAATATTCATAGGCAGAAGAAAGACGATTATTGAGCAGGCTTAAATTGACGCTGAAGCGGGTGGTGTT
>VAPL010017135.1_pt1 | contig 18366 bp, 17 predicted proteins | sample 3395061 | NCBI WGS metagenome assembly VAPL01 (sample SAMN08290444, study PRJNA428436) | hydrothermal vent metagenome | isolation source: Deep-sea hydrothermal vent chimney 2 | place: Pacific Ocean: Juan De Fuca Ridge | depth 2182 m m | reverse complement strand
GAGAGATTAGAGAATGTTGATTCAAAACAAATTGAAGAATTTGATGATTTAAAAAAAGCTCATCAAATTAGAAATAAAATAATTTATGATAAAAATTTTGTAATAAATAAACAAGAGGCTCAAAAGGCTATTAATCCATATAGAGAATTTTTAGAGAATTTTGAAATAATTTAAAATAAATAAATTTTTAAAATAAAAATATGATATACGATTTAATTATTATTGGTGCTGGTCCAGCTGGATTAGGAGCATCAATTTACGCATCTCGTTATAAGCTAAATCATTTGGTTATTGGCGAGGAAGTGGGTGGACAAGTGGTAGAAGCATCTAAAATTGAAAATTATGCCGGCTTTGAATCAATTTCTGGGAAAGAATTGATGAATAAGTTTCGTAAACAAACGGAAGATTTAGGAGCTAAAATTATTCAAGCTTCCGTTTCGAGAGTTGAGAAAAAAGAAAACGAATTTGAAGTGTTAACAAAAGACGGAAAAAAATATTTAGCTAAAACTTTAATTTTGGCATTGGGAATGAAACCGAGAAGAATGAATATTGCCGGAGAGAATGAATTTATCGGTAAGGGAATTTCTTATTGTGCTACTTGCGACGCGATGTTCTTTAGGGATAAAACTGTAGTGGTTGTCGGTGGTGGCGATGCGGCGGCGATGGCTGCACAACATTTAGTGGAATTTGCTGACAAAGTTTATGTTTTACATCGACAAGAAACAACTTGGAATCCAGCAAGAGAAGATAGTTTAAAGGAAAATAAAAAAATTGAATTGATTTGTTGTGCGGACATTACAGAAATTAAAGGAAATAAAGTTGTCGAAGAAATTATTTACAAAAAAGATGATAAAGAATTTAATTTGGCGGTGCAGGGAGTTTTTATTGAAATTGGTTCAGTTCCGGGAATAGATATTATAAAAAAATTAAATGTAAAAACTGATGATAAGGAATATATCATTGTTAATCAAATGCAAGAGACTAACATTGATGGAGTTTGGGCGTCTGGTGATGTAACGACAGGATCGAATAAATTTCGTCAAATTATTACCGCTGTTGCTGAGGGTGCTGTTGCTTCCGGAAGTGTTTATAAAGAATTAAAATTAAAATAATGCAATGTTTTGTGTATCTTTAAAGATATCTTTAAAGATACACATCGAATTTTTTATGAGAAGAGATTTAAAAAATAAAAATATCAGAAAGATATATAAAAGATCGGGAAGTTACGCGCTAACAATTCCAATGGAAATAATTAAAGCACTTGGTATTAGAAATAAACAAAAAGTTGTTGTTGAAAAAAGAGGTGATGAAATAATAATTAAAGATTGGAAACCTGCCTGTCGAGTAGGCGGGAAATAATAATTATGGATGCAATACAATTATCGAAGAAAATGATTGAAATAAAAACGGACAAAGCTCCGCAGGCGGTTGGTCCATATTCACAAGCGATTGAATCCAACGGTCTTATCTTTGTTTCCGGACAAATAGCTATTGATTATAAGACGGGATTATTTGAAGAAAATAACGATATTGAAAAGCAATCAGAAATGGTTTTAAATAATATAAAAAATATTCTTGAAAAATGTAAGCTGAATTTGGATGATGTTGTTAAAGTGGAAATTTTCTTGAGTAATATAAAAGATTTTAAAATGGTCAATAAAATTTATGGAAAATATTTTGTAAATAATCCTAAACCCGCTCGGCAAACTGTGGAAGTTTCAAAATTGCCACTGAATGCTAAAATTGAAATATCATGTATAGCAAAAAAATAAATGCTCAAGAAATAGAAAAAGCTAAAGAAAAATTTTCTGAAATTGTCAAAGAAACCCCCTTACAATATTCTGCCAGATTATCAAAAAAATATGGATGTAGTTTTTTCCTTAAGAGAGAAGATTTGCAAGTTATTAGATCTTATAAGATAAGAGGTGCTTTTAATGCTATTAGTAATTTGGAAGAAAAAAATAGGGTTAAAGGTGTGGTGTGCGCCAGTGCTGGAAATCATGCTCAAGGTGTGGCGGTTGCATGTAAATTTTTTAAGGCAACTGGCTTTATATTTATGCCGAAAACAACACCATTACAAAAAATTGAAAGAACAAAAAAATTCGGAGGAAGATATGTGCAAGTTATTTTAGAGGGAGATAGCTTTGATGATGCTCAAAAGAAAGCTTTAGAATTTTCAAGCAGAAAAAAAATAAGCTATATCGCTCCATTTGACAATGAAAATACAATTATAGGAAATGGAACTATTGGTTTAGAAATTTTGAAGCAAATGGGTGATAAAAAAATAGATGCGGTAGTTGTGCCAATTGGTGGCGGTGGTTTGATAAGTGGTATTGGTAGTTATATTAAAGAAAAAAGTCCAAACACTAAAATAATTGGTGTTGAAGCAAATGGGAGCGCTAGTATGAAGGAAGCTTTCAAAAAAGGAAGACCAGTAGAGTTAAAAAAAGTTGAGACGTTTGCTGATGGAGTGGCCGTGAAAAAAATTGGTGATATAAATTTTAAAATTGCCAAAAAGGTTGTTGATGAGCTTATGACTGTCCCTGAAAATAGAGTTTGTGCAACTATTTTGAAATTACTTAAGGAAGAAGGAATAATTTTGGAGCCAGCGGGGGCTTTATCTATAAATGCCGTTAGAGATTTTTCAAAGAAAGAATTAAAAAATAAAAATATAGTTTGTATTTTGAGCGGTGGAAATCTTGATTTTAACAGATTACCAAATATTAAAGAACGCTATTTGAGTTATAAAGGATTGAAAAAATATTTGATAGTTAATTTCCCACAAAGACCAAAAGCTTTGAGAGAATTTGTAGATTGTCTTGGCGATGAGGATAACGTTGTGGATATTTATTATTCAGAAGCTGAAGGGCAATGGGGAGAGGCAAGGATTAACATTCAAACAACTAAAAAGAAAAACTTTGAAAAACTATATAAAAAATTAAATAAAGCTAATATTAAATTTAGAGAAAATGGTGGTTTTTAAAAATTAAAATTAAAATAATAATATGAATGCAATACAATTATCGAAGAAGATAGGGGGAAAAATTGAAGTTAAATCTAAAAAGAAATTAACTAAAGAAAATTTGGCAGTACTTTATACTCCGGGAGTGGCGGATGTTTCTCGAGCGATAGCAAAAAATAAAAAGCTTTCTTTTGAGTACACTATTCGCAAAAATATGGTAGCAGTTGTTTCGGACGGAAGTGCTGTTTTAGGATTAGGTAATATTGGACCAGAGGGAGCTTTGCCAGTGATGGAAGGCAAAGCACTTTTATTTAAAGAATTGGCGGGAATAGATGCTTTTCCAATAGTTTTAGATACTCAAGATACTGATAAGATTGTGAGATTAGTAAAAAATATTGCACCAACATTTGGCGGAATAAATTTGGAAGACATTTCTGCTCCGCGATGCTTTGAGATTGAAGAGAGGCTGAAAAAGGAGTTGGACATTCCTGTTTTCCACGATGACCAGCACGGAACAGCAATCGTAGTTTTGGCTGGATTAATTAATGCTTGTCAAGTTGTAAAAAAAGATATAAAAAAGGTTGAAGTTGTGATTTCTGGAGCAGGTGCGGCGGGAATGGCGATTGCAAAATTACTCTTAAAATATGGAATTAAAAATATTAAATTAGTTGATAGTCGAGGGATAATTTATGTTGGACGAAAAGAGGGAATGAATTGGATTAAAGATGAAATGGCAAAACTTACCAATTTGGAGAAAAGGAAAGGCGGGCTAGTCGATGCCTTGAAGAGTGCGGATGTTTTTATTGGAGTTTCTGCTCCTGGAATTTTAAAAGCAAAAGATATCGCTGTAATGAATAATAATGCAATTGTTTTTGCAATGAGTAATCCTTTGCCAGAAATTATGCCTGAAGAAGCTAAAGAAGGTGGGGCAAAAATTGTCGCTACTGGTCGCTCGGATTATCCGAATCAAATAAATAATGTGCTTGTTTTTCCTGGTATTTTTAAGGGAGCCTTAACTAAAAGAGTAAAAAATATAACAGATAATCATAAAATAAAAGTAGCAAAAGCTATTGCTAATATGATTAAAAATCCTACTGCTAAAAAAATAATCCCTAGTGCATTGAATAAACAAGTGATTAAGAAGATAGTAGAGGTGTTTTAAATTTCCTCAAAAACTCACATTTAATTAGAACATAGGTCTTCTTTTAAAGGGAGAAATTTTTTATAGAAGTTCCTTTTTTCAAGAAAATAGTGTACAATATGAACAGAGAGATGACTTGTTGCTAAAACAAAAAGTAGAATTTAAAAATTCTAAAAAAATAAAAAAAGAGGATGCTATTAAAGCAAATAAAAATAAATAATAGAATCTGGCAGAGGAATAAAAAGGGAACGTCTTTGATTGAAGCCCTAGTTTTAATATTTGTTTTTTCGGTGGCAGTACTCTCATTTTACTCTGTATTTAGTTTAAGTGTACGCTATATTACGCAGTCAAAAGATAGAACGGTGGCTATATCATTAGCGAATGAAAGAATGGAATTGTTGCGTAATTTGAGTTATGATGATGTGGCTATTATTGGTGGTATTCCAAATGGAAATGTTAATCCAGATGAAACAGTTACTGTTGGGAATAAAAGCTTTCATATTATTACTGATATTAAATATTATGATGACCCCGATGATGGAATATTTGGAGGTTCTCCTAGTGATATAATCCCGACTGACTACAAAACAGCATTGATTGTTGTTGCCTGGGGTGGAGAAAGCTCTTCGGAAAAAGTGTCATTGTCATCACGATTTGTACCTCCGGGAGTAGAAACTAATGTTGGCGGAGGGACATTGTCATTAAATGCAATCGATTTTTCTGGCACTCCAGTTGCTAATGTTTCGGTAAATTTGGTTAATACCAGCCTTTCTCCAAATGTTAATTATAATACTAATATGGACTCCAATGGAAATATTTTATTACAAGGAGTTCCTGCAGATAGTAATCAGAACTATCAGATAACACTTTCTAAAAGCGGTTACGAAACTGTAAAAACATATCCACCAGTGGGAGCGGGATTTATTCCAAAAGATACACATATGTCAATTGTGGAAGGTGTTTTGAATAGTGAAACTTTGGAAATAAATTTGCTGGCAACCTTAAAAATAAAAAGTGTTGACCCTTTTGGTATGGAAATTAGTAATGCAACTTTTGATTTGACAGGGGGTAGAAGACTGGATGATGGAACGGCTACCGCTGTATATAGTTATAATGATTCGGAGTCAACTAATAGTGATGGAGATTTTTCGTTAGATGATGAAAGTCCAGGTGAGTATATAGTTGATATTACTGGAACCACTGATACGGATTATACCTTTTGGAAGCTTAGTCCTGGAACTGATTCTGACAATAAAAAAGTTAATTTATCTCCGGGAGCTACACAAAGTTCAGATATGATTTTAATGGATAAAAATTTAGATTCGGCATTTATTACTGCTACAAATGGAGCTACAGGAGATTTCGTAGAAGGAGCTCATATAAACCTAAAGAATAATACACTTAGCTATGATGTCACTCTAGATACTGATAAATATGGAACGGTTTATTTCCCCGAAACGCTTGATGTTCCTTTACAAAATGGGGAAACATATGATTTAAAAATTACCGCTGATGGTTATGATGATTTAACTGATACGATTACAATCAATAAATATACCAATAAAGATGTAACATTAACTGCACAATAATCTTATTTTGCTTTGTGAATAAATTAAATAAAAATAAAATTTTGACTAGAAAGGGTATGAGCTTCGTGGAGATGATTATTGCTATAGGAATATTTTCCTTAATGATGATTGGAATTACTATGTTTTTCATTAAGTCTTGGAATAATTATAATTATGTTATGGATACAAATTCAAGTTCCATTTCTGCAAGTCAGGGGATTAGTAAGATTGTTAATAATATTCGTAAGGCAAGAAGTGCTGATAATGGAGCTTATCCTATTAAATCTGTAAACGATTTTGATTTAGTTATTTTTAGTGATTATGATAGAGATGGAGTTACTGAGAAAATGCACTATTATTTAAATAGTGGAAATTTGATGCTTGGAATAAGTGAGCCAAATGGCGTGCCACCAACTTATCCAAACGGAGATACAACAACAAGCACGGTCGTACTCAATGTAATAAATGATGCTTCTCATCCGATTTTCTATTATTATGATAGTACTAATAATGTCATTAATAATCCAACTGCAAATCTAGCAAGTATTAGAATGATTAAAATTAGCTTAACAGTTCAAGGAAATTCAGCTAATGATGTTAACACAGAATCTTTTGCATCGTTACGCAACTTAAATGAAAATGATACTATACAATAAAAAATTATGAAATATTATTCTAAAAATAAAAAAGGTTCAATGTTAGCATATGCTCTCATCGTGATTTCAATTGTCAGTATTCTTTTAACATCCTCGATGAAAATAGTCGTGTCGCATATGAAGTATGGGCTAACAAGAGCTTCACAGGAAGAATCTTTGCAGATTGCTGAAGCAGGAATTTATTTTTATCGTTGGTACTTGGCACATAAGGTTGAGGGTTTAACAAAAAAACAAGTCCGAGTATTTTGGTCATCGGGAAATGCTTATGGAGTGGATAGTGCTTATGAGGATGATTTCAATGGAGTAGGAAAATATAGTATTACTGTTACGCCACCAGAAGCAAACTCGACTATTGTTGTAGTTAAATCTGTTGGTTGGAGTTATAAATATCCAAATATCAAAAGGACAGTACAAGTTCGTTTTCGACAACCTTCCTGGAGTGAATTTTCTGTTTTATGCGATTCCAATATTCGTTTTGGAGCGGGAACTGAAGTCAATGGACCAATTCATAGTAATGGCGGAATTAGATTTGACGGTTTAGCTCATAATATTATAAGTAGTTCTGTGCAAAGTTATAATGACACAGATTCTGACGCTTGCAATGGAAATAATGAATTCGGTGTGCACACTTGTTTGCCTACTGCTGATCCAGCTTACCCAAATCCTGTCCCGAGTAGACCAGATGTTTTTGAGGCCGGAAGAACATTTCCAACTGTGGAAAAAGATTTTGATGGGGTTTTAGCTGATATTGCCGATATGAAAAATGAAGCCGGATGTTCTAATGTAGGTAGCTATTGTAGTAGTGATCATATTGTTGCTACAAACGGGATTTATTTTAATAATAGTGGTGTCGGTAGACATATTCAATTGCAAGCTGATGGGAATTTTAGGATACGAACTATTCAATCTTATAATACTATCTTTAACAATATTGTTAATTATTCTGGTTCATGGCAAACATTTGCCATCCCTGATGGGGGAATAATATTCGTAGAGGATAATGTTTGGGTAGAAGGAAAAATTAATAATAAAAGTGTAACAATTGTTTCGGCAGATCTTTCTGGAGGCTCAGATAGAAATATTTTTTTGCAAAATGATTTAGAATACACTAATTATGACGGGAGTGATATAATAGGATTGATTGCACAAGGTGATGTTGAAGTTATTAAAGATAGTGAAAATGATTTGAGAATTGATGCCGCACTATTAGCTCAAAACGGGAGAGTGGGGCGAGAATATTATTCGCTGGTGTCATGGGGCTGGTTTGGCTGGGGAACATGTCCTTGTAATTGGTCATGGTGTGAAGATCATAAAGATACCATTACAGTTTATGGATCAATTGCTACTAAAAAAAGATATGGTTTTGCTTGGGGCGATGGTTGTCCAAGAAGCACTGGCTACACTAATAGAATTTTAATATATGATAATAATTTGCTATATTATCCTCCACCATATTTTCCGACAGGAACAAATTACGCCATTGATCTTTGGAATGAATTATAAAAATAAAAAATATTAAATATGAGTTTTTTAAGTAAAAAAGTAGTAAGTTTTTCTGATGATGTTATTGGATTGGACATAGGTGCAACATCTGTAAAAGCTATCCATCTAGAAGATGGAGTAATTAAAAATTATGGATTTAGAGACATCCCCAATAGTGTCATTGTAAATGGAAAAATTATTAATGAAAAAAAATTGTCTGAAATAGTGAATATTGTTATCAATGAAGCAAAACCTAACAAAATGAAAACTAAAAAAGTTATTTGTTCAATTTCAGAGTCAAAATCATTTTTGCGCTTAATTTCTGTGCCAACAATGAATCAAGATGAATTAAGTGAAGCTGTAAAATGGGAAATAGAAGCAAATATTCCACTTTCGGTAGATCAAGTATATTATGATTGGAAAGTTATTGATGATATTTTTCCTAAAGATGACGGAAGGGTACATATTCTAGTTTTAGCAGCTGCTAAAAAAGTTGTTAAGCAAGTTTTAAATATCGTTGATAATGCTGGACTTGAGACTATTGGAATTGAATCTGAATCTACTGCATTGGTGCGAGCTTTGTCGGATGATAAGAATAAAAAAACAGTTTTAATTATTGAGTTGGGAAGAAATAAAACAACTTTTGTTTTTGCTATTAAAAATGTTCCTTGTTTTACCTCAAGCATACCAGTTTCTGAACAAATGATTGTGAGTCAAATAGCTAAAAAGTTTAATGTTTCTAATGAAAAGGCAAGAAAACTTGAAGAGAAAAATGGAATAAATTCATTTTTTGAAGATGAATATCTTTTTTCTTCGATAGAGCCAGCCCTAAAAAATCTTGTTAGTGAAATAGAAAAAACTATAGATTTCTATCTAGAAGGTTTGAGATATTCAGAGGCAGTTGATGAAATAATTGTTTGTGGAAAAATGTCAAAAGAAAAAAATGTTATTACATATTTGTCAAAAAAATTAAAGAGAGAAATTAAGGTTGGAAATATATTAGCTGGGCTAAATTCTGATAAAAAAGTATTACCAATTATAAAAAGAGAGGTTGCGATACAATACGCAACAGCAATTGGACTAACATTAGATTGCAATGAATAAATATTAAAATTTTATTATAGATAAAAAGTAAAATGAAAATAAAATTAAATCTTTTGCCCGAGAAAAGAGTAAAAGAGATGAAAAAAAAGAATATCTTGAGATTTGTAATCTGGCAAGAAATAGTGGTTATTTTTATGGTGGGAATGTTTCTTGTTATGATTAAGAGTGCTGATGTTGTAATAAATTTGCGATTAAGTAGCTTAGATCAACAACTTTCATCCCTGAAGCTAGGAAGTGATTTTAAAAAAATAGATAAATATGAAAGTAATTTTCGCGGTGTAAATAAAAAACTTTTTTTAGTTGAGAAAGTGCAACGAGATAATATTGATTGGTTGAATATTTTTAATGATATAAATGACGCCGTTCCTGATGGTATAACAATTGATTCGCTAGAGAATAACAATCATACAGTATCGATGACGGGAATAGCAACAACAAGGGATCGTTTAATAGTATTAAAAGGCAACCTTGATAAAATAGACTGTTTTACAAAAGTTAATGTACCATTAAATGATATTGTTTTAAAAAAAAATATTGATTTTCAAATAGATTTTAAAGTAATCAATAAATGTTTATCAGATTATGAAAAATAAAAATTTATTTATACAATATAAAATATATTTTATTGGAGGTGGATTGCTAATTTTAATCGTGGCTATGGTTTTTTTAGTCGTTAAACCAGCATTTAACAAGCTCAATAATGATAGCGATGCCGTACAAAAAAAAGCTTTAGATATGCAAATTGAGAAAAGTAAATTATCCAAATTATCGGAGCTTAGGCAAAAATTTAGCATTATTGAATCCGAGCAGGATAAATTAGATATTTTATTTACTGATGATAAAATTGTTGATTTAGTCCAAGAATTGGAATATGTAGCTGACAAAACGAATAATGATATTTCGATTAAAATTGAAGAATTAGTCAAGAAGAAAAAGAATGGGCAGTTAAAAAATACGCTAGAAGATGATTCACTTACTAATTTTAAAGATGAAGATTATTTTGAAATGGAAATAAGTTTAACAGGAAATTACGAAAATTTATTACGATTTATCCATAAACTCGATAATATGCCATATTATAATAGTTTGTTAAAATTCAATATTACTGTTACCGAAATTGATGTTAAAAATGATAAAAAAACAATTATGCCAAATAATATTAGTATTAATTTATTCAACGGAAACAAAATTAACAATAGCAGTCAAGATGTCCCAGAAAATAAGAAAAAAGTCTTACAGTCTAAATTAAGTGTAATTTTTTATTTAAATAAATGAGTACTCAAAAAACAAAAAATAATATAGCTAGTCTTTTCAAATTAGCTAAATTGAAAATTACAAAATCATTGTGGAATTATTTGTTTAGAAAATCTGGATCGATCGTGATGACTTTGTTTATTGTAATTTCAATTGTTAGCGGTTTTCTTATCTATAAATATCTTTATTCTTCTGGATGGAACGACACCAAAAAACATAACTATTTAAAAGAGGCGAGCAAAAATGATGTTGACTTTAATATGAAAAAATTCGAAAAAGTTATTAAAAATATAGAAAAGAGAACTAATAATTATAAAAAAACAGAGCCATCGGAAGTAAAAGATATTTTTCGGTTTTAAAAATAAAAAACGACTTGAATTAAGTCGTTTTTTATTTTTGCCTATATTGATGTGCCCTCGCCAGGACTCGAACCTGGAACGCTTGGTCCGAAGCCAAGTGTGATATCCATTTCACCACGGGGGCGTTTTCTTGGGCGACTACTGGGAATTGAACCCAGGTTCTCGGTACCACAAACCGATGTCCTACCATTGGACGATAGCCGCCATAAATAATATCGTACCTTAAAAGATTATCATAAATAATTAAAAATATCAACACCATATGATATTCGGTATCCTTTTTTACAGAATTGCAGTAATTTTGTTTACAAAAAAATATTTATTTGATATAATTATTGTGAAGAAAATTTATTTAAAAATTTTGTTAAACTGAGTACTTAAATTTAAAAAGGCAATTTTAGATAAATTATAAAAATTATAAAATCCTTTGACGATAGCTATCACTATTGGACTGCCGTTTGTGTAGGGGGTATGAGAAGAAATTTGCAATAGCAAAAAATAGAACTCATCGGGTATGCCCGTAACAGCTGTTAACGAGAGCTTTTTATTGGTTATGTGTCAAAAAGCTAAATTAAGGTGGTACCACGATTTTATTCGTCCTTAAACATTTTGTGTTTAAGGTTTTTTTGTATAAAAATTTAAAAGATTAAAGCTATGTTTAAAAAAGTAGATTCAAGAAAAAAATATTCCGAAATGGAGGAGGAAATTTTAAAGTTTTGGGAAGAAAATAAAATTTTTGAAAAGTCAGTGGAAAACAGAGATAAAAACAACACTTATGTTTTTTACGATGGGCCACCGTTTGCAACAGGGCTACCTCATTATGGACATATTGTCGGAACGGTTTTAAAAGATGTTATTCCAAGATATTGGACAATGAAAGGAAAGCGAGTAGAGCGTCGTTGGGGTTGGGATTGTCACGGTTTGCCAATTGAAAATATTGTTGAAAAAGAACTAGGAAGCAAAACAAAAAAAGAAATTGAGGAATTGGGCGTAGATAAATTTAATAAACTTTGTCGAAGCAAAGTATTGGAATATGCTGGCGAGTGGGAAAAAATTATTCCACGCTTAGGTCGTTGGGTTGATATGAAAAATGCTTATCGGACAATGGATAAGGATTTTATGGAAAGTGTTTGGTGGACTTTTAAGCAGTTATGGGATAAAGATTTAATTTATTATAGTTATCGTTCAATGCATATTTGTCCACGATGCGAAACAACATTGTCACAGTCAGAAGTTAGCGAGGGATACAAAGATGTGAAGGATTTGTCGGTGATTGCGAAGTTTGAGATTGAATCTGCAAGCAATAATAATGACATAAAAACCTATATTCTAGCATGGACTACAACTCCTTGGACACTTCCAGGAAATGTTGCCTTGGCGGTGGGAAAAGATATTGATTATGTAAAAATTGAGAATAAAAGTGCAAGCTCTGCTGGAGCGGTAAAACATGCACCTGGAGAAAAGCTAACTGACAAAATGCAGTTACCAGGGTTTTATATTATGTCTAAAAAAGCATTTTTGAATAATTTCGGTAATATTTGGGGTCTTATTATCGGAATTGATGCAGATATGTCGTTGGTATTTTCAGAAAAGAAAACTGAGCAGGAAATTTTTAAAAAGTATAATATTGAGGAGCTAAAAGGTGCTGATTTAGTTGAATTAAAAAAATATAAACCGCTTTGGGATATTTATGCTGATGATAAAAAATTGGAAAATAGAGAGAATGGATGGAAAATTTATGATGCTGATTTTGTGACGACCGACGAAGGAACTGGTGTGGTTCATATTGCTCCGGCGTTTGGTGAAGATGATATGAAGTTAGGCAAAGAGAAAAATTTACCATTTGTTCAGCATGTTGGAATGAACGGTGTGGTTGATAAAAAAGTAGAAGCAATCGGCGGTCTGAATGTTAAACCAATTGATAATCCACAAGCAACTGATATTGAAGTAATTAAATATTTAGCAAGCAAAGAAACATTGTTTCACAAAGAAAAATTTGAACACAGTTATCCACATTGCTGGCGTTGTGATACTCCACTTATCAATTATGCCACTGGTTCATGGTTTGTTGCTGTTACAAAAATTAAGGAACAACTATTGAAGGATGCTAAAGGTATTAACTGGACACCAGAACATATTAAAAAAGGTCGTTTTGGGAAATGGTTGGAAGGTGCGCGTGATTGGTCAATTTCTCGTCAACGATTTTGGGCAAGCGTAATGCCAATCTGGGTTTGCAATAAATGTGATCACAAAAAAGTTTTTGGTAATGTTGTTGATTTAGAAAAAATTAGTGGAGAAAAAATTGATGATTTACACAAGCATAGCGTGGACAAAATTACTTTTAAATGTGATTCGCCAACTGGCGAATGTAATGGAACAATGCATCGTGTGCCAGATGTTTTGGACACTTGGTTTGATAGCGGTTCAATGCCTTATGGTCAAACTCATTATCCTTTTGAAAATAAAGAGAAATTTGAAAAAAGCTTTCCAGCGGATTTTATTGCTGAAGGAATTGATCAAACACGAGCTTGGTTTTATTATCTACATATTATTGCTGGCGGAATTTTTAATCAAAAAGCTTTTAAAAATGTAATTGTTAATGGAATTGTTTTAGCGGAAGACGGACAAAAAATGGCCAAGAAGTTGCAGAATTATCCAGATCCGATGAGTATGGTAAATGAATATGGAGCAGATTCTTTGCGATTTTATTTAGCTCAATCGCCAGTAGTTAATGCCAATGATTTAAATTTCAATAAAAAAGATTTGGAAGAAATTTCTCGGGGAACTTTTCGAATGTTATGGCAGAGTTATAGCTTTTTTGTGATGTATGCCAATATTGATAAGTATAAAGTAGAAAATAATGAGTATAAGGTAAGTGAAAATATTTTAGATAAGTGGCTTGTTTCTGAATTACATCAACTAATCAAAAATGTCGATGAACGATTAGAGAATTATGAGTTAATGCAAGCAACTAGATTATTTGCTCCATTTATTGATAATCTTTCTAATTGGTATATTCGTCGTAGTCGGAAAAGATTTTGGAAAAGTGAAAATGATAATGATAAAAATAAGGCTTATGAAACTTTGCATTATGTGCTAGTAGAATTATCTAAAGTTATTGCTCCTTTTGCGCCGTTTATTGCTGACGAAATTTATCGTAATTTGGTTAGTGGTGCTCAGCCAGCAGTTCGCAGTGAAAACAAGGATATTTCTGTTCATTTGCAAGATTATCCTGTAGCTGATAAAAATTTGATTGATAAAGAGTTAAACAAAAAAATGAAAAAAATACGAGAAATTATTACTGTTGGTTTACAATTGCGAGCTAGAAATCAAGTAAAAGTTAGACAACCTTTGTCACAATTAAAGATTGCAACAACACAGACTAATGCAAACTTAACGCGGACTGACACAAGCGAGCTACTAAATGATGAGTTTACTGAAATTATTAAAGAAGAATTGAATATTAAAAGTGTGGTGCAAGAGAATTTTAAATTTGATGATGTGGCAAAAGATATGGAGGAAGTTGGTGATATTAAAATTTTATTAGATACGGAAATTACCCCAGAGTTAAAATTGGAAGGAGAGGCAAGGGAGGTTATTCGGGCTATTCAGCAGATGCGTAAAGAAGCAGATTATCAACTTGACGACCGCATAAAAATATGCTATAGTGGAATGTCTGAGGTTTTTGAAAATTATAGCGACCTAGTCGCTAAAGAAACTTTAGCAATTGAAATAGAACCTTTACAAAATAATTTAGATCAAAAATTCGATTTGAAAAAAGAGTTTGAATTTGATAAAGAAAACTTAAGTTTGGCAATAAAAATCGCAGAATAACTTTACCTCAAAAAGCACCATCACTGCAAATGTTTGTAAAAATTTATAAATATTTGTGGTGATGGTGAAGAAATAAAAAAAAAGCGGAAATTGTCCGCGAGGAGGGGATATGAAATATATTGTGATATGGATGATGATGTATGTCATCATTCAGATGTTTTTGTTTTCTGCTGATAAAATTTCTCCGTCTGGTGGAGACAAAGTTAAAAGGGAGAAAAAAATGACGGAAATTTACCTAGAAATGTGGGCAAGTACAGTAGCTTTGTTTTTGGCGACTGAAGTTGTCCGCAATTTTTCTTTTGTGAAACTGAAAAGTTTCGCGAAAAAAATTTGGAATGATTTCTTGTGGTTTATTGAAAATCACGAGGAGTGTCCGGAATGTGGAAGTCAGGAGTACTCAATTGTAGTACTACCAGAACTTCCACATCCGATGTATTGGGATAGCAGTTATATTCCAATGGCACGAAAAAAATGTAAAAAATGCGGAACGATTTATTGAGGCTAAATCGTTCCGCAAAAAACCGAGGACAACCATTGTGTTGTACTCGGTTTTAAATTTGTTTAATAAATACTCCGGTTTTTTTACCTCGAAAATTAGAAATCTTGCAATGCTTGTCTGGTGGGCAGGAATGACTTTCTAAAACAGTCTATTGATTAGCCTGGTAACGTACCATGGTACGTTACTTAGTCTTTGCAGTGGAATTTGTTTTTGAACAATATCTAATCTTTTTAACTGATGGTTTGACTTAAAACCTCTTTTGAAATATTATTAGGTTAAATAGATAGAAAATTTTACAATCGTTATCAAAAAATAATAAATTTATATGAAGCAATCAAAATTATTTACTAAAACGCAAAAATTTGCTCCGAAAGATGAAATTTCAAAAAATGCACAACTTTTGATTCGTGCTGGCTTTGCACATAAAGAGATGGCGGGAGTTTATTCATTTTTACCTCTAGGTTTACGCGTGATTGAAAAAATTTCTGAAATTATTAAAGTAGAAATGGACGCTATAGGTGGAATGCAAATGAAAAATTCTGCTTTGCAAGTACAAAATGTTTGGGAAAAAACAAATCGTTGGGATGATGCTGTAGTAGATAATTGGTTTAAAACGGAATTGAAAAACGGAACAAAAGTTGGGCTTGCTTTTACTCACGAAGAAGCAATGACCAATTTAATGAAAAATTTTGTTTCTTCTTATAAAGATTTACCAGCTTATCCTTATGATATTCGAACAATGTTTCGCAATGAAACACGAGCTAAGTCTGGATTGATGCGAGGACGAGAATTTTATTGGAAAGCTCTATACTCTTTTTCTATTGATGAAGCACAACATAATGAATTTTATGAGCGAGCTAAAAAATCTTATCAAAAAATTTATAAGAATGTTGGTTTAGGTGCTAAAACTTATTTAACTTTTGCTAGCGGTGGAACATTTTCTAAATATTCTCATGAATTTCAAACTATTTCCGAAGCAGGAGAGGATATAATTTATGTTGATGAAGAAAAAAATATAGCAATCAACAAAGAAGTTTTGACCGACGAAGTTTTGTCTGATTTGAATGTCAATAAGGATAATTTAAAAGAAACTAAAGCAATTGAAGTTGGCAATATTTTTTCACTAGGTACAAAATTTTCTGAGCCGATTGGTTTAACTTATAAAAATAAAGATGGAAAAGAGAAAAAGGTTTTTATGGGCAGTTATGGAATTGGTATTGGACGCTTAATGGGGACTATTGTAGAAGTGTTTGCTGATGATAAGGGCATTGTTTGGCCGGAAAGTGTAGCGCCGTTTAAAATACACTTATTAGTACTCGGTACTCAGTCGGTAGTTCGCAGTCAGGCTGATGAACTTTATAGGAAGTTACAGGAGGCTGGGGTGGAAGTATTATATGACGAAAGAGATATTCAACCGGGGCAAAAATTTGCTGATGCAGATTTAATTGGTATTCCATGTCGAGTGGTAATTTCTGAGCGTTCATTGAAAGATGGTGGTGTAGAATTAAAAAAACGAAATGAAGAAAAAGGTAAAATTGTTAAAATAAAAAATTTATTAGAAAATAAAAAATATGCAAGAAATAATAATTAGTTGGCTCACAGGAATGCCAAGGGAACTAGCGACTTTTTTAATGGCGATGTTACCAGTAACGGAATTGCGAGCTTCTATTCCTGTGGCAATTTTGAAATATCATTTATCTCCAATGTCGGCGTTTTTCTGGTCGGTATTAGGAAATTCATTCTTGGGAGTAATAGTTTTATTATTGATTGAGCCTATCGTAAAAAGCATAATAGAGCGGTTCGATTTTTTAAATAATATTTGGCAAAAATATATTGGCAGATTGCGAGAAAAAAACAAAGAAAAATTTGCTAAATGGGAAGCATGGGCGTTAATTTCTTTCGTAGCGATACCTTTGCCGATGACCGGAGCGTTTAGCGGAGCGGTTGCTGCTTCCATTTTTCAAATTAAGGCAAGAAAAGCAATTCCGTTAATAATTTTAGGTTGTGCAATTTCCGGAACAATAGTGACAGCATTAACTATATTTAGTAAAAATTTTGTGCATTAAAATTTTATAAAATTATGGAAAAATTAATAATTGGAAATTTAAAAATGAATATTGTTTCTGATGTCGAACGAGAAAACTATTTTAAAAGTTTTAAAAAAAGTATTAGAAATAAAAAACTTAAGCAGACAAAAATAATACTTTGTCCGCCGACAATTCACTTGGAAACATTTACTAAAAAAATTAAAAATAAAAACGTTTCTTTCGGTGCACAAAATGTTTATTACGAAAACAAAGGTTCTTATACTGGAGAAATTTCTCCTGCAATGGTAAAAAATTTTGGTGGGGAATATGTTATCATTGGACACAGTGAAAGACGAAAATATTTTAACGAAACTGATAAAACTGTAAATCAAAAAATTAAGCTGTCACTTAAAGAAAAATTACAACCGATTTTTTGTTTGGGAGAAACTTCTGAGGAAAGAAAAAGTGGGGAATTAAAAAATATTATTAGCAAACAATTAAAAAAAGGATTAGCAGATATTCCTAAAAATAAAATTTTCAAAGTAATCATTGCCTACGAGCCGATTTGGGCGATAGGGACCGGTGACATACCGACATCTGAAAATATTATGGAGGTACAAATTTTAATTAAGAAAATTTTAGTAGATAATTTTTCTTTAAATATTAACAAGTTACCGAAAATATTATACGGTGGTTCAGTGAATTATCGGAATGCCAAAAATCTTTGTTTAGATGTTGGAATGGATGGAGTATTAGTTGGTGGAGAATCTTTGCATCCCGTTGATTTTTTGAAAATAGTTGAAGTTTTGGATAAATAATTAAATTAAAAACTTTATATAATATTTTATTTTATAAAGTCAAAATAAATATGTTAGAGTATGTAAAAGATATCTTAGTCGAAGCTAAGGAAAATAATTATGCCGTAGGAGCATTCAATACTACAAATCTGGAAACCACACAAGCTATTTTAGAAGCGGCACAAGAAAAAAAATCTCCTGTAATTATTCAAGTAACGGAAAAAACGATGGATTATGCTGGCGGAAGAAATATTTTTCAAATAATTAAAAATACAGCTGAGTATTATTACCCAGAAATTCCAGTTGGTATTCATTTAGATCATGGAAAAAGTTTCGAAGTAATTCAGCGCGCAATAGAAATCGGTTTTACTTCAGTGATGTACGATGGTTCTAGAGGAAAATATGAAGATAATTTAATGACCACAAAAAGAATTTCTGAATATTGTCACAAAAAAAATATTAATATTCAAGCGGAGTTAGGGAATGTTCCTTATTTGAAAGAAGTTGGAATTATAGATGTTGATTGGGATAAATATATGACTGATCCGGAACAGGCGGAAAAATTTGTAACTGAGACAAGTATCGATGCTTTAGCTGTAGCAGTCGGTAATGCCCATGGTTTTGCCAAAGAGCGATCTAAACCAGACTACGAGAGATTGGATAATATCAGCAAACGATTAGAT